>Ga0325404_1004675_pt1 | contig 14521 bp, 14 predicted proteins | sample PopdelMetagenome_18_FD_205664 | JGI IMG/M metagenome (GOLD analysis project Ga0325404, IMG submission 205664) | Populus deltoides microbial communities from Bellville, Georgia, United States - Xylem-Control-R1 | ecosystem: Host-associated > Plants > Phyllosphere > Stem > Wood/Secondary xylem... | reverse complement strand
AAAAGAAAATCTGAAAACTGTGGGCAAGCAAAATCCGTCCCCACCCGACATGTGTTAGTTTCTTGGCATAGTTGGCTAGAAAACTCAAAGAAATTGGTCCGATTGTCAATAAAACGTGCTTCCTTCTTCGATGAAGTCAGTGGTTATTGGTTTGAATATCACATTGTCATGGAATTACATCTTTAAAATAATTCAAAACTTATATTTGATCTTAATTTATTAACATTCAAACTGTCCCGTGCCAACCTGCAGCTCAATCAAAGTCAACGAGCAGGTAAATAATTTTTTTAAATATTAAAACAATATAGTGTAATTTTTTTAAAAAAATTAATTTGGATTTCACCGGTTTTTTTAATCAAGTTAACTTGAATCGTGAATTCAAATGCAAGGTTAAATAAATATAATAAAATTAATTTCTAATATAATTCAATATCAAATCTAATTTAGATTAAATCGGATTATTCTACTATACTGAGTATTGAGTTTTCTTTAACAATAAATAGAATTTAAATGATTGTTGTGTTTAAAATTTCATTTCATTATCCGAAAAAAATATTTTAAATAACGATGTATGTTGGATTGATATAAAATGTGTACATTTAAAATTATTTTAAAAAACAAAATTTAATCTCATTTAATAAATAAATAAATTAATCCGATGATACCTTTAATTAAAAAAAAGAAAATAATAGTAAGTCAATAAAACCGTTTTTGGTCTCGGGTAAAAAACCACAGGAAGGGAGAGACCAATGGGCAAAAAACAAGCCTTATCTCATTTCCAGATTTCCTTTCTCCTTTCTCCGGTTCTTCTTCCCAGCTGTCGCCCTTTATATCTGCCACCGGTCAGCACAGCATCAGCATCAGCATCAGAAGAAGAAGAAGAAGAGTTGTAGCAAGTAACAGTTTGAAGAAATCACAAATGCCTCCTACAGCTACTCTCTCCGCTTCTTCTTCTCTCAATTATCTCTTTCCAATCCCTCCCTCCTCCTCCTCTTCTTTCACCTCAACTCCTTCGCCTACTAGCTTTTATTTCCATCCCTGTACCAAGAAATTGTCATCATTACGCTTCAAACTTAACAAACCCAACATGACTCGATCTGCAGTCTCCATCGAGAAAGAAATCCCGGAGACAGAGCGGCCCATTACATTTCTTCGTGAATCAGAAGGGGCTGACGTGAGGGCCCGCTTCGAGAAGATGATCAGGGACGCCCAGGACAGCGTTTGTGCTGCCATCGAGGCTGTTGATAAAGGAGGCAAGTTCAAGGAGGATGTCTGGTCGAGACCGGGAGGTGGAGGAGGTATCAGCAGGGTCTTGCAGGACGGCGCCGTTTGGGAGAAAGCTGGGGTTAATGTCTCTGTTGTTTATGGAGTCATGCCTCCTGAAGCTTATAGGGCTGCTAAGGCTGCTCCTGCTGATCAAAAGCCTGGCCCTGTTCCTTTTTTCGCTGCTGGCATCAGCTCTGTAATTTCTTTCTCCATTCCAATTTCAATTTTTTTTCATCGGTATTACTGTTTTATTAACATCAATTATTAGTTTTTTCTCAGGTTTTGCACCCCAAGAACCCGTTTGCGCCTACTTTGCATTTCAATTATCGATACTTCGAGACGGATGCTCCTCAAGGTATTACTTATGCCCAATGCTCTGACATTTCGCCTCCATGCTCCGTTGTTCTTGTATTGGATTGCAAAAGTTACCCTTTTGTTCTTGAATTGGATTGCAAATGTTACCCTTTTTGGCCCTTTCTTTTTTGTTCTATTGTTGGTGTTCTTAGAAGAATGAATTGGAAAAAAATTACTAGTTTGGACTAATTTCAAACTGGCTTTCTTGTTGGCTTTATGTGAAGATGTTCCTGGGGCACCTAGGCAGTGGTGGTTTGGTGGCGGGACTGATTTGACTCCTGCTTATATCTTTGATGAGGATGTTAAGCATTTCCATTCGGTAAATAAATGTTCAATTTTGCATTGCTGCTTCTATTTGTGATAACATATCTTGCTTCCAATGGTCTGCATTGTGATATGGATAAGTGAAATACCTAGTTTCATTTCTGTCTTACGTATTTGGTGATTTAATTTGTCTGTTACGTCTCTAAATTTTACCATACGTTTGTAGACTCAAAAAAAGGCCTGTGACAAATTTGATCCTACCTTTTATCCACGGTTCAAAAAATGGTGTGATGACTATTTCTATATCAAGGTACGTGTCTGTTTTAGGTGCTTAAATTATAGTACTATGGTGTATTTCTCTTGATGCATGGTTTCTGGTTCTTGAAGTTTATGTTTGCAATATTTTCCTTATTTCAGTTTTGCTGGCTAGTTGCCATTGTCCCCCATTCCCCCAACACCCTACACAAAAGGGGAAAAAATTTAACTGTTTGCATGCACAAAAGGGAGAGGGGGGAGTTAACTGTTTGTGTGCCACTGGATCTGCTGAGGCTACTGTTTTCTCACACATTTAACTTGTGCATTTTGAACTTGTAAACTATGAGGTGGAATGAAATGGACAGGTCTGGTTGGATAAGAGAATAAAGCATAGCTTTGACAGCTATTGTTTCAGACTTGTTCATTTATGGGGCTGTTTCAAACTTAAAAGGAAAATTTCCTGCCATTGATGCTTGAAGTGCTGTGGCAGTTCCTTACCTGAATAGCCAAACTGCTTAAATGGCTTTTTCTAGACTTCTTTGTAATGGATACCTGATTGATAGATTGATTTTGAGTCTGCTGGTGAAAGTGGTTGGACTAGAGTTTAGCTCCTGCAGGCCATGAATTTGTATCTATAACCTTGCTGTGCATTTTTTTTTCTTCGTTCTGCTAAAAGGCTGCACAACATATAAGGTTGTATTAATCTTCTGCTGAAGTAGACTAAGAAGCTGGAAGAAACTTGTTTTATAATGACCTTATGTATTTGGGCTCATATTGACTATTGATGCTGTGTGCAGCACCGAGGTGAGAGACGAGGGCTTGGAGGAATCTTTTTTGATGATCTAAATGACTATGATCAGGAGATGCTTCTATCCTTCGCCACTGGTATTCTGCAATGCTAACATGCCTTTGTGGTTTTATCAAGAAAAAAGTCCTAGTTCTCGTGAATTCCAATTTTACTAATTTATGCAATGTTTTTATGAACTCCAGAGTGTGCAAATTCTGTGGTACCTGCATACATTCCCATTATAGAGAAAAGGAAGGATACACCATTCACAGATCATCACAAAGCATGGCAACAATTGCGAAGAGGACGCTACGTAGAATTCAACTTGGTACCAAAACTAGTTCTGGAGAATCTAGACAGAAATTTTAACATAAAAAGCTCTTTTATATCGAGCCTTAAATGTTCTCTCACTTGCTTTTTTCCCCATAGGTTTATGACCGGGGTACGACATTTGGATTGAAGACAGGAGGTCGTATTGAAAGTATTCTTGTTTCTCTGCCACTATCTGCACGATGGGAATATGATCATGTAAGTTTCCAAGAACTTTTGTGCGCAACTATTTGTTATGCATGATTAGGGGGTATAAGATTATGAACTGACGGCAAGAGGCTTCCTTGTTTCTTTGCAGAAACCTGAAGAGGGAAGTGAGGAGTGGAAGTTATTAGATGCTTGCATCAACCCAAAAGAATGGATCTAATTTGTCTTTTCTTTTAAAAAATATTTTATTTGAGGTTTCCCCTTTTTTTCCCCGTATTTGTTTCCTCCCTTCTCATTTCTTGTAAGCTTGTATTTTGTTTAGCAAAGTGGTTTTGCTGCCGGAATTAGGACTTAGCATCCAGTTGTGTAATCTATCGACGATGGAAGTTAATAAGAGGATCTATAATATGCATTTCAATCCCAATCTTTCTGATTTCGTTTTTCTTTCTCCATATTGGAACTCGTAAAAAACAAAATTAATTGGAGTGGAATTTACTTAGCTATGATTGAGTTTGGAAGTGAACCCCTAAGATGGGAGATGGCTTCCTTGTTTCTATTTATCATGTCTGTGGATATACCAAAACTTGAGAGTTTTTTCAACTCTCTGTGAAGAATGAAGATGTTCTGTCCCAAAAGAGAGTACAAATTTTATCAGAAACATTATCAGAATGAAGATGTAATCTCAGCATGCCCTAACGCTCTTAACATCGATCAACTATTCCTTGAAACATTATCAGGAACTCCTCTGAAAATTTCCCAAAGAAAAAAAAAGATTCAGGGAGATTAATGATAATCGATAGAAAAGGAGTTTGCAGTACTGCAATGGGATGATTCTTTAACCCCTGTGCTAAAGCTTCTGTACATTTGTAACTCAGAAGAGTTGTCTAATGCTTTGTGCATAGTTGCTGACTTGCTTCCTTGCCACTCTATTTTAGGAAATCTAAAATGGAAACATCAGCTATAGAACCTCCAAGCAGCAAACAGAAAAACAGAATAACTCCAGGTATCACTCTAAGCAGATTCTTGATCTTTTCATAGTTTAAGATCATCAAATACATTGGATTTTCCCATGCTCTTCTAAGCCATGTCTCTTAACAGTTCCAAAAATATCATGGCTTCGGAATACTAACAAAACAGCAGCAGAGTTTTATAGCAAAAACTACCAAGCACACACCCACAACCAAAAACAGAACTAGCTCCTAATGGTCATTGGCTGCTGGCTTCCAAAATCGACGGCGGTGATCAAATAATTTCTTATCCATTATTGGCATTACTGGCTGGCCAATCAAGGAACTTGTAGCCCTGGAGTGAAGGTGGTAAAAAGCTCTGGTTTGCGGTGGGGTTATCAGGAGTGTAGATATAGTCCTTCCCATACCCAAGCTCTTTCATTAACTTGGTAGGTGCGTTTCTCAAATGAAGCGGCACTCCCTCGTTTTGTCCAACAGATTCTCTAACAACCTTCTGTGCAGCCCCCATTGCTCGATAGACAGAAATGGATTTTGGAGCCAAAGCCAAGTAAGCTACACACTGAGCAAGAATCACATTGCACTCGGGCATGCCCAAGAAATGGCAAGCTTGGTAGCAAGCAACAGCCTGGTTAAGTGCTAAAGGATCAGCCAAGCCAACATCCTCACTTGCAAACCTTACCAAACGCCTCGCAATATAAAGAGGCTGTTCGCCTCCTTCCAACATCCTCACCAACCAATAAATGGATGCATCTGCATCACTTCCTCTCATAGACTTGTGAAGTGCACTGATGAGATTGTAATGCTCTTCCCCTGCTCTATCATAAGCAAGATGCTTGCTCTGAAGCGCCTCCTTGGCATCATCCAATGCAACACTGGCCAACCTCGAATCCCCATCACTTCCCACTCGGGCAGCTGCAGTTGCAGCAGAAATTTCCAAGGCATTCAACGCCACACGTGCATCACCATCGCAATTCGTGGATAAAAATTCAACAGCGTCCTCACTCACATCAACTCCCAAACTCCCTAAGCTCTTGGACAATCCCTTGTCAGGATCATTCACCGCGCGCATCAAAATGGTTTGAACATTGTGAGGCTTTAAAGGGCTAAGCGTGAGAACCCTGCAGCGAGAAAGCAATGGCGTAACCAAATGAAAAGAAGGATTCTCAGTAGTGGCCCCAATAAACACAATGGTACCGTCTTCAATAACAGGCAAGAAAGAATCCTGCTGGGACTTGTTAAACCTATGAACCTCATCAAGAAAAAGAACAGTCCTTTTACTATTCTTGAGTTTAAATTTCCTAGCATCCTCAACAGCATCCCTAACATCCTTAACCCCACAAGTAACAGCAGACAAAGAGACAAAACGGTAGGAGGAAGAGCCCTGAGAGTTAGCAGAAGTGACAATGGCACGAGCAATGGATGTCTTACCAGTTCCAGGTGGGCCCCAGAGGATGATAGAAGGGATGCGGCTGCAACGAATAGCAGAGCGGAGGAGGGAGTTTTGGGAAAGAAGGAGGTCCTGGCCGATAACATCATCAATGGTGCGAGGCCGCATGCGTTCGGACAAGGGCTCATCATTGCTGATAGTATGATTATGTGGATTTGAGGGGGGTGATGGGGCGAATACTTTGGGACGTTTAGAAGGGGGAGGAGTTTGGGCTGATAGTAGTTGATGATGAGGTGGTGGTGGTGGTGCGGTGGTTGTTTGGGTGGGGGAATTGGAGGGGGAGGAGGGTTCTTGTTTTGGTTTTGATGATGGGAAATGAAAGAAGCGGTCTAGTTTTGGCTGCTGGAATGATGATCCATTTGGGCTATTATTGGGATGAGGATGAGATGTTTGGGAGAGAATCCACTCGGTGGCTTTCACTGTTGATTTGCCACCGGTGGCGGCCAGAGCTTGAGCCGCCAATTCACTAGGAAAACCCATGCTCAGTAGCTGCTCCATCTCCATTTCCCTTCTTCTCTCTTTGCTCTCAATGCTTGCAGATGCTGTATGAGGATGCCTCGCTATGCCTGTGCTGGCTTTGCTGCTGCTGGGGGCAAAACAAAGTGACCGCCGACTGTCTGATTCTATGCCGGTTCGATCCGTGACCGAACCGACTCCTTTTTCTCTCGTTCTTTTTCCTTAAAAATATTAAGGATTTTGTAAATTTCAATTTAACCCCAAAAATATAATATGACGGTCATCTCTTATAATATTTTCAATTTTATCATATTTATAATCATCCTCGGACAATATCATTGTCACCCCTTTATCAGTAAAACACTAGAAAGGTTGCCGCGAACTACCCTTTAACATGTAAAAAAAGTTTTGTCAAAGTACGTGCATAAAATGTTAACACGTTTTCAAACAGTAAGAAGAATTTTAAAAAATAAATCAAAATGCTATTGTTTTTTTTTTTACTAATATCTTCACAACAGTATAATGAATTTACTCGGATTAATCCCTTTTAAAAATACACACCCGTTATAGACTCGATTTAATTCAATCACTTCGATTTTTTTTTTTAAATTATATTTTATTTAATAATATAACAATAAAGATAGATGTTCATAAAAAAAAATTTCATCCCACAAAAAACCTTAAAGAAATTTTAAAAAATGCGGTTGTATCATGATGACAAGTTCATCAGCAATCAAAATCAGCAGAAAACAACCAACATTATGATAGAGACAGCAACATCAGTAGAAGGAGGAAAATGAAAGTGATGATATGATGATGATGCTGGTGCATAGTTGTCTTGTAAGGCAACTATGTAGGAAAGTGGAAGTGATGATCTTATGATGCTGCTGCTGCATAGATGTCTTGTACGGCAACGCCTTACTCTCAACAGCCACTTCTCCTCACTATCCACCGCAAGCAAAGTGCCTGTCAGAGCTCTTTTCCTGGGCAGAGGCGCCTCTGATCAACTTGTTGGTGGCATCGAATAGATAAGGCTCTACCCATCTCCAGCTACTGCCTGACACTTTCGCTCTTTCTCCAACCACTGGCCAACTTGTTGACAATGGCAACAAATAGGGAGTGATTGTGGTGGGCATTTCTGCTTTACTCGGCAATTCTTGCTGATGGTCTTTTTTCGATACGGGGCAAAGGGGATGGAGGCCGTCTTGGCTTTGTACATGAGAATCCTGCTTTTCTTCCTACTCCAAACCCTTTTTTAGATTCCGTTCACTCTATTGCTTTGGGTGGCCTTCGTTCTGTTGCCCTCACTTCCACTGACCAGATTTTTGCATGGTTATTATTGCATCCCTCCATCTATTTCCTTCCGTTGCAATATTATTTCCTTCTTTAAAATGATTCTGAGATAAAGAAGCACATTAAGGATGTCTTTCTGACATAAAGTTTGCAGGGGCTATGGTGGTTTCGTTGCATTGGGGCATGTATCATAGAGAACTGTTCCCTAGACTGGTGGAAGGTTCTTGGGATGGAAAAACACGATACATTTCCACTACTGGCATACATACTTCTGCCATCACTGACTCAGGTATTCATTCTTTTCTTGATTTATGCAAACAAGTAGCAACCTTTTATACATCTCAATTGCAGTTTATATATGCTTAGGAGATACATTTTCCACGTATCTTTTACCTGTTTGCAAATTGCAACTGATTGATTGGCTTTTATGCTGCTTTACTTGGGGATTCTGTGTTTAACCCTGCCATGAGCCCATATCCACTTCTCTATCTAAATCCTAAAGTTTTGGATCACCTTACAATGTTATCAACAACTGATACAGGATTGGGAAGTTCTACTCTATATGATAGTAATGATCAATGGATATATCTTTGCTGACTTTTGGTGCACGTGTGTGAACATAGTTATTTCCCTTTAGCAATGCAATCTTTTCATTAATCTATTTGAGATGTCATTCCCTTGTTGTAATTGGGAATTCAATTGTTTTTCTTATGAAGAGAAAACGCATGAGGAGATCAAGGAGTTACAACCAATCCGTAAAGGATTAATTAATCAAACTTCCTCATACCTGGCAAGTATAGACTTCCTCGTACATTAGTTCATATTTTGTCTTTTGCTTGCTGTCACTCATCTGGTTCCTACTATGGAAACAGGGGAAGTTTATACCTCGGGTTCAGAAGAAGGAGATGGCAGATTAGGCCTTGGCCCTGATCAGGGTCCAAATGAAGGGGGTGGACTTACCGTTTGGGAACGCGGTGCAAACCGCGTTCCCAAAAAATTCAATTTTTTTTTTGCTAAAATTTAATATGTATTGTATGTTTTGGATCGTTTTGATGTGCTGATGTCAAAAATAATTTTTAAAAAATAAAAAAAATCATTGGCATGCATTTCGGCACGAAAAGTTATTTGAAAAGCAACCGCAACCACACTGCCAAGCTAGTTCTAGTATACTCTGCGAAGTAAAGACATTTCCAGTGCCTGTGGCTGCTGTCTTGCGATGATTTTTTCAGAATGGTGCTGGCAGAGGAGGGGCAGGTTTGGAATTGGGGAGGCGAGGATGGTACTTTTGTTTGCAGGATGTTCTCTCTCTTTTCTATATTCCTGCTTAGATGCTAGTATCGGTTTTATTTTTCAAAATGTAGCGAAGGAGCTTTATGGAGCAATATCATGGACTAATTGTTGTTTAGTGTTTGAAGGAAAGAAAAAAGAATAATATATATTTTTTAGTTTAGTCGAACAACCTATGAATTATCTACTGAAAATCTTGTATTTGTAAGACCTGAGATAAAGGATGGCACTACAGCTGTAGTCATGTGGTCTCATGCTTCTCGGGTTAATTCAAAAGGGCTGCTGCCATCTTAGGCTGTTACATGAACTATCCTTTGCCATTCAGGTTATCTAGGGATGTGCAAAATTTTATGTTTCTCACTGCTTCTACTTTATTACATTTGTGATTTTGGCCTTCCTTGTGATTCTGTGTTAACTTACGCTGAATTAAATTCTGTCATTTCATTTTATTGCTGCCTATGTTGCACATGGCTAAAACTGTGCAGGCGGATGCCCCTCATCTTGTTTTCCATCAGTACCAATTATATGTTCTTACAGAGTTTTATTTATGCACTTTCCTGTCCTTGGAGTGTGTTAAAATCCTGGCTGCTCATAGACAACATCAATTCCTGTACTAGGCACTTTCTGTGAAGGCTTGAGTAGAGTGGATAGTTTCCTCTGTCACAAAAGCACTATTTTTTTATGGGGACTGTTATTATGTAAAGGTTTGTTCTGTGAATTTGCTATGGTAATGGATGGCTATGCTTTAAAGAAAGACGAGGTGAATGCTTCAATGTAAATGAAAATCGTGTCTCATCGTGTTCAAGATGCTGTGGAATCTTTTTGTTTGCTGAGTTTGATTTAAATTTGTCGAGACCTTTTTTGGGCAGTTAACCAGTGTGACAGCTGATGCATTTTATCATGTTTTCAACATTGACTGAACATCCATAATTGCTGGAACAAAAACAACATAAATAAAGTGTCTGTGAACTTGGAAGACGTGACAGGGTCAGTGCTTGGAGACCAAAACCAATTCCTAGCCTCAAAGATGTTTGTATCATTCAGATAGCAGGTGGTGGATATCACTGTCTTGCCTTGACTGGTAAAGTGACTCCTGAACGTCATGGTTACAGCAGCAACTGCAACTCTCGTTCCCTTTTCTTCTTTATTCTTTCCTCCTCTTTTTAGATTGTGTAGCCTTTTCTACTATTTCTGATTCTTGTTTGTGTTATCAGATGAAGGTCAAGTACTTTCGTGGGGGTTTGATGGACATGGTCAGCTGGGCCATTCTTCAATTCAATGTCAGAAAATACCAGCAGCGATTTGATGCTTTGGCTGATCAGCATGTCATTCATGTCGCCTGTGGAGGTTCATTGTTGGCAGCTATAACAGGTAAGTTGAGGCATGATCTTGAATTGCATCTTTGGTACACATTCTTTCTTTCTTTTTTTCTTTTTTTAATGTAACAGAAACTCTCCAATCCTGAAATCTGGTATATTCTACAAGGGTGCCACATGCTCTTATCATGAGTTTCTCCTTTGGTACATTAGAGTGCTGATGATATTATATATATTACTGTCAATTTTTGTACTGCTATGAAGTGATTCTAACTTACTAGACGTACTCTTATTTTATCTCCTACATGAATTGGTAATTGGTTTGAATGGGCTCAAAACTCCACGCTAGATGGCTGGACTGTGATCTAGATGGAAAGTACACCCAAATCTACCTGGTTTGTTATTTGGTCCTGCTGCCAACCTATCTGTCACTGCAATAAACAGTTTATTCTCCACCATTTTATGAATTGGTTTTAACTGTTTATGTCAAATGTTGCTAATATGTTGACTAACCATTATTTTTTTTCATGTGAAGTTTGGTATGCCCTCATACAGAATCTAGTCTATCCAGCAATTTACTTGAACTTTTGAGCCAGTTGTTGCAGGTGTCTATGTTCTGTTCCTGGTTGCCTTTCATTATCAGTACACCAGATGTCACTGCTGTTTAAACAAATATTTTTTTAAGGAGAAACTTTCATAGTTGGAGGCAATTGTTTTAAATTAATTAGTTTTTTTTCTGGTCATTAATAATGTAAAGCCAAGCATGATATTTAATTGAATCCTGTTTTTTTCTAATCAGTAAGTTTATCTTTGGTTTGTTGATTAAAAACAAACAGGATTGATGTGATTTCTGAAATGATCCCATGTTCTTAATTTTTCCATTGAGGTTGGAGTTATGTCAAGTTTTTATGATAGTTAAACGTGGCTAATCTCTGGTCTTGTTGCTTTTTGCCGATGGATATGGTTTTGTTTGCTTTGTTTTGTAACCAAGCAAGCAAGCAAGGAAGTAACCTATGCTTTTGTTTAATTCTTGAAGAGGATTGGTGGATCTGGAATGGATAGGAGGAGCAAAGCAAGGGTATATAATTTTATGCTTCGATTTTGTCATTGTTGGTCTTCTTGTCTAAGCTTTCTATTTAGTAAATCTAATGTAAATAATTTTTTTTTTAATTTTTTTTATGTAAAGACTCTTTCTGGTCCGGTTAGTGATCCTTCAAAGCTTCCCAAGTGGAACTATGATGGTTCTCAATTTTATTGCAGTGCTGGCACAAATGCAAGGTAACCTCTTCATCTCATATAATTCTTGCTATGGCTTCATCATACGTGTTGTCCCAGTTGCAAGCACAATGTCTAGTGAATTTTGAGCTGGTTTTTATAATCAAGTAGCGCACCTATAAATTCCTGTTATCTTTTCTTCATTTTGTCTTTAGGCACGAGTTATTGCTCCATTTCCTGAGTTAAAGTCTGCATGAGACAAATCCATGAAATTGATTGTTGTTTAGTTGAAAATGGTGGTAATTGACCAGTCTGGCAGTCGGAATCAGTGTTGAAATTTGTGTGATTTATTATAGAAAAAAGACAAAAAGAAAAGAAAATTGGAGAACACCTAAGATATGTTTTGTGTTTGCCATAAAATTTGATGTAGCTGAAAATGGTAGGATGAGAACATGTTTGAATGCTAACAATCACACAATCCCTCACACACTGAGTAACTCTAAATACCATTATAACATGCCTTTGATATCTAGTCACAGATGATCCTATAATTAACAATCCAGTGTGCTTTCTGATCCATAGTCCATTCATGCATTATTTGCAGGATCAGATCATTGTTATTTTCTCCCCTTTCTGGTAGCGGGATATGATATCTGCTAAAGGAAAAACACTGTTCATGTAAGAAATGCACAAAGGATCTCTTTTATCATATGCAACTACTGGTTCTTTGTGAAAAAACGTTCCTAGAATGTTCTAACTATGATATTACTAGAGTTGGAATGAATGAAGAGCAAATTGGGAGCATGATCTCGCTTTTGCTTTATAATAGTATCTGTGAAGAAACGAATATAATTAATCCCATGAAGCTTTGAGCGTGCAGCCATCAGTTGTAAGACATTTGATGTAGCTCCTCTTCTGATGCTAGACATGGTGCTAATGTTCCTATATGATGTAGCTGCATATTATCATATGAAATCATGGGGATTGTGCAGCTACTCATGCTATCATCAGTTGGCAGAAATCCATCATGAGAATGATCCCCATAAGTATGCAAGTCCTGTATAGGTGCAAAGTTTGAAGCAGAAACTATTTCTTTCATGTTGCCCATTTCTGATACAACTCGTTGATCATCAAAAAGCCTATTTTCTGCAGAGACTGTTCTGTACGCGTTTTCTAGAATTGTTTGCATATACTTTCTCTGTGCATCAATTCTCTTTTGAAGGTGGTGCTTTACCTATTAGGACAATGAGAACAGAATACTCGAAAAGGTAAGGAGCTTTTCCCCCCCTTTTTAAGACACAGAACTTGAAATTTTTGTCACTAGCCTTAAGGTTTTCTGTAATTTCTTAGGATTTACCTTTAATTGCTCATCTAAAGTCCTCTGTGCTTGTATTTGCGTTCCAAGCACTTCATTTCGGTGGATGTTCCTGATAAGGAAACCTATGAATTAAATGATGATAGTTTTCATGGTCTAAAATATACTTCAAAACTGCTGTGAGTAGAAAACACTGGCTGAGTTGCCTTTATATACGTACTTGTTCAAGCCATCACCGAAGATTCTGGCTGTCGCAGCATCTTGTAGGTTTTTTAGATGACCAGTTGCTGCCAAAAAGAGAGAGACTGAATTAGATTACATACCAATACAAATGCCACGAGCTTCCAATTGCAGGATTGTAGAAGAGAAGTAGACTAGCAGCAGGAATTGAAGGATATATAGACTAGTAAGCAGAAACGGAGGCATGATGGAACCCTAGTTCCTTACCATCTCTAATTGCCTGTTCATTAAGATAATTCTGTGGTTGCTTTCCAAGCCTAAATTTCTGTGTACATAGTCAAAAAGTAACAGAAATAAGATATCCTAAGATGGGAAGATATGTGTAGCTGAAAATCTAGAGAAATGAAGAAGAAATTAACCTGAAGGTGGCTCTTCAAGTGATAAAGGGTCAGACCCTTAACTCCCATAATTCTCATAATGGCCTTAGGTGTGGCCTCTAGATTGGGTCCAGACATGGAAAAGAAAACAGGAGAAACAAGGTGAGGATTCAGGCAGATGGTCAGTTAACAGTCAGTGACACAAGATTATTATATATATATATATATAATACTCCATGCATGCGAGATGAATTCTTGAGCATATATATGTATATAGTGAGAAGAAGAGTTGATGACTAATTACTGTCTGGTCCTCCAAGCAGGGTGACAGCATCGACAAATCGTTCATGAAGCTCGAGAGTCCATCGGAGACGAGGCTTGGGGTCTGTTGTGATCAGAAGATGGTTGCTTTCTCTTTGAAAGCAGGGTGGCTCCCTCTCATGTGTTTGCATCAGTGCTGAAGGCATGTTGGAGTGCAAATTGTTTGCAGTGCCATGAGATGAGAACAAATGCTATATATATAGAGAGTGAGGGAGGGAGAAAACAGGAAATAATCTGCGTATTGAATTCATCTAGACATCAATTATTAGATTTGCCATGTATAAATGATCACATATTTTCAAAACATATCAATCCGACATGTCAACCCGGAAGGAAAATAGGCTTGCTTGAAAAAACGTAGTTTCAAATTAAACCAGGTGAGAACTGATCATATTGACCTGACGGGTCAATTTATAACTCAATCAATTTGATCAGAACTTGGTTTGATTTTTTTTAAAAAAAACATTGTTTTAACTTTTTTTTATAAAAAAAATCTTCATACATTATTGCTTTGGATTATTTTAAACCGATCTAGATCAATCTATTAAATCCATAAAACAAAAAAAACTGTAGAAAAAACTGTGGAAAAAGGTCGAGGAGGCCCTACCATCTAATTATATATTCTCATCTTCTGTTTTGTTTAATGGGAATAAAAATCATGTTGGTATCCTGTAAACTTAGAGGGAGCAAAATTCACGGGCTCTTTATTAACTTTTTACAAGTACTAGTAGTAATTAAAGACCCAGGAATCTTATATTGGTTGATCTAATGTCCTATCATTACCTACAAAATTGATGTTTGAAAAGCAAGACTTATTTAGATATAATATATAAAATAATTTATGGCATCAATGATCATCGATCTTATTCACTTGTATAGTATTCATGATTGACAAAAATCTGAAAATTAGAGTGGCTAGTGTGAATTATATAGATATGAAACG
>Ga0325404_1004674_pt1 | contig 14521 bp, 8 predicted proteins | sample PopdelMetagenome_18_FD_205664 | JGI IMG/M metagenome (GOLD analysis project Ga0325404, IMG submission 205664) | Populus deltoides microbial communities from Bellville, Georgia, United States - Xylem-Control-R1 | ecosystem: Host-associated > Plants > Phyllosphere > Stem > Wood/Secondary xylem... | reverse complement strand
CCCATGGGAGCTACTCGATTGTCTTGTGATAAGAACACACATGATTTATTGTGTTATTGTGTGTTGAATAATTTAAACCATGTAATCTTTTGTTTTGTTTTCTCGTTTTTAATCCAATTTTTTCACAGATAATAATTCCATTTCTTCTGGATGTTCTGTAACTGATACAATTATGATGAAGGAGAAGTCGCCAACGAAAAAGTATACATTTGAAAGCGGCAAAATATGAAAATAGAAAGGAGACGAGAAAAATAAATAAAATATGAGAGTTAAAATATTTATGTCCCATCTTTAAATATTATTATCCTGTACTCGGACACATTCTAAAAAATTCAAACATAAGAGTTCTCTCTGTAATTACATCACTTTCTTCTTGAATGATTTGATTTTTTTTATAAATAATATTGGAATCTACAACACTCTACATGTATATAAACAAAGAACCAGAGCCATCCCAGCAACCTGCAGACGCTGCAATGATCATAGCAAATTAAGGCTTTGTTAGAGAATAATATAAATCATATTCTCAGACCTCACCTAACAGCTTAAGTTATTGGGTTGAGATGGTTCTTTGACATGGTATCAGAGCCTTGATGACCAAGTGGTCTCGAGTTCGAATCTCACCATCCCCATTTATTTGATAAAAATTAAGCACAAAGGTAATGTGAGTCTGTGCAAGTTTCAAGCCCAAAAAGCTTTCACTTGAGGGGGTGTGTTAGAGAATAATATAAATCATATCCTGGGACCTCACCTAACAGCTTAAGCTATTGGGTTGAGATGGTTCTTTGACAGGCTTTTCCATTCTTATTCTGCAATCTTCACATATATATGTAAATACAATTACAAATACAGTTGGATGTTATTAGTTAGTTAGTCATGACCGTTACAGTTAGTTAAATATTGTGAGCTAGTTCCTTCTTATCAGTTAAAATATGTGTATATATATTCATTCATGTAATCTACAAAGTTAAGAAAAATAATAGAGAAAAAGGAACTCTGCATGCAGTATATACAGTTGTAAACAATTCTTGTTTTCCTTTCAAGGAATTCATTCTCTCCTTCTATTACAAACTTCATCTGCATATTTTACTTTCCTTGCGTTGGAATTCTTACAAATAAATTCGAGTTTTGTGCGGTGTCAATTGCTTGTTTTTTTGGTTATTTATTAATTCTCAAGTTTGGGTTTTGCGAGTGGTCGGAAAGTGCTTTCTCATGGCTCGGTTTGATAAATTTTATTAGTTTTACCCGCCCTAGATGTCAATTAGATTCTAGAAGCAATTATGCACTTACAATCCAACAAAATATTTTCCAGGGATGGATGCTGATGGATTCAAACACTGTGATATGTCCAGGGACTAGGCCTCGACCACATAACCCACCCAGGGACCGGTAAAATACGTCTGCAGGCTAAAATATCTGCACTGTACTATCTTCTTCATGACAACTAGTAGAAACTCTCAATTTGAGAACTGATGAAGACTCTCTTGATCTGATCTAGGCCTCCACTTTGGCTGTCCTTGACTGAGGTATTGTGGCAAGTGCCTTTGCTCGGTCGAACTGCTTGGACGACTTCCCTTTCTTTTCGTGCTCAAATTGTTGGGATGGCTTTCCTGTCTTGTGTTAGAGGGTTTGAAGCTGTGCTTACGATTGAGAACACACAGACCTACTTATTTGTGATCGGGTCATAAGATGTTGGCCAGCGGTGTAGCTTGAGTTCCCAACAGGAGTTCTAACATGGTGGCCACCAGCATTGCTTGAGTTTCCAGCTGGTGTTCCTGCAATAAAACGTGATATTCGTGGCCTGACTAACGCTTCCATGAGAGAGAACCGATTCTGATTAACCAAGAGAAGTTTATGGTAGGTTGTCTGAATGGCTTCAGATATCTTCACCAGGTTTCTAGCAGTGCTTTCTGGCTGCTCAAAGGGATCCTCAATCTAAAATAGCTTCTAATTTCTTCTGACTGCCTCGTGAATGGACAAATTCCTAGCTCTGTGGCCTTTGAACTTGTGTCATAGAACTGCAAATATTAAAAAATAGATCAGAGTATATCAATAAAAACACGGATGTCAGCTCCCCCAGGAAATGGGAAAAACAGGTCGAACTTTGAACAGCTTGCTTATCAGAGAAATTTCACCAAATTGTATCCATGATCCCATGTCAAGGTCATTATTGCATCATAATCGCACCTGAAAACATATAAAATGAAGACATAAACCAGCATTCATGCAAGCCGACACGTCTTTCATCATGTACTCCAATTGCAGGAATTACCTACCAGGCACATAGAATCGTAAAATAAAATTAAATCACACAATAATTATTACCTTTGCAATGAATGAAATGAATGGCCAGTGATTATCTACATCCTGTGGGATCCTATCTGGCCTGACTTCTTGTAATCTCGTTCCATATTATCTCATTATCATGACCATGACCATCATTAAGGATGGAACCAGAAAATAAAATTAAAAAGAGTAAAAATATTAGTTATTTTATTATTTAGATTAGAAATATAAATATTATTAAAAAAAAAGCTTCTTTTTTTTTTTTCCAGAGCCGGATCCTTGCCAACCCTCCCTGTCTCCACCCTGACCACCATCATTTTACTCCACGATCTTTCGAGAATTTATTACCGTCACTTTATCACCCCACTACTTTTATCATCCATTGTTATACTATTAATCACTATTTTATCCCATTACCACCCTCAAAGTCAAACTATTACTATAACTTAGAAGTGAGGAAAAAAAAAACTGATTAAATCAGGAAAAAAAAATTAAAAAATTAAACAATGAAAAAAACTAATTAAATTGATTGGAATATTTAAAAAAAATATTCAATTTAGTTTTATAAATCTAAAATTAAAAAACCTCTACTAAAAAAACCCTAGAAAATAATATAATTTTTGTTTTTTAATATAAAATAATCAAATTAAACTGAACATAACCAAAACCAATCGGTTGAATTTCTATTTTTAATATCAAATTAATCTAACTGAACTGAAATCCATCAATTTTTAATATATACTACTATTGTCACGTCATCACCATAATTCTTCATCAATATTTCATTACAAACTTTATTGTTATATTCTTTACATCACTACTAGTTGAATGTTGTAAAAAAGATTTCAATATAAATTTATTTTATATAAAACAAACGTCTTCTAAAAGAGTTAATTTTTTACTAAAGTAAAAAATATTGGCTGAATTTTCCAACCACTTTTTGATTTCAAACCGAAGGTTATTTATAGCAAAAATACATCTTTTTTTTTATCGAAAATTAAAAAAAAATGATAACTACAAATAAATTTATAAAAGTTCTACAAAACGTAAACTCTATCAAATGACACACAAGCTAACTATAGATATCTGTGAAAGTAGGGGACCAAAAACAAAGCAATTAGAAGCTTATTATTATTGAATTTCATCTTCATTTTGCTTTTGCCTGCTGTTATCCCCCAATTGTTGTCGGCTTGGTTGTAGGAAAGACATCAACAACAAGAATCGTTCGCTCTCATAAGGGGTTTCATCAAATTAGCAATGCTGATTAATGGTGGTAATTTCTCGAACTGATAAGTTCACTTATTAGATAGACAAAGATCACATGGCTTGGCTGAAGGGGAGAATTATGCCCGTACTGGAAATGATGCCCTACCTAAGTGACAATGATATATGATGTATCAGGAGTTTTTGCTCTTCGATGAAATGCATTTGTTACTAGAATCTGATGCTCCATAATTCACTTCTTAGATCGTTCAAATGCTTATTCCCCGTACAAGTTCACAGCATTGCCTATCCATAAGAAGCATGAACTTTTATCACGAGTAGCATAAAACTAAAGTTCAGTTCAACATGTCAATTTCAGCACAAACCTGTTACGATTGTGGTCAGAATTCATGACAAGAGGCTTCAGAAATTTGACATCGTTTCATCTGATGTCTTAAATTTGATTTCCTTTTCCTTTTCTCCCCGTTGAGAATCAGAACATGCTGTCTTTTGGGAATGGGACACGATTCTGTTCAAAAATTAAACCCTCCTGGATAAATTGACAGTACAGTCGCTGTCTTTCGCAAACTGATCTTATCAGAATATCCGGTGCGGACAAGGACTACAGAGTATAGAGAATTAAAGGCGTCAAAGAGATACAAAGCTGATGCAAGCAACAAGCAAACGGCAAGAGAAATGTTTAGAACCTTTTTTCTACCGAACAACAGTATAAAGGAGGTATGATGCCATATTCCACGGCGTATGAAAATCTTGGACTGGGTTTTTTCGTTCGTTCGTTCTTTCTTTCTTTTCTTTTCTTTTTGATGAATCAGAAGACAGTATTATTAGAAAAGCTTAAAGAAAACAACAATGGCCCGGAGTGTGCTCCTGATTTTAGCACGGTACAAGGAAATCCAAAACTCAAATGCTAATCTCAAAGAAAAAATGTGAATATCTTGTATTTACTTCTGCAGGAGATAAAGCTAAGGGCTCAATTGGTATTATACGTGTTTTTATTTTATCTATATGTTTTCATATTAAAAACAGATTATTTTTTTGTTTTAATAAAAAATGTAAAATGTCCACCGTCGGTTGTCAGGGTTTTTTTAACACCAGAATAAAGCCATCTTCAGAACAAGAAAGTTTTATGTTTCAAAGTTCTCAGAAGTTAAAAAACAAAAAGGAAAACGGCAAATAATACCAAGCAACCTCTTGAGTAATCCTGCTATTTGATGTTCAATTCAGCACAGTCACACAATATGCTCATTGTTTCTCTTGAGCGCCGAATCCACAAAACTTTACTCATTTAGATTTGTTCTTATTTTAGTTCGTCGGCCTGGAGAGGAAACCAGGGGCGTACACCACAGAGAAACATCATACAAGTAGTTGAACAGCAACCACATCTCTGATGTCGCGCATTCCTTTTGTATTGTGTTCATTACTGGAAACTTAATTTCGTGTGTGTGTGTGTGTGTGTGTGTGTCATTGGCAGATTGTCACTTATGCAGAGAAAGGTGGCCGAACGTTGACCTCTCATCCTGAGGTCTGGCTTTATAGTGACTGGCCACGAACTAGTGTTCTGAATGATAGTAGTAATGCTATGAATATGAGCAATAGCGTCCCGTTATGGCCACCTTCCAGATGCCAAAGAGTGTACTCTGAGTCATCCAAAACAAGGCAAATGGCTGACCACTGATAGGTCTCCTCTCAAACAATAAGCTCTGTACTTTCATGTTTCCAAAGTGCAGAAACGCGATGGAGACCCATTTACCTACCTAGCTAGCTAGCTAGCTAGCTTGTCATTTGGATCGGGATTTACTGTTTCCGGAGTTCATTTTTTAAAATATATATTTTTTAAATTTATTAAAATAATATTTTCTCGTGATTTTATTTTTTATTTTTTACACTATAAAATATAGTAATTTAAATGTTTTTCAAAAAAAAAAAAAACAAAGGTGCAAGCACTATCCTGAACCGCCGTACTAACATAAATGGCCCAGACTCATTCCGCACATCATGCGCTTGATTCACAAATCCAGTCAAAATAATTTACTTTTTGAGCAAGTAAATTTACTTGCAAGAAATCAATTACCGCATGAGTGTCTTCAAGACAGGTTGTGCCATCATCATCAAATCAAAACCAAATCTAGGACAGCAGAGAGAACCGAGACAAAATGCTACGTGTCTGCTGATGATTGTATGTCCAGGTGAGCCCCCCACATCTTGTCAAGAATTTAGAATCAAATAATGGAACACGATATCCACCCTTCCATGTACCCCAGGAGGAACTTAATTATCATCTATCCATCCACAACATCCGCATTATCTCCACAGTTGACCCCCTCCTCCTCTCTCATGGTAATTTTCCTTCCGGAAGTAAAAAAGGAGCATAATCAATCATAATTAACCGGGGAGTATTTTAAACCAACAACCGCACAAGATGAAACATTTTGCTGGTCTCCGGCGATAGCAATCGACAGAGAAGCACAGTTACATGCATGCACATCATTTTTAATCGGATCGGCGGATGCCTTCATCTATCCGCCTTCATCTCATCTATGAAGAAAGCTAGTGGAAGAACCATCTCTTTGAATTGATTAGAAAGGATGAATTTTTTCCTTGGAACAACAAATAATCATATTTCTCATATGGTCATCCCTGCCTCCTCATTTCTCCGACGTGGGGGGAAACATAACGCAATTTCACAGAAATTCCTGGCGATTTAAAGGATATGATCAGACGTGGAGCACTGGCACCGGGAATTTACAATCATGGAACGAAAATAGAAAACTCAAAAAGGAAAATAACTCATTGATTGATTCATCGAGGAATAAAGAGCCCCTTAGTTCTTATACACAAATTAGAACCACATTCCCCGCCTCCTCAACCATGCATTCATATTCCTGCAAATTTTTGCAGCCTTGTATAGTAAAACTAACCATTCGTCAAGCTCAGGAGAAAAACCCATGTAAGATTTCCTTTTCCCTTCGAAAAAGGAAACTAGAAAATACAATAAAAAAACCGAATGGCACACTGCCCTCCGTATTTTTCTTTAACTGATATAAATTACATTTTTTTTTTATCTACTATTGTACTGTTAATGTTGATTTCTTCTCAAATCCACAACAACAACACTAATATTGTCCGTGCTATTCCTAGCCAAGGCCAACTTGGTCAGCAGAACTGACGCATCTGAGCAGGCCTTATCAGAGCTCCCAAGGGCGCCATTAGAACCTGGTGGTGAAGGTGGCTTTTGGGCACGGAGGCACATTCGCACAACCCCACAAGCAGTGTCATTTGACACCACATCCCACAGTCCATCACTTGCCAATATCAAACACTCATCCTCCTCCATCCGTTCCGTCACAGTCACTTCCGGTTCCGGTATGACGTAGGGCTTCAAGTAATTGTCACCTGATGACAAGCCAAAAAAACATGAGTACATGAATCAAGCAGAAACCAGCCACAATTTGATGGGGGTGTAATAAATCAAGGTGCAATGTTAATTACCTATGGCTCTAGACATGGCCAAAACACCAAGGACTCTTGGGCCATCCCAATAAATTACACGCCCACCAGCTTCTTGGATTCGAAGCAATTCATCTGGTCGATCAGGCTGTAATTACAAATATAAACAGAAGTCAGCAAAATAAAATCGAAATAAAATCTACATCATGATTAACAATAATATTATAATTAGGTCCTAAGAATTAAAAATGTGCACGGCACACGCCGATTCCTAAAAAGTTCCTTAGCTATCAACAATCAACAAAGCTAAAGCTCAAACCTTGACCCACATCCGCACGCCTAATTCTTTTAGTGGAAACAACATTTCGACTTGTTCTTTAACATGGTTCATAAATAATCACTCCAAACAAAAACTAAAAGCATGGATCAATTTAAAGGAAATGATTAACCTCACCTTGTGATCAGAGGAGAGAGGAATAGCGACACCGTTTCGACAAAGCACGGCACGAGAATCGCCACAGTTGGAGACAATAATCTTCTCAGGCGTCACCACGGCAACCACAGCAGTAGATCCAACGGCGTCGCCTTGTGGCGTCTGTAACCCACACCTACAAGTAGAACTGTTTTCTCCTTCAACGCACCAATTACCCACTTCTTTATCCATCTTTACAAAACCACTCTCCATAGTTTCCTTCCATTCTACACTTTCTTCTTCTTTAAAACCTTCAACTTCTTGTTTTACTATCTCATGCAACCGATCTCTACACTTCATCGCCACCTAAATTAAAAATAACACACCAAAATCAGCACCATAAAATAACATGATAAAAAAAAAAGAAACTGGAAAGAAATTTAAGGGAGGAAGTTCGCTCTTACATGTGAGCAACCATGACCGTCGAAAACACCAAAATACGAGGTGTTTTTTGTAGTAAAAGAAGTGTGTATCGAAACAGCGTCTTCCATATCTCTTCTTCTACCACAAACAGAAGTCATGCCGAATTTAAGAGCTTCTTTCAATTTCACAGATTCTGGTTTACTTGAATCCGAGATGCTATTGTTTTTATTTTCTTCAATTCTTTTGCAGTTTTCTACTGCGTTACCACAATCACGTGAGATGGGAATGGGAAACAACTCGAGTTTCTTCCTTTTCGCCGGAGCGATATCCAAAATCGTCGACGGTGGAACAGACACGTCGGAAACCAACCGGAGTTCTAATCTCCTGCGTCTTGATGCTCGTGACCTTGCCTCAACTGCTGCAGCTGCTTCATTCTCAGCAACAACTCCGCAGCAAATCCCAGCCATTAGTTCAGATTCACAGGCAATAAAAATACTCAAGTGAGCAAAAACAAATCAACTATCTCCAAAATCCTCAAGTAATAATTAATTAAGGGGGGTAACAGAGAGAAATGAAAAGAGAGACGATAGATCTTTCTTGCACAGAGAGAGGAGCTATAAAATGACAACGAAAAGGAGGAGGGACTAAAAAAGCGAGATGTTTTCACCTGGGGGCCACGATGACGTGACGGGCAGGACTGCCCGTCACCGTCACGGGCAAGAAGGATCCGACATGTACAGATGGTATGACATTGATCTACTGAATACGAAGGTGCTGATCTTCACCGTCCATTTTTCTCTTTCCTTGTAGTAATTCACCACGTGTTAACCTTTCTATCGAAATATTGACGTGTCCCAATAGAGTACGAACACGCGTTGTTGCAGCTACCTTTGTTTCCTGACACGCATGTGGTCCTGAAATCTTATTTTAAGTATGATTTTGTTTATTTTAATAAATTTAGTTTGGTACTGTTTAAACGGAGGTCTCGTTTTCTAATTGCAAAGATATCACCACGTGGCAGAGATCTTCGAATACGAGATTCGTGTCTGATTACTCTCTCTTCACACGCGCTCCGCGGGTTACGAGTAAGGACACGGGTAATAAGTGCACGGCCTTTTTTACGTTATTGCAATATGCTGTCTTGGTGCCCTGCTCTTGGTTTTAGTTTTAGATCATGAGCCATGATCCCATGCGGCCACCGAAAAGAAGACCATGCTCTCATGTTGAAGAAACCTTCCCACGTGACACGTGGGTGATATTTTCATGGTTGTCAATATTTTATTAGATCATCTTGTGTAATTAAAATTTTTAAATTATACAGGACCGTATTTACAGCAACTGTCAACTTCTAATATAAGAAACAAATTTCCTCCGGTGAAATTCATATAATTTCAAAAATCATCAAAAAGTTTAGGTGTCAGTGCATTTTTATAATCAAATTTAAATCAATCTCTTAATGTGTTCGTTTTTCCACAGCAGGTTGTAAAATTATTATGCAAACAATAATTAAAAACGTAAAAATAATATCTGGCTATCATGATAACTCTATGAGAGAGAGAGAGAGAGAAAAGCAATTTCACACAATTTCCTAAGAAGTTCTTGCATTCTATTCAATTTTTTTGAGAATAATAATGAATTACTTGAATATAATAAATGGGGCACTGATGATGATGGTGATGATGATTCACTTATTAAACAAAAATGATTTTTGGGAGTATGATTTTTTTTAAAGTGTTTTGCTTTAAAAAAATTATTAAAATAATATTTTTTTATTTTTTAAATTATTTTAATATCATCATTTCAAAATAAATTTAAAATAATAAAAATAAATTTTAACCGATCTGTACAGTACTCCTAAATTGTGGTTTTGTTTTCTTCTTTACTGGAAAGTAATAATTACCGGTATCTTTATCATAACAGTGGTAAACAGGGTGGTGGGGATGATATGCTCCTCTGCCTGCGCTTGTGTTGTCTAATAGAGCGTGATACAACGCGCGAGATGGTGCATCGACCAGTGATCAATCTGATGTAATCGCTTTATTCTGGTTGTTACAGTTGTTCGATGAAAGGGTCTACAAAACGAGGGAGATTTGGACACGTAATGTTCCTCATGCCAACATCAATTGACTCTGCCTTTTGCAGAATATCTTAATGTTTGGTTACTGTATTGCAAGACACGTGTCTATCAAGTGACGTGGAGCTGAAGGTGCAAACGCCCCTCCGTTTTTGAGCACAGACATGTCTCCAGCGTTCCCACTTGCCTTTCCATTAAATTTTGCCGTCCTCGACCCAATTTTGGATAGGTATCCACCTTCCGAGTTTTATTGGCTGTTCGGGTGGGTGATTGTGATTTCTTGTGCTTTAGTATTATTATTATTATTTTTTTTTATCATTTAACTTCTGACCTTATATTATGAACAATTACTTTAATATTTTTAAATGTATTAAAGTATTTTTGAAATGTAAAAATAAAAAATGTTTCCGCATTCTAAAAGATAAATAGAGACATTAAAAAAAAAACTAAAATTGGAGTCAGGTATAGCTTCATAATTATCCTTTTCAAGTTGGAACAATTATAACGTTACGTGAGTTTTCGAATTTGATTCTTGTTCGAGCAAAAAACAAGATGCGTCCTTGTATTGATTTGTGATGCCGTGATTCATGTCATGAGGGAAAATAAATAGAAGGGAAGGAAGAGTTTTTTTTATTATTATTAATGTGGGTGTTTGGTCAGTTTATGTGTATCTTGATTAATCTCACGGATCCTGAAATTAACAATCATATAAATTTTCGGTAACTCTAAAACTTGTAAAACTTAAACTAGTAATTTTTAGAAAACAAATATAGAATTTGATCAATAAAATTACACTTTCAAATATTAATAAAAAAAAGAATTTTAGTTACGTGCGTGAATGCAAAACATCTCATATGATGGAATGTCCTCCATCATGCTCCCACGTGCCTATATATTATTATTATTATTATTATTATTATTATAAATATTTAAATTAATTCATGTGTACCATAATTAATTTTATAAATTTTAAAATTAACAATCATATAAGTTTTCAATAATATTATGGTTTGGGAGACTAATCTAATAACTTTTTAAAAATAAATTTAAAATCTAAACAATTAAAATAAATAATCGATATATCAGAATTCATGCTTACTTTTCTTTCATTCTCCGTGGCTCGTTGATTGTTGTAGCAAATCAATAACTTCTGACCCTATATTATGAACAAGAGGCGGTGTTATATGCTTTTTGAAGTTTTTTCTAAGTGTTTTTTCATAATTTTAATATGATAATATTAGAAAAATTATTTTTTTAATATATTTTTTATACACGAGATATTTTTATAAAATATAATGTACCATTACCGAACATCTTTTGACTGGCATCCTTGATTTTTCGAAACTCCATGACAATTAATGTATTTGAACTCCCAGAAATTGTTTACATTATTTATGTAAATGATGGTTTAACAAACCATTTGGTGCCGACCACCATGCACGGGACATGGGCACCGGAGAATTTCTGAGAAGGGACGGCCTCGATCTGTGATTTATATATTTGATTACATTTTTTTAAATCGATCTGCTTTCCTTGTCTAGATCTGCCAGAACTTCAGCTAATCGATCGAGATATGAAAAATTGATGCATCTTAGTGGATTGAGGTCTCATCTATAAAAATAAAAAGATATACTTTTTAAAATAAAATAGCATGTGCATGTACATTAATTTTTGAGAAAACGAGTTAAAACGTGACATACCATTAAAATAGGCCCGTCAATCAGACACTCCCTCTACATCCCAGTTTCAACGGCTCTCTCGAGATCAATTTTTAAACATATTTTTTTGATTAATTTTTCGAACCAGATAAAGATTTTAAAACAATAGCTTTAAATAAAAATATAAACTTTAATCTTTCGAAAACTTGATTCTTTATTGTTTTTTTTTTGGATCATTAAAGTCAGCTATTGCTTAAAGTTTAATATTTCTGTTTACTTTTCAAAACTAACGATTAGGATTATAAACTTTCACTATAAGTCCAGAGCAAAAAAAACTGGAAAGAATCGAACAAGATTTGGAGATGGATTACGACAATTGTGTAATTTGAAATTTGGGATCCCATCAACCCACAGTAATTATTCACACCAGCCCTTGAGAAGTAAAACAAGCTTCCAGACGTTATTAATTTGAGAGGTGTACCTTATTGGTAAGGTTTATTAATTTGAGAGGTGTACCTTATTGGTAAGGTTTTAAATTTACTTCGTAGAGATTATTAGTTCGAGTTTTATAAATTTTATAGTCATTGAAGACTTTCATGATCGTTAATTTTAGAATTTAAGGAATTAGTTGAGGTGCACGCAAGTTAACCCGGACATTCACGTTAAAAAAAAAAACACTTGTTATATAAAGAAAAAAAATACATTAGTTTAATTAATTAATTTATCTGTTGTTCTTAATGCACTTACGGTATTTAATAAGAAGCGCCTCACTACGAGTAGGATTAAAAAATATATAACTGCATTAAAAAATGTTTTTTCCTTGCTTGCATGTTATAAAATACCTGAAGTAATGATTAGAAATTCAATCAGAGTATTAGGATAAATTAATTAATCACTATAAACATTAATAAATGAAAAAAAAGAAAGTTTGTATGGCTTGTTTGACATGATTTTTCTTTTCCTTTCCTTGACTCATTCTCTTCCTAGCTAGATTTTATTGGGTCTTGGTCAGCCACAAATCAAATTAAATCTATAATTAATTTTAGAACTATAGTTGTGAAAGAATTTAAGTTGAAACTATACAAATATGTCATACTTTATTGATCATATTAAGCTTTAATCAACAAATAAAATTTAGAATTCAAGTCAAAATATGATCCCAGTCATGCATATTTTTTCTAAGCTAGGTGATAAAAATGATGAGATGGTTTTTTTTTTATTTGTATTTAAATATAAAAAATCAATGATAACAAAGGGATGCATTACAATTTCTTTTATAAAAAAATCAAGTGGATGATTAAAAAAAAACCTTGTATGACGTGTTACGACATGTCGAATCAACAATTTACACCAAGTCTCGATAGGGTCTAATAATTTGTTTTAATAAATTTATTTTTGCATCTTAATAAGACTAAAAAGAATTGTAAACAAAAACTCATCAAAAAGCTCAGGTGTGCGGCCTAACGGCTAGCACGTCTGGGCATATGAAAAAAGGAGAGAAATTTCGCACTCTTAAGGCTTGTATTTTTTTTTTTTAAGAGGCAGATGAAAGCCCTAAAAACAATTTAAGTGGTAGACGACATGAAACTTTTATTTTAAAAAATAATAATTAAACGATATGTCGCTTTTATATTCAAAATCCAGCCATCACATTGATGGCCAGAAAAATCATGGCATTGGTACTTTGCCTAAAAAAGTTTTTTTTTCAACCTTTTTTAACTACGAAATACCTTGTAAGCTCCCTCACTCCACCAATAAACAAATTTATCAACCAAATAAATTAAAAAGATAGCCTAGATTCATTAAATTAAACTAGGTTATATTTTTTTCTCTCTATCCTGATTTAATTTTTTGAGGTAATATCAAAGTTTGAAATAACAATTATTCAACTCCTTTCATCAAATGTAACATGTAGACACCAACATTAATTAATTTGGTGTTTAAATATAAAAAAACAAACGACTTTTTTTATTTATACAAAAATCTGGAGATAATTTATCTTTTTTTGAAAAATCAGGAACTTAAAAACAACAAAAATAATGTTGTGTATCAAAATTGAATTTTAAAAAATATAAAGAACTAAAAAATCTAATTTTATTAATCAATGAATTAAAGTGTATTTTGTACGCTAACTTTAAACACACCGTCCATTTTCATGTCTTGTTCTAAGTTGGTTTCTTGTTTTTTTTATTTTATTCCTAACCAATAAATTTGATGCAATCGGACGCTAATTTTGTAACTAAAGAAAACAACCGGAAAATAAAATAAAAAAACCAAAGTGAAAGAAATTGAAATGGCACCACTTCCCAAAACACCCTTGTATTTTTATATATTTAGTTATTTTACTTACCCGTGAGTTATCTGACAAACTCACCTTCATTAATTAGTTCATGCAGTAGATGATGAAAATTATGATTGTTTATTTATTTTTATTTTAAAAATTTATTTTAAACTTGTATATTAAAACAATAAAAAAAATATTGAAAAAAAAATCTCAAACTCTTCACGGAAAAACAAACAGTGCCGAAAACCACCATGAAAACTGTGGTCCAGGGGAGTACGATCACTCACCATCAGAAAATTGCCACGCACAACATAAAAGCTGTCAAGCATGATCCTCAACACTCTGCGAGGGGTGACGTAACACAAACCGGCTGGCAGGTGATTGAGAAAGCATGCATGACTAACCAGTAACTTTTTTATCAACGGAAACCAGCACGGACCTCTGGCTTGCTTTAGCTATGATTGCGATTACCGCCCAACTGTTTTATGATTTTTTTTTGTCATTTTTGTTGATTTTTAAGATAATTTAATATATTAATATTAAAAATAAAAAATATTTTAAAAAACAATTTATATCTTACTCCCGAAGGTATTGTCTTAATTTCTTTACATAACCAATATTAACGTAGGAAAGCACCCAATGCCCTCGAGCACAAAAGTACGTAAAAGCAAGAGAATTGTGCTATTTCAAGACACGTACGTGTAATGCGTGCT
>Ga0325404_1004666_pt1 | contig 14537 bp, 10 predicted proteins | sample PopdelMetagenome_18_FD_205664 | JGI IMG/M metagenome (GOLD analysis project Ga0325404, IMG submission 205664) | Populus deltoides microbial communities from Bellville, Georgia, United States - Xylem-Control-R1 | ecosystem: Host-associated > Plants > Phyllosphere > Stem > Wood/Secondary xylem... | reverse complement strand
AAAAGAAGAAGAAGTCAATTTTGGGGGAAAAAAAGAAAAAACATGTAAAATAAAATAAAAAGCCAAAACAAAACATGTGGGGAAAGCTACAGTACTTTCCCCTATCTTTTAGAGAGTGTGTGTGTGTCTATATATATATATATATATATATATATATATATATATATGAAAAGAAAAGCTAAAATATGTGGGAAAATACTATATTTTTCCTCACAAATTAAGATGGATTATTATAGTTTTTCTTCACATTAATTTTTTTTATTAAATACATGTTTCTTTTTCCATTTTCTTTTCTTTTTATTTTTTTATTATGATTTTTTTCAAAATTATTTTTGTCAATTTTATTTTTTAATATTGAGATGGTTGAGAATTTAACTTTGTATTTTTTTTTTATCTTTCTATGAGGTAACCTGGTTTGCCCCGGCTTATGAATTTGGTGGGTTTTTTTAATTAAACTTGGTTTTTTTTATAGTATATTGTTTTCTTATATTGTTAAAAAAAATAGTTTTAGGAAAAAAAACCATGTTATTAAACTTTATGAAATAATAAAATCATTATTCACTCAACACAATTGCACTGTGGATTACAATAGTAATTCACAATGTTTTGCTTTCTTTTATATATATATTTTGAATTTTTGTTATGATTTTTTTTCAAATTTATTTTTGTTGATTTCATCTTTTAAAATTGAGATCATTGAAAATTTAACTTCATAATTTGCTTCTTTTTATTTTTCCTTTATATGGGGTTGGCGTGGTTTATAAGTTTGTCAAGGTAACCTAGATTGCTCTATTTTACGAGTTTGACGAGTTTTTTTTAATTGAATTTGACTTTTTCTATAGTTTATTTTTTTCTCATTTAGTTAAAAAAATAGTTTTAGAGAAAATTCATGTTATTAAACTTTATAAAGTAACAAAAATTAAAGGGTATCAGGAAACTACTGTTCACCTATACACATTGCACTGTGAATAACAATAGTAATCTACAGTGTTTTGCTTTCTTTCTTTTTTCTTTTTGTTTTTGAATCTTTGTTATGATTTTTTTTTCAAATTTGTTTTTGTCGATTTCATCTTTTAATGTTGAAATGGTTGAGAATTTAGCTTCATAATTTATTTATTTTTATTTCTCCTTTTTATAAGGTTAACATGGTTTACGGGTTTCCTAAGGTAACTTGGGTTGTCTTGATTTACAAGTTTGGTGAGGTGTTTTTTTAATTGAACTTGACTTTTTTATCGTATATTTTTTTCATAAAGTTAAAAAAAATAGTTTCAGAAAAAATTTATGTCATTAAACTTTATAAAGTTCATGGACCTATTCACAGGTTTGATTGGTTAACTTGGTTTGCGGATCTGGTGAGTTGAATTTCTTTTAATTAGTTTTTTTTCATCCTTAGATACTGGGTTAATTGGGAATTCAATTTTATAATTGGTTTTGTTTTGCCTTTTGCAAGGTTCATCTCGGTATTGAGTTGGTATTTAATTTCGCAATCATATATTTTTGTTATCATATAGTTAAATAAAAAATAGTTTTGAAAAAAAATATAATCTCAGTGAAGTTCATAACTCAGTTCACAGGTTTGGCGTACTAGCCCGACTTACCCGATTCACAGGTTTGACGAGTTTTACCTACCGATAGGAAATGCTTTTATTTTTGTTTTTGGTCTTTTAATTATTTTTAATTTATTTTTTTAATTTTATCATTTAATATTAAATTGGTTGGAAAATGGACTGCATTATTGATTTTTGTTTGATTTTTGTTTGATTTCTAGGGGTAATTGTCTCAAATAAGTGTTTATTTTTAGGTTGGTGCTTAATTTTGTAAGCATTTATTTTTATTATATAATTAAATAAAAAATTTATTAAACCTAATAGAGTCCATAACCCGAGTTATAGGGAGGTCGAGGTCGATCCTGTTTGTCATTGACTCATTTTTTTTATAAAAAAAATTATCATCTTGAAGTTTTTTAAAAAAGTTAAGTCATATTTTTATCGATTATTAAGATTGCATTGAACCTATGAAATTGATATATTTAAGTTGAACTAGCTCTCATATGATTTAGTAAAAAACTTGAGTTAGACAAAAAGTTAAGTAAAGAGATTTCAAAATTAACCTATTTGGTCAGATTTAATAACACTGTTAAAAAATTCTCCGTGCTCTTAATTTGTTTTTACATGTAAAAAATATTGTTTCAATCTGCAGCAGAGCACAAACTAATATACTTATATATATATAAAGGCAATATTTAGAAAAGCTACCATGAGGCTAACTTAGTGTAAGGTTTAGGTTATTGGTTAGATGAGTTGATTTAAATTAATAAAATAATTTTTTAAGAAAATCAAAATAATATCATTTTGAATTTTTTTTAAGTCAAACCAAGTTAAAAAAAATTTTAAGCTAGCATGTGCAGCAGCTTCGTCCATTTGCTCATCTGTCTTGGTCATCTTTTCTATGAGTAACATATTGGTTCTGTTTAAAGCAGCATTGTTGGCGTCGATTTGATCCTTATGTTTTCCATTACTGCTAGCTTCTCATCCAAATACTTCACCTTTTCATGTTCCTTGTCAAGTTTTATCCTCATAAATTTTATCTCATTCTTCTTAACTGCTAATTCTGTTTCCACAGCCTCAAAACCTTTCCTTTTACTTTCTTCTTTTGCAATCCCCATCGAACGGCTTTCCAACTCCATATATTTCTTGTTCAAATCCTCATACTTCCCAATCCTATCCATCAGTTCGAACTGGACTTGTGCAAATTTTTCTTGGAAATATTCTGCACTTCCTTGGCAATCGTTAAAGTCAATCTCCATTGCTTCAAGTTCAGAGCAACCTTCTCCTCGCTTAGCTTTAACTCAAGCTTTGTTATTCACGCATCTCTAGATTGTATTTGCTCATCTAGAAATGCTCTCCTTTTATCTTCTTTTAGCATCATTTCTTCCAACATTGCCTTGTCTTTTCTGCTTTTGCTCAACTCTGTCTAAAGTTTTTCCACTTGTCTTCTTAACTCCTCTTCATTATTGACCATTTTCCTCTTAATAGGCTCTTCTACAGTTTGGGAAGATTTGACTCCTACACAAGGCATAGCTGAAGCTGCTAAGTCTCTCCATCTCACATATATATCCTTCACTTGCACTTGGATCTTTTAAACCTTCTATCTCAACCAAAACCAAATGCTTCCAATCTTGTTTGATGATCTCCAAAACTTCTTATGCAATGGGATATTTGAATAAGCCAAAGAATTGAGCAATTCTCATAGTCCTTGAAACAAACTGCATGCCCCCAAGTTGCCTTACCACTAGGGTAGGAGCATAACTCACATAACCTGTAATCCCTACCAATGACACCCAACGTCTTTGTCCACAAATCATTAGGACTTCCACTGTCGTTACCCATGGGGCTCTCCACTTAAAATCACTATTAGGCAAACCTTCTAATTTGTCAACCCAACCTTGGTTGTCTAGATCTCCCCATTCTTCTTCTTCTACTAACTTCAGCGGTCTTTGGGTGAACCACCAAAAATTATTGAAGACAGGTTTTTTTGTTTCGATATGGCTTAACCATCCAGATATACAACAACTGCGTGCAGCATCTCATTGCTCCTTTTCCGGTCCTCCTATAATGATTAAGCATCAAGATGGTTTTAGCTAAAATAGCAGCCACTGGATCGATTTGTGTATTCTCATACTCTACATAAGCAGCAGCGGCCTCCAAACTCACTACACCCGTCTGACTTGGGAAAAACACAAGGCCAAATATGACGAAGGCAATCAATCTTTTTTTTTTCTAATCCTGACTTCTTTTCTAGTTCAATTGCTAGCATCTTCCATTTCAGACCGGTAGCATTCTTTTCCAAAAACTTTTCCAAGTTGGAGATTTTAAGCAATTTTGACAGTTCAGGGATGATCTTGCCATATCTCAAAGGCAAATAAATCCGATACAGATTGTTTGGAAACTCAGTCAACATACCATATTCCTCCATAGTGGGACATAGGTCTATATTTCCAAAAGAAAAACACTGGTAGTCTGGATCCCAAAAATGAACTAAGGCTCGCACAGCAGGACTTAAAACTTCTACCCTTGCAATTTCCACCAAACGTCCGTATTTCCTAAAAAATACATCCTTATCTACATTTTGAAAGTGAGTCGTTAACTTGTTTACCTAATTCATAATGCAATTCAGGTTCTTGATTGGTGACAGCTTCTTAGCATCGCTTCTAAGGCAGTCTCCTTCAGTCAATTGTGACAGTTCAGAATTTTTTCCATATTCTATGATGGAAAATTTAGCAATGGTGGCCATTTCGTTCACAAGTCCTGCAATTCAAGATGACTTGGGTTTAGACTTGTTTTGATGCAAAAGATATTATGGAGCATACACCCTAAGGATAGGTTCTAGTTCCTTTACGTGAAACATAGGGTAGGTTTACTACTTGGTCTCTAAAAAGGGTCTCTTGCTGTCCCAGTGATCACCCTCGTAAAGGCAATATGAGGGTTCAGCAGATAGTGGGATGGCACATGTACCAATCACTATCAGTCTAAACACTCAGCAAAGAGTTGGGGTTTACACAAACTTAAACCTTGACTCAAGTCATAAGGCAAGCTGCTAGTCCCCCACTTAACTTAAAGTTTATTGTGTGTGCCCTCAAAAAGATAATAATAATAAAGTAATGCATGACTATACCATGTATGACAGAATGTGAAGATGCATGCTAAAGCTTTTAAACAAAATATCATTCATAGTAAAAAAACAACAACACATAGCATAATAAAAAAACAATTACCAAGCTTAGTCCTAAGGTCCCCAGTGGAGTCGCCATCCTGTTGCACCCTCGCGGCGGAGCACGGCGTCGCGGCGATCCTCGATTGATTTCGAGGTCTTTTATTTTATTTGTGTAAAAGGGAGTCGCCACCTAGTATTATGGTCACTAGGAAACCCAACTGGTCTTTCAGAGATTCTAAGGTAAGGGACTGGTTACGTAAAGGGAAGGTGTTAGCACCCCTAGTACGCCCTACCTAAGGTAAGCTGCTTGGTGTTTGGTTTGTCTTATAATTGCTATGGTGTTGGTGTTTTCTAATCCCATCAGTTTTTCTAGGTTTGATGCAAACTAAATTTATTAAGATAGAAATCCAAGGAGATTCCATGTGCTCTAAAAGCTCACTTTTCCCTTAGTATTTCAAGAGTTTGCGACTCGTAAATCGCAAGGAGTAGGGACAAAAATTTAGAAATCGAGGGTGCTTTAAAAACCTTTTTTTTTGTCTTAGTGTTTTATATTCTCACGGCTCGTAAACTGTGGAGTAAAAAATTGAAATGTCCTCGATTATAATCAAGGCTTCTTTCAAGGATATGTGCAGATTTATTATTCCTAGAAAATTATTTTGGATATTTACCACTCCGGGTTTCTTTATCCAAATATTAACAGTGAATAATAACAAATTATTCCCAATAATATTTTGGATATTCGTCCTTTAAGGATTTTTTTATCCAAACATTAGCGGTGAATAATAGATGAATTCCCCCCAAAATAAGATTTTTATATTTTTTGGAATATTGGCCAATACCCTTTGGAGTTTTACAAACATGTTGTAAAATCCAGAAATGTAAGAAAATAATTTTTGGTGTGTTTAAGAAATCCATGCGAAAACATATTTTTGAAACTTCCAATATTATTTTCTATAAAAAGAACGTTCAAAACATGTTAGGGTATTGGCCGTATGCAATACACAAGAAAACATTTTTATATTTTGTCAAAACACGAACAACAAGATTAAACACAAACATCACAATTAACAATATATATATATATATATATATATATATATATATATATATATACCCATCTATTCTAAAATTCACAAAAACCTAAAACAGTTCACACCAATTTGAATTTGAAGCCTGAACGAGCCTAACCCATCATTCTCTAAAATAAGACAACAAGGATGTATGCACGAAAAATTAACAAAAGTTCTGAAACTGAAATTATGACAGGAACCGTGACTCACACCCCTTTACTCCTTTCCTAATCATGGGAGCTGCCACACACGTTCCATGCAAAAAACAGAAAAATATAATCGAACAGACGGGTGGGGGATGATGAGGAGCTTTAAAGCTCACAATTCCTCATATACATACCAATTTAAAGGAAAAAAAAAGGCCCGTGGCACTCACATACACACCCCTTTAAAAATCACAGTCATGAACGAAACAGTAGCAAGCTTGCAACTTGTTGCCAAAACAAACAAAAACGCACGTCCCAGACAAGAGTAGAAACAGGTTTTTTTTATATATAAAAAAAAACCAATCAGCAGACACCAGCTTTGAAATATTGCAAGGAAGGAGAAACTAAAACTTATACTTGCAAATCCTGCTTGTTTTGAATGCCAAAGATGACGTACCAGCCGATGGGCAAAGCTTCTACCTTCTCGCTTCTGTTAACCAACAGAAGGACTCCTTCTCTTTCCTTTCTCCTCTCTCTGTTTTGGTCTTCTATGTTTCTCCCGTTTCTCTTCTTTCGTTTCTCACTCTTTTTTTCTCTGCCTCTGCTCTCTCTTTTCTTTCTTTTTTTTTTATGTCTTTCCCCGTTTTAGTCAAGGTCTTCCAGTAACCCCCGGATGAAAGAAAGCCCCCTCTTTTGCTTTTCCTCTCTGTTTTTGGTCTCTCTCTCCCTCCCCTTTTCTCCTCTTTTTGTTTCATCCGCTCCCTCTTTTTTTTTCTGTAACTTTGTTCCTGTGAAGACTTTCACAATCGAAAAGATGAACCCCTACTCTCTGTGTTTTTCCCTTCTCTCTCTTACCGCCTGCCTCTCTTGTGTTTTTTTCTTTCTTTACTCGTTCCTCTTCCCCTTGTTTTACCTCCGTCTCCTCTTTTTTTTTTCTTTCTCTCCTCTCTTTTGTTATTTTTCTGCTCTCTTTTTCTCTGGTTTTCTCCTTTTTTTATGCTCTTTCTCTCTGCATTTTTCACCCCCCTCTCCTTTAGGTCAGCAGCCGAGGCTTTTATATAGCCTATACACGGCTTTATTTAGGAAACAAATATTACATTAACTCTAGGGTGTATTCTCGGGTGAGCAGAAACAGAAAACCAGAATGTTTGATTCTGATTTTGTGATCAGCAGTGATTTATTTCCTAGTTAGAGGATGGTGTGGCTCTTTTCTTTCCTTCCATAGGGCTAGCTGCTCCCTTTGAAATGAGGCAACAAAAACATGGTCTTCAGCTCCAAAAATCAGGCGTGATGAGAAAGGAAAACAGCAGAGAAAAAAAGGAAAGAAATCAGATGGAGGGTGCAGCTGCAAAGTCCTATTTTCCTTATTCGGTGTGGTAAAAATCCTGTCATTTATGATGATCCAGCCCCCCTCTCCAGCTTTCAATATCCTTCTTCAATTCAATCCCTCAATTTAGCACATTTCGATTCAGTCTTTGGTCCAAAAAAATCCTTCAAAACAGTCCGGCAAACTTGGGCAAAAATCCTTCTCACGGTCAGGAATCCCTGCTTTCAACACTAGATATTCAAACGAGAATATCTTGAGTTTTTGATATTGAAATCAAGTGATTCAAAAGGCCAAAATTCATCTACGTGTCCCGGACTACAACTTTGATGAAGGATTCAAAGTGAGATAAATTCGTTTTGAATAACAGAATTGCAACCAAACTCGGCTGAAAACTTTTTCACGGCAAGATTCTATGTTTTCATGCTAGATTTCAAACAGGAATATCTTGAGTTTATGATCTCGGAATCAAGCAATTCAAAAGCTCAAATTCATCTATGTGTCCCGAACTATAAATTTGAAGAAGTTGAAGTGAGATAAAATTATTTTAGAGAACAAAATCTGCTAGTAATCTAGTTGGTCAAAAAGGTTCTTGATCTGACGATGCTGAGCATCCGAATCTGACTGAGAATTTGTCGTAAGAACAATGATTGCTAGGACCTAATAAAGGTGTACGTCAATTTTTTAACATATCATGAGTGACAGAATATACCTAGGATGGTCAGATATCATACGAAACCGAGTCAGAATTAGAGCCTAAGTTGGAACAAAAAATTACGACAACAGCAGAATCATTTTTTTAATGCAAATTCTAAGGAATTTTTTCAATTTTAAAGACCATATAAAAAAAATGAATTTGGCATTATGAAGACTTCTGATCAATCTAAGAAAACCTGACGATTTTGGCAGCAAAGGGGAAGGATAAAGAGAGCAAAAAATAGCTCAAATAGGGTTTCAAAAAAATATTTCTTTCATCTGCTTTTTTCAATCTTCCAGCAAACATGGGGTCCAAAAATAAGTAACAACAACCATGTAGGATCATAAAATAAGGAATCGAGCACTATAGTAACCTGAGGTAGAAATAAGAGTGTTAACAGATTTTGCAAGAAGATATACCTACTATATTGAGTATGTTAAAAAGATATTTTTCTTGTCGTAGCATAAGACCCGTACTGGTAGGATGAACCTCAATCCCTAAGAAATAATGAACAACTCAAAAATACCAAAGCTTAAACTCTAACCTCAGTAATTAAATCAATCGGTGACGTAAAACTGAATTGCTTCTAGTAAGAAAAATACCATCAATGTAAACTAGAAGATAAAAGATATCAACACTCGTAGATAAGATGAATAATGATATGTCAACCTTAGAAGCACGAAAGCTAATAAATAAAATATAATCACTCAAACGAGTGTACCATGCCCGAAAAGCTTGTTTCAAGCCATATAAAAACTTATGTAATCGAAACACATGAGAGGAAAAGGTAGAATCAACAAAACCTGGAGGTTATTGCATATATTCCTCTTCATCAAGTGTCTCATATATATATATACACACACACATACAGTGGCTTGCTTAATGATAGATCTAAAAGTCTTAAAATAATCAATACCTTATTATCAAGTAAAACGTCTAGCAACCAATTGAGCTTTATAGTTCTCAATGATGGCATCTACATGATATTTTATCTTGTACACCCAACTGCTACCAATAACATTCATCAAAGGATGAGAAGAAACCAAAAACCAAGTGCCATTGAAACGCAACACCTGAATCTTATCCTTTATAGCATCATGTCAAGCCTCATACCTGTCAGCATCAGAAAATATAATCAGTTTATAGGCATGAGGAGAGAGTACTTAAGAGATAGGGTTGTTAGACAAAGCTGAAGATAGCCATCAGATTTGCTATCTTTGACAACCGTTGATGAAGAACCATATGATGTTGATGAACCATAGAACAAGAGGCAAGGAAGGCCAAACTTGTATACTATTGTAGAGGATAAGATGAGAGGTTAAAAACCAAATTTAACCCAGCAGGAGATTCAGATCGTGATGCTGGACTGGCAATAACAAATCTAGATGAAACAATAGTAGAACCAAGAGAACTAGCAATATCAGACCTGAAAAGTTATAACTCTGAAAAAGAAAAACCTATATCTAGAGAATGATTATTAGATAAACAAGCATATAATGACATAAGGGCAAAACTAGTAGGCTGTTTGAATATAAAAGAAATGGTAGGTAGTATATGTGGTGGAGAGGCCACAAGTGTAATGCAATAAAAAAAATAGAGAATTAAGAAAATTAGACAAGTAGGTAATAGTAATATAACGAGGAGAAGTGTTGTGGGGCTATACCATCTATTCAGATTTGTCAAAAGAAAACACTCGTTTATGAAAACGAATATGACGAGGAAACATTTGGAAAAAGGAAATACGTTGAGATGTAAGGTCAAGATAATAATAACCAAGATGAGAGTAACTATAGCCTAAGAACACACATGGAGAGAAATGAAAATCCAATTTATGAGTATGATATAGATGCAGAAATGGAAAGCAAAGACACCTAAATGTATGCAGAAAATCAATATTATAGGTAGTCCATCAAAGATAAAACACAACAAACCCCTAGCAATTTAAGACAAAACCAACAATGCAGCCTACCTTAGGTAGAACGCTTAAGAGGTGATAATACTTTTCTTTTGCATAACCAGTCCTGTACCATAGAATCTCTGCTGGCCAGTTAGGGTTCCTAGTGACCATAATACTAGGTAGCGACTACTTTAACGAGACCTTTCTTCATTAAAGAACAAGACGCTAGAAATCTATTCTTTAGCTTTTAATAATGATTTTAAGTTCGTCGCGATGTCGGGTGTGATAAATATTGGATAAGTGAGTCCAAACAATTAGTGAGAGATAATAACTATTATACATGCTAACATACATTATAAGATATGTGATTATGATTGTATAAAACAAGGTATATAACAAACAAAGATATTCCAAAGGTCACAAACAGATGATGAACAAAGGGGGTATGCATGTCAAAATAACATATCATATTACTGACATCCTACTTGTCAGCTAAGAAACATATATAATCATAGGGGGATCAATTCATACAGTACTGACATCCTACTTACCAGTTAGGAATTAGAATACCATGTGCACATAGGCAAACTATTCTCTATTAACATGGAGCAACTAACTACCCTTTATTTGAAGTTTCTGACAACAGTCTAAATAGGGTAACAAGAATCATGAGCTTAAATGAACAAATAACATTGATAAAGAATTCATGGTTTATCATCAAAATTCACTATGTAAGCATGATCACATTTGAATAAATATAAAGGATATATGGATTGTATTTAAATCAAACAGGCATATGATGAGTATTTAAGAAGAAAAAATAATAATAATAACAATAAGTAATCATGTTTATATAATTAATAATAGCAATAATACTCATCATTTCATACCAACACACATATATAATGCATAATAAAAATTATTCCACTCACCCAGAAAATAGAAGCAAATTGAACAAAATACTCGAAACTGAGACAAATAAATCACTAGCATTTGACCAGAGTAGTATCTGCAGAACCTAAATGAATAAATAAGAGATACTAAAAAAAAAAAAACAGATCGAAGAAGAAGTTTAAACACTAAACATACTAAAACATAAATGAAAATGCTAATCAACCGATCGATCGCCTCTTCATTTGTTCGACTATTTAAAATAAAACAAACCTACCTCACAACTATTTCTCCAACTGGTCGACCAACCATAACCCAAACGATCGACCGCATCTTATATCCAACAACTGATTGATCGGTTCATTTATATCGGTCGACCGCTTGATCGAGAATCCTAGAGAATCTCAACTTGCAATCTATTTTGATCTTACCCAATCTCAACAACACATTCAACAACATAAAAATAGTTCTATCCCAACCCTATACAGTCCAGATACATATTATAAAACATTCTAACAAGTTCTCCACAATTGATTCCATCAAAAACATCAAAATCATTCAAACCCAAATTCATTCATCGAGCCCTAGCATGCCAAAATTACTGTTCATAATCTAAAAATTAAAGAGTTAAGGATGATCTTACCTTGTTACCAGTCCCAAATAGCCCCAAACCAAAAAGCCTTCACGCCCAAGCTTAAGGAATTGTCTAGAGAAAACTCTAAAAGTCATACTACTTGTTTAAACGTTGTTTCTCTTTTACTGTATTGGATAACTTTTAATGTTCTTTTTGTTATTTTAGAAAAAAAGATTTCCCAATGCTTGGGTTATGGGCTGTTTTAGGCTCACAATGGTCTTGAGGCCTTTTAGGCCCTAAGCCACAACCTGGGTCTTACACTTAAGTTTGTTATAACTAATAGGTTAAGGTCTTATTCTCATATCATCAGCTCTTGATTCCTTATAATCAATGGTTGAGGCTTATCATCCAATAACTATAGTTCTTTGGTTCAGGTAATTACTGGCTAGGTTATTTTCAACTTGATTTTAGCTTTCTTAGGTTATATTTAATTTTGATTATGGGTTTAATGGTTTTTACCCTCTGGGTTCGCATCAATTAGTATCAAAGCAAGACTCTAAAATCAGGTTTTATCTATTTATGTTGTTAGGTTTTTTATTTCAACTTTACCCTATTTTCTAGTTTTCTCTATGTTATTGATTTTGTTTTTACCCTAGTTTTTATATCTTGAATCTAGCTTATTCTCTAGTTTAGCTTGATGTTGAGTTTTCTTTGAAATTTATATAAAAAAAGAAAAGAAAAGGAAGATCAGAATCGCAAAATCAAAATAATATTTCTTGCAAAAATAAGTCAACATCCAAGCAAGTAGATGATTTCAGGTCGAATCTTTTAATGGAGGGGGAATGATGAGAATTATCAAACAACACCACATGATCCATTACATATTCCAATTCGACCTATTACAAGGTCAAGAGCTAAGAAGGTTAAAGGAAACTCAATGGGTTAATTCAAGATATTTAAGTTTTATTTTCTTTAAAACTTGCAAATTCAACTTATTTTCATATTTACACGTGAATTGGGCTTCTTATCCTAATGTTCAGTTTTATGTTAATGCCCATAACTTTTGATCCGAGCGAAATTTTGTTAAATGATTCTAAAGGCCTTGTTTTCTATAGGGTTAAAAGTTTATAATGATCAGACATTAAGAAGACCTTGCAATAAAGACAAAAATCTACTATACAAGAATTGCATTAGTTTTCTAATTAATTTAGGATTCTTTTTTCTATTTTATTTAGAACTTTTTTTTTATTTTTCCAACCTTGTTTGGAACATTTTACCTAGTATAAATATGATTATTTATCTTATATGTAGGTTTTAATTAATTGGAGATGGGTTGATTATTAAAAAAATAAAACTTGTGTGAGAGAATTTGCTCTTACTCTTGGTTCCTCATGGAACTTTTTCGGAAACTAATCAAAAATCATATCTTTGTGACGTTCATGGTTATACCTATGGTTTTTGGTTTGTTATAACTGATGGGTAAGGGTCCTATTCTTATACCTTCGGTTCTTGGTTTGTTATAATCAACAATCGAGGTTTTTCATCCAATAGATATGGTTTTTTGGTTCAAGTAATTACTTAATCGAGTTCAATCTTGATTATCGGTTCAAGGGTTCTTACCCTTTGGATTCACATCAATTCTTGTTTTACAAAGATAATCAAATGTGATAATGAAAAGAATTCTATCAATTTTGGTTCCTAAAAGAGAAGAGTTTTACGGTTGGTTTTTTGTGTACAAGTCTTGCTAAATGTATACTGAAGTTAAGTTTTATTTGTATAGTTCTAGTATATACTTAGTATGTATGCTAGGTTTCTATTTTAATATTTTATCAAAGTTTATATATTTTTTTAGTAAGCATGATAATCTTTTGTTATGATTACAAGTTTATGATGTTATTATTATTTTACTTGATTATAAACTAAGTTTTTTGTTCATTAATTTATCTAATAATTATGTAATTTTTGACAACAGGTTATTTATAAGGTATTAAAACGGTAAGACCATATCAGCAATGACCTTGTGAAATTAATGTCTTACATCTTATTACACCGTTATTTACTAAGAGTTCTTATGCTTTGAGATCAAGTAATATCTTGTATTACCATTAGAGGCAGTGTTGTTTTGCACAAAACCTCCTTTTCCCCCATGCTATATGCCTGTGAGAAACAGGCCCCTCATGCAAATATTTATGTGGTAATTAACAAGTTAAGCTGTCAACCCGAGTTTAAAGAGAGGATTAAAAAAAAAAACTGAAATGATTTTCCGAGTAATTCACGATCCAAATGTTTAACAATCGAGAGAGATAATTGCTAGGGGTCATTTGTTTGTTCCATTCTCTGTTGAAGCTTTGAAATAGTAGTTAAAAAAAAAAGACTGGACAGCTGTGTTCCACTTCCTCAGAATAGCATATCCTAAGCCCTAACTTATCGTTTCTTTTTTTCTTTTTCGAAGCTCCTTGCATAGCCAGGGGTGTCTGGCTTGAAAGTTCGGTAGCTTTTTTAATATATATACACACGTACCGAACTTTCAAGCCTATATATATATATATATATATATATACACACTTTTATTGGATACCACTAAAAAAAGCTTGTATATATACTTTTATTGGTGGTATCCGATAAAAGTGTATATATATATAGGCTTGAAAGTTCGGTATATTAAAAAAGCTACCGAACTTTCAAGCCTATATATATATATACACTTTTATTGGATACCACTAAAAAAAGCTTGTATATATACTTTTATTGGTGGTATCCGATAAAAGTGTATATATATATAGGCTTGAAAGTTCTGTAACTTTTTTAATATATATATATACACGCACGCACTCTACCGAACTTTACTGAACTTTCAAGCTTATATATATATATATACACTTTTATTGGATACCACTAAAAAAAGCTTGTATATATACTTTTATTGGTGGTATCCTATAAAAGTGTATATATATATAGGCTTGAAAGTTCTGTAGCTTTTTTAATATATATATATACACGCACGCACTCTACCGAACTTTACTGAACTTTCAAGCCTATATATATATATATATATATATATACACACTTTTATTGGATACCACTAAAAAAAGCTTGTATATATACTTTTATTGGTGGTATCCTATAAAAGTGTATATATATATAGGCTTGGAAGTTCTGTAGCTTTTTTAATATATATATATACACGCACGCACTCTACCGAACTTTACTGAACTTTCAAGCCTA
>Ga0325404_1004665_pt1 | contig 14538 bp, 20 predicted proteins | sample PopdelMetagenome_18_FD_205664 | JGI IMG/M metagenome (GOLD analysis project Ga0325404, IMG submission 205664) | Populus deltoides microbial communities from Bellville, Georgia, United States - Xylem-Control-R1 | ecosystem: Host-associated > Plants > Phyllosphere > Stem > Wood/Secondary xylem... | reverse complement strand
AACTGTGTTTATGCTAATTGTCTATGGTTTTCGTTTTTCACTAGCTTATGCTTGGTTGACTAGCACAAACAAAAGGGTAAACTAGAGGTTCAGTGATGGTTCAAAGTAAGGTGTCGGTGGATGCACCTGTGGCTCAATTAGAACTTGGGTTGGTTCGAATTGATAGCATATATATATCAATTAACTTTAGGATATTTTCCTTCAGTTCAAAGTGTTTGCTACCCATGCCCTTGTTAAAGTTAATTGGCAGTTTGCTGTCTTAGCTTGATTTATTTGAATGGCAGTAAGGACAGAGCTATTGATTTAGCAATGCAAATACCTTTTTTTGGAAAATACAGTTATCATGCATCAAATCCTCTATAAATCTAATTATTCTCATGTTCCAAGCATGTTCAATGAGGCTTCAGAAATTGGATGCCCCTGTAGCAATCAATGAAAGGCTTTACTGGAGAGATTTTTAGAGCCTCTTTGCTTGTCCTTATTGAATACAATTGTTCCTTATCCTCAAGAATAAGAGAAAGTGAGAAACTAAAGCTTGTAAATGATGATATAGTGTGCCTACAATTGTTGTGGGTTCAGTGTGAAAGAAATGCCTTAGAATTACTAAATCACAAGGCAGTAGCAAAGTTTTGTGAGGCTGTCTGTATACTGGCTACTCTCATTGCAATGCGAAGCTAATGACATCTACCCTTTGTTTTTTCGGTTGGTTCGCAACTCAATATTATAGCAAGCCAAGAGCCTGAAAGTTGTCTTGTTAGTTTAAGTTGAGTGCAGTAGATCATTATTGGAATGTCAAGATGTACACATGACATTTATATATCTTACATTTCGGGCTTTAAAATCTCTGGGTGCTTAGAGTGATGTCCTACATCATATGTCTAGGGTTACAAAACAATGCATCTAGTTATAAACAAGTTCTGTGGTCATCATTCATCTAGCTTTGGAAGACATGGTGCTTCATTGTGGCATGAAGATGGTACTGCCACACATTTTGAAACAGTTGTGTGGACAAAATTCTTGTACAGTTTTCCTTTTATTCTACTTGTCACACACTATTAAAATGTCGGTGTATTTAATGCACATAAGGAGAGTGGTTTTTAATTGTTTGGTGATTGGTTGAACTATGGGCCAAGCAGTAATTTTATTGAAGTTGCTGTTGATAGAGAGACATTGAAATGAAATTGTGATCGACCTTCAAATGGTGACAAGTCAGTGGTGATGATCTTTTCTTAGTTCCTTGTGTAAACTTGAGTATGCTGGTGTAATACTTGACTTAGAGCTTAATGAAATAGTATAGTAAAAGCTTTTCCAGGTCGGGGCTTTTTATAGAAGCCCATAGATCTTCACGTATGGGACCATGGATTTCCATTGTGTTATGGTGGAAGAGCTTTTGGAGATTGTGAACTGTGTAGGAAACAGACAGGGTTGTGTACCTAAAGCATTACTTTGGGTTCTATTGTAAGAGCAAAACAAAAGAGTGTGCAAGTAAATTTTTGGGTTACACATTTTTGGTGTACCGTACAGTTTTTGCTAATGAAGATGAAAATCTTAAATTTCATCAGTCATTGATTTTAGTTATATTCCATGTGGTGTTGTTTTTTCAATAAATCTGGCAGTTGTTTTATCATGAATTATAATTGCTTTCAATTCTAAAATTGGAAATGATATAAATACAAAAATTAAAAATGAGAATAACATAAAAAAACTTTTGCTGTAACCACAAATGATATAAATACTACCTTTGTTTTAGCTTTACTTGCGTCAATAGCAAATTTTTATGCATGCCTTGGTAAAAAAAGATTTGCGTAGGAGTATCAATAATGTCACATGAATCAATCTTGATCTTATAATAGGAATACAAACAAGAGATCTTTCCCATTTGTTTGATTTTTTGGATGGTATGCTGTTGCTGGCGACATTCATAGAGATTTTTGCACTCTACATATCAAAAAGAGGAAAAGGAGTATGACGATAGATTAGTGGAGACCCATAGGGAAAGAGAACTCGGCACTGTTGAAGTGGCATACAGTGCCTACCATAAATTAGTATCGTGGGTCCAAATGAATTGTTTTAAAATTTAGGGATTGGTATTAAAATGGGTCATAAATTAGGATTTATTGGCATGCTTTGCGATGCTTCTGCGATGAGGCCAGATAAAGACACTAATTTGCATTTGTCTTGTTAACTAAGCTTATTGTCTGTTATTTGGCCTGTCTGACCATGCAGGTTGATTTGCTAGAGAGACAGAAAAAAGAGGCTGAAGAACAAGAGGCATCAGAAAAGTTTGATGATGAATCGAAACCAAGTGATACTGACCCTAATGCTGCAGAGCCAGTTTCCAACAGTGACAGTGCAGATGAAAAACCTGACATCAATGATGTACCCATGGAAGAAAATCAGGTGAATGGTTAATGTATTTATATTCTTATTTACCATCCATATAGGGTGTCTTGTTTGAAAAGTCCATAAATTCCATATGGCCTAATTTGACACCCGCAATTCACTTCTTAGCTTTCCAAGGGCAAGCGTGCTCGGTATGCTGTTGCTCCACAATATACAGAAGTATTGTGTGAGGAATGTGATGGAATGTTCATTTGAAGTTCTTATCGCAAGTTTCCATCTAATTTTGGTTTGAACATACTTCAATCTCAGGATGGTAATCAGGTGGTACGACAAGACCTGAATGAAAGCACTTTGGATTTGAGTCTAGGCCTGCTCTCTTGATGGTGACTGATTCAAAAGACCTGTCCAGAGATGGGCAGTTGAAAAGAGTGAAATAGAATGGTGTTGATACATTGCGGAACCATTTCTTAAGATTATTGACATATAGGATTTTTACCAAATGGAGTATTTTGTTGTGAAATCGGAGACAATTTTCCCTATGATCTATTTGCCCGCCAGTTACTGAGGGAAAGGGTGTGAGTGGCAAATGCATTAACTTTTAGTTCATTTGAAGACCTGTACTGAGCTGATTGCATCTTGTAAAAGATGACGACATCTATTTTTTTAATTATTGAACAATTGATTTTCCCCCTCCTTTTTTTCTGGTTTTCTTGAAATGTCATTTGAGACTTGTGGTTTTGTATGCCCAAAGGTAAAACGATAGTTGATTGAATCTTCTGTTCCAAACATAAAGTTAATGACTACTTTTTCTAAACTTGAAAGTGATGTTAGGATTGATCTTTGAACCTGGTGGTTTCTGGTTTCTAGACCATCCACCATGAATTTCATCCGTGTAACTGCTTGGTAAAACTTGGATTGATGCAGGCAAGGACTGATGTGCGCACGGGCGGTCTAAATTTAAGGAAAAGCTACTGGTGGATCTTTATTACATTTCCACTTCTATAGATCTCTTTCTTGTTATTGATCAATCAATGCATGAGCCAATGATACTAGGGAAGAGTGAGAGTTAAGTGGTAAAGAGTTGAGTCGTGAGAGGTTTTTTCTATTAATTTTTTTCTCCTTTTAATTTCATGTATGTATTGAATTCAACGATTTTAATTAAAAAATCATGAAGGGAGCAGGAGATGATCTCAATCCGTTTTTATTATTGGCAAGGCATGTTAGATAGACGATGATAGCTGATTGAACCTATGCGACTCCTGGGACAACAAAAATTGAACGATTGAAGAGCAATTTACGCAGTAAGATTTTACAGTTGCTCAAACTAGTAAGAACTGCAAATTATTCACTCAAAAGGAAATAATCAACAGATAGCACCAACTTGTGGTTATCATGGCTTTAAAAAACGAAAAGATAACATCTTCCACTTACCAATTGCCGTATCCAGATCACAGCTAAACCATCCAAAGCCTTGCGAGAAGGCAGAGTGGCTTCCTTACAGGAGATTCAAAGTAAGACTATTCCTTTGCAACCGCAGCTTCTGCCTCAGAAACGAAAAAGTAATCATGCCTGGAGATGTAGAAGTGGTTATAAATCTTTAATGGCAATAGCTAAAATGATTCATTAATTAAAGAATTCAAGCTCTGCTTCCTGTATTTTTCTACTGATTTGGCACATGCTTGTTGCTCCCATAGAAAGATTTACAGCACAAGATTTGATCACAAAAGATATAGAAATGGAAGTGGGAAATTCAAGACGAGCCACAATTTTTCAATTACGAAACACAAGTGATGTGCATGGTGGTGGTATTATTCCTAGGAGATGAGAGGAGCTTGAATGGTGCAGTCTGGTGCCTTGCCCAACTTATCTCTCATCTTTCCAATGTTGATGGAGATCTATTCATCAAACCCAATCAAGTTGATAGGAGGAGTATCTTCTTCCTTCTTTTTAGTATTTTCTGCTATGAATGCCAAGGTTATTTTCAATAAAGAACAAGCTTAAAAATCCAAAACAGAATTCTCCCCTGCTACGTTTCTTCTTTGTTAAAAAATCCATTGCATTTCACTGAATAATAAACACCATCTTCCATTTAATTTCTGGAGGTTCCCCATTTTATATTAACCAGCAACTGATAGATTCACAGAAAGGTATCGTATTCCTCCTATCCAATCAAAATCACGAATAAAATTCAAGATTTTCCAATGAAGGCTCATTCGCAATTCATAATTCAGTTGTTGTGGTAGTATGAATATCCAATGCCATCCCTCCTGGATTCATTTTGTAAATCAAAACCCACAGAATCCTGTTCTATATTTCAAATTATTTGGTGGACCAAAGAAAGAAATATATTGCCGCATTGCTTGCCTTCCCTGTTCAATGGCCTACCCATACCTGCCGGCCGACTTCATCTCGTCTAAAGTAGACAGCAGTCATCGTCTAGAGTAGAAAGCAGTCATCAGCGCTTCCTCCTTTTCCTTTTCCTTCCCTTGGCCCAACCAATTAATCAACATTCACAAAATACCCTCAGCCGACGTCGCTTATGGGTTCCCTATAAATATAAATAAAGCAGGCTATTTTATCAATCTGCGGGCCCCTCCTTCTAGAGAGAGACCAGAGGAAGAGAGAGAGAAAGGAGGACAGAAAAGAAGCGAGGAGTGGACTATCTATCGCAAGGGAGCACACAGCAATGGATTCCCAGACGCAAAACACATCTCTGCAGCGCCTTCAAAACGTCGAAAAGGTAATTTATTTGTTTAATTGATTTGACGACTTGAAATCTGGTTAGCAGAGATTAGTTATTTGTTTTGGATGGGGGCAACAGACAGTGGTTAGGGTTTTGGAGGTAGCAGGAGCAGTAATGGATGAGCTTTCAAATCCAACAGGTCCTCGAAAAGAATTCATCAACAATCATTGCCGTGACTTCATGCAAATGATCAAGGTCTAACCCCTTCTTCCTCTCTTTTTTTTTTAAATTTATTTTCTTTCAATTATTATAATTTAATTGCTGTAACGAGCAGGATATTCAGTTTACTTTGAGGAATGAAATAAAAAGTGCTTGTGAGTATCGTCCCTTCGAGAAGAGTGATTACACTTGTAGAATCTCTAATGAAATCTGTCTCAGCAAATTGGAACACATCCTTTCTCAATTGGATCTCATCACCCAAACTATCACTCCTCAATACCACCATGCCCATGATTCTACTGCTTCTTCTGCTTCCTCTCCCATGGATTTCTAGGTACTCTCTATCTCCCTGGGCTCTCACCTTTACTTGCTTCTTTCCCTCAATGCAATCTTTATTTTGCAGGTCTTGGAGAGGAGATTCTACTTTCTGGTTTTTCCAATATCTGTAAGCATGTGCCTTTGACTATGCTGATTGTTTCATGATCATCAGCTACTTCACATGTGGGGTCTCAATGTTGTCAAACAATCACCCTTGTTCTTTTGTTACTGCCACCTTATCTAAACCTCCTGTTTAAATTTTCTTCATCTATCCATCCACTTTATTGTAAGTTTTCATCGTAGACATATGTGCTAGCTCCTCCATAGACTAATGAGCTTTTTTCATACATTATTGGCGTGTACTCATCTATTTATCTATTCCATTTCTGATATTGATTTTTCGAGTTGCCTAAATTTTTCAAGCAAGCTCACCTTGTCTTTCCCGGTTCTTTTGGTTGTCCATTTGAATATAAGAATCATTTGTTTATACAAATAGCTAAAGAGTGTAAATTAACTAATGATGATTGTCATTCAACTATCCTTTTCTCAATATTCTCTAATACTCTATGTAGTAACTACAAATTGACGACTTTAGGACTCCCCTGCATTCAGATGTAGTTCCAGTTAAGTGTGGGGCTGCTCTGAGCTGACACGGCGGGGGGGGGGGGGGGGGGGGTAACAATGCACATGATAAAACCTTTTGCAAATCATGGGGCTAGCTGGAGATTGTTGGTGTTTGGGTTCTAAGAAAATGAGATTGGGGATCACAATGCGGATGATGAAACCTTTTCGGTTGCAGTTATCGCTCTGCAAGAAATAGCTTTATGGCCTTATTGCAGCCGCTGCAAATCATGGGCCGGAGATTGTTGGTGTTTGGATTTAAGAAAATGAAAGCTAGTATTTGGTGAGCCAAGTTTTGTAACCATCCAAGAGATAAGCTACGTTTGCGCTGTCACATGTTTGTTTCTATCAGCAAAATAGCTCTGAAACTTGCTTATATCTGCGTATTCATTTCATGGAGCAAGTGGAGCAAGGTGAGCCCGTTTTGGAACCCCTTTTTTTCGTGTCAACACCCATTTCATGGAGCAGAGCACGCGTTACATCAAAACTCACATGGCATTTTGAAATATCAGAAGGCCCTTTTGTATGTAGGTGCGAAACCGTCTTGATAAGGTTAGTCATCCAGCCCATCTTGTAGAAAGCCAGACTCGATTGCTTGAGGCCTTTGTTGTATGGATGGATGCATGTAGTCACTAGTTGGGTGCCTCGCTCAACCAAAAAAATGAAATGGGTACTTCTCTTCATTAGAAGGCTTAATAGTTAATAAATCTCAGGGGCCTTGCTAAATTGTAAACTGGTGAGAGTGAACCCATAAGACTGGTTTCATTGTTGGGGCAGAGTGAGTGTATAGCAAGAAGACCATGGCACATCAACCCCGTGAGGATCTTGCTCGGTCCAGAAAGGGTTCTAATAGCCCAAACTATTACACAACAGACAAAAAAGAAAAAATGGAGACACCTTTGTTGCAAGTCCATTCAGCTTTGGTTGCAGCCAGGTTGTCTCTTCAAGCTCGGTGAGTTCCTACGGCATCAATCATGAGACACGAGTATTCTTCTCTAAAAGCTCCAAGCCCTTGTCGCTTCTTCGTATGCAACCATGGTCCAAATAGCATGCTAACCATAACGGTTTTTGGACTCAACTAAACACATCTTCAACCCCTCGACGTGATGGATTCCCTCTGAATATGTGCGCCTTTTTTTAGCGAAGCGATGGAGGGTGTTTTTGTTTTGGTAGGAATAGAAAAGAAAATTTAATCATTTATGGTTATTTTTATTATATAAAAAACTAATTAATCATATCATCTAAACTTTTAATTTAAATACAGATTTTATAACTATGGAAAATAATAAATTTGAAGAGAAAAATGCTTAACGGATGCAGCCGTTAAGTTTGGGTCACCATTGAAGATCAAAAACAATGCACCAGCTTCTGATGACACTTACAACAACAAGAAGGCCAATAGCAATTTTTTCATTGGCCCTCCTCTTGAGCACTGCTATATTCTTCATAGCAGGTTTTTTTCAGCCCAAAAACCTATATTTCGTCTTCCTCTTCCTCTTCCTCTTCCTCTTCTCAAACCATGGCTGCTTCTCGTAGCTTTGTACTATGGCTTCATGGACTGGGTGACTCGGGCCCTGCCAATGTACTCATAAAGTCTCTCTTTACTTGTCCTGAATTTCGTACCACCAAATGGTCTTTCCCTTCTGCTCCCATTTTCCCTGTCTCTTGCAATGTAAGCCCCACACCATATTCTTACATACATTATGATCATGCTTTTTTTTTTATTTAATTAACGCAGACTACTTTGTGTAATTCGACTAATTTCATAGATTCTAAAGTTAACAACCATGCAACTTTATAATAACTTTGAGGTTTGTGAGACATGACTTTCAAGGAGGAAATCCAGAATCTAACCAATTGAACTACATCTTCTCATAGTTATTGTGCTTCTGTTTTTGTTGTTATTAGTTGTAAAGTTCAAATTTAATCTAGTTTGAGGGTTTCTGCTGGTATTGGTGAATCTGAGTGAACTTTTTTAGTTATTGGCCGTTCATTGTTATGAATGACATTGATTTTTTTTTATTGATCTCTATTCTGTTGAAAATGTTTTTACAGGGCCCTATTAGTTGATAGCGTTTGTATTTTCTAGACTGATAATGGCAGAGGATCGTGGTCAATTTCTTGAGAATTAACTTAGATTGATTCTGTGAACTTGTGAGGTAGAGCATGCTAGTATTTTTTTAATATTGGTTGAGGATTCACAGGGAGTGGAAGATAGAAGGTTGGAAATTTGATGTCTTTTAGTCAATTTATGAGCTGTTATTTTGGTGGCAGGGAAGAGAAAGCATAAGGTGAAGCTAACAAAAAGAATTGGTGTGAAAGGAAATCATGAGAAGTCTATTTTAGTGCTCTGAGTTTTCAGTAATGCACAAGATTCATTGGTTTTGGAATTTGAGATTGGACTACACATTGAATCAGCAGATAGAATGCAGCGAGTCACCTGAAACAAACCAATTTAATGGCACAATTCACTAAGAGTTTAAGAATATCACATCATGTGGTACTTTATGCTGGTCCTTTCCTTTTTATTCTTTACACTGTTTTGTCACAATCCATCTGTTTTGTGATTGGTCATGCCAATTATATGGCTTATCACTTTTGGGTATTGGTTATGTGGTTTAGTTCCTCTTATGCTTACATGCCTTCTATAATCATGTGACTGTTTGTTGTTTTTCTTACAATCTTATTAATTTCGGTGATTTAATTAAACAGTACTTATTTCATTTAGTTTGGGATAACTGAGGCCAGGGCTTGTTCAATTGAGCTAATCTTTGACTGGTGATCTGAATGGATTTTCTAGTTAGACAACTCGATCATTGTTGTGGGTTTGGGGTTTTTTTCATTCTAAGGAATTGATTTGCTTTTTCGTGGTTCCCTCTTTATGTGGTTTTGAATAATATTTTCATAGGGCTTTATATGAGAAAATTTGCTGAACTCTATATGTGTGCAAAATTGTTTGAAATAGCTGTTGCATGTTTGTTCAAAATGGTTAGGCTAGTTATGGAGGAGAAAGGCAAGAAAATCTCTGGGCAGTACACATTCTCTAGAATTTCTCTTAGATTCGAACCCTAGCCTCTAAGCTGCCTTTTCTTCCTCGAGGGGATAACTCCCAATTGGTGTTGTTGCTGTTTCATTACCGATGATTTAATTCTGTTTGTTACCAATTGCTTATTAATTAGGAATGTCATCAGATGAATGGCGTGATATACAATATTTATCGTTGTCGATACTGATTCATTAGAATGTTGGAATTTGGTGGGGATTTGACAAGGATGAGAAGTGAAAAGTCTGGAAATGCCATGTCTTTTATCAATTTACTTGTAGGTTGTTGTTTTAATCGTAACAAATGGAGAGCACAAATTGAACCTGACAAGAAGAGTTAGTGGAAAAAGATGTCACCGAGGAACCTTTTTTCGTTTTAGGTACTATGAAGATTACATAGGACATTGGATCAGATACATTGTTGTGATTTCCCATTCGGTGGCACAATTCATTAAGGGTTCAAGAAAATCATATCGTGTGGTGCTTTCTGTGTGTCTTTCTTTTTGTTGCTCTGTTTTTGTTACTTTATTTTTCTGCTTTATGATTTTTCAGAACAATCAGTGGATTATCACTCTTAAATATTGATGTATTTGATTTACCTCCACCTTCATTGTTTTTGGTCACTTTTATCTCCAATTTATAATCCCTTTTTGTTTTTTGGGTGAAACAGGTTTTAACATAGTGCCCATATATGTGGTTTATTGATTATAGAGTTTCAGATCATATTAATCTTCCTAATTTCCTTCTTTTGGTTGCTTAATGTACCCTTGCCCCCTTCTTTTCAAAATTTTTAATTTTTATTCATGTATACCCATAGATGAGCTCATTGTGTATGCAACCTTACAAGTTGTTCATTTTAACAGTGAGATATTTTCAAATTTCTTGCTTCATGCAACCCATTTATCTACTAAGTAGTCTGTGGCTTGTCCTTGTAGATGGCGCTAAAATGCCATCATGGTTTGACATCCATGAGATATCTGTGACAGCTGTAAGAAAGTTTTCTACGTCTTTTCAGATTGGTCTCTCCTGACTACATTCCAGACCTCTTGATCCCAATTCTTCTGTCTTATCTTACAACATTTAACCATTGCATTGGAAAACACTTTGTTTTTTTGCTGGAAATAAATGGTGTTCACAATGGATTTATTGTTAATTCTTGTGGTTGGATATTTCTTTTCCTTGATTTCTGCAAATTTGCTAGTAGTGAAGGCAAATGTGTCTTCCGCCTATTGTTCTTCTTCTTAGGTATCACCAGCCAACTCTCCATCTTTTCCTAAATAAGCTGGAAACTCTTGGTATAGCATTTCTGTGATAAGCTTGTATATTGTTGCTGCATGGTGTTTCTGCATCAACTTTTGATTGTTCGCAGGCCAAATTATCTTAATTTTCTGATACTGAAAGAATTGACCTATGATCTTTTGATATTGTAGCTGCAGCTTGATTGAATTATTGCCCCTATATTAATGCCTATAATATCTTTTGTTTCTTTGTTTGTTTCTGTTTTAAAATACTAAATTCTGTGCTGGGATGATACACTCACAGAGTATCCATGTATGGAATAAGTTATGCAAGCCTTATGCGATGTTGCGTGATAAAGAAACACATATAGTTTATTTATCCATTTTCTTTTACTCAAATCTTGAGACGATCCTTACAGTACTTTCCTCAAATATCCAAGATGAAAATGCTGGTTGCTTTTGATGCCATAACAGATAAGTTGCGGATTTTGTGTTTTGTAGTTAAGTTTGTTTTTTCGTGTTTTGTAGTTAAGTTTGTTTTTTCAACATCCTTCAGGATTCTCCAAAATATGAAAGCGGTTCGTTGAAAGCTGTTCGGAATGTGCATGCAATAATAGACAAGGAAATAGCTGCTGGGACAAATCCTGAGAATGTATTTGTGTGTGGATTTAGCCAAGGAGGTCTCTTTACCGACACCACCTTGAAAAATGATCTTGGTTTTTTGGGGGGACTTTCAGATTCTAACGTCCTACAGGTGCCTTGACCTTGACTAGTGTTTTGCTGTACCCAAAAGCTTTAGGAGGTGGCGCAGTCTTCAGTGGATGGGTTCCCTTTAATTCTTCTATCATGGAACAGATTTCACCAGATGCAAAGAGGGTACTTCCAGCGATAAACACAAGTGCTATCCAATCTCAGAGTTGGAACATGTTCATTCCCCGGAATTCTATTCTAATATGGTTTCCACTGCTGTCATCATATTTCTGTGATAGGAATATCATATTTCTGTCATCGTATTGCCAGCTACCTTGATCTTAGTTACAACGTGTATCGCTCTCCAATTGACTTGTAATTAGGAATATCACTTCTTGGATTTCATAAGATTAATCCAGCTTTCAACTGCGTGCAGACACCGATTCCGTGGTTGCATGAATGGCTGATCGAACAGTTTTGTTTGAAGCTGGACAAACAAGGCCTCGTTTCCTTGAACAAGCTGGTATAAGCTGCGAGTTTAAGGTGATATATCTTGATCTCTCAAATTTTTCTGTGTGTAATCATTCAATGCATGAAAACCTTGGTTGTCCGAAATTGCACTGGTTTATCCTGGTCTTGGTCAGTCAATAAGCAACGAGGAGTTAAAATACCTGGAATCGTGGATCAAGACTCGTCTACCAAGTTCTTCATAGAACTTTGGGTACTGTTGGACTTGCATACGTTTACTGTCATAGGTCTAGGACCTTTAGGAGAGCCTGTCACATGTATGTGGGGGGCAAATCTTGAGATATCATGCATGTTGTGGCAAAATGATTCCAGTTTGAAGCAGTCAACTACTGAAACATTCTGCGTATTTTCATATACTGATGGTGGATTCTGTATTTCTTCAAACTTTTCTTCCGTCGACTTTTGTGGGTTGACGGGGTCATAAAATAAAAGGGGAACGCAAGTTAGTGGCTTGAATTGAATCATGCTCCAATTGTTGAACTGAACTAACTGTAGTAAAACAATCCTGCTCAGGGATGGACTTGCATGGAAGGTAGGAGGGAATTGATAAGCTGGCCCCAATTAGAGCTTGCGGTCAAACTGTTATGCCTGAAGTGAAGACTATGGAAGTGCAAAACGCGAAGGACTCACCAGTCCAAGACTCGGCTGTCAACAAATTTCATGGAAGCTTGTTATCACTTAATAAACCATAAAAAAAAATTTATGGTAAAGTTAAGATAGGAGTTTTTTTTTTGTTTTTTTTTTCCAAACTTGCATACGTGTAAAAATTATTTCCAAACTAGCATAATTCAAAGTGATACACACGGCTAGTAGACTCAGATTTTTTTGTTGTGGACGCGAATGGTACACGCAGAAGAAGGGTGAAAATTATTTGTTTTTATGATCATTTCATCAATTAAAATTATTTTCATTTAAGTCGGGCAAAAATCAATTCTCTCTCTCTTTTTTTTGAATTTTATTCTAAAGCAAGCATTAACTTTTGTGGATTTTTGAATTTATAATTTTTAATTAAAAAAAAAAAGAAGAAAAATTAGCCCTAATCTGACCATCAATGCCACCAACTCTAATTAATTGAAAAGTGGCGTGTAAAGAGGGACATTGAAGTGAGTAGACAGGAACCAAAAGCAAGGTCCCATCACATCAGTACTTGCTGCTTACTTTCTGTCTTATGATTCACTCAAAACTCGGAGTACCGAAGACAGTAGTACCTCTCTCCTTCATCTGACAAATATATAGCACTGCCCACACACTAACTCGTACTCCTCATGTCCCTCCAAAACTGTGTCACCAACCCCTATGCTATCATAGTGTGTGATGGTGTTTTATAATAACCTCTCCCCTTCATCTTTTCAAGGTCTTTTAACTTCCAGTCTTTGCCTCTGCTAGAAAACCCCCCTCCCTTCTCTGCTCTCCTCCCCTCCCACAGCATCCATTCTATCCAGCGTATCAGCTATGAAGACGTTATACCGTAAAGGCAAGGTGCATCCATCAACGCCAGTAATATCAGACCACCTGTCCTTTCTTCCGGTCACCATCCTTGCCCTCACAGCTGCTCTCTCCCCAGAAGACAGAGAGGTCTTGGCCTATCTTATCTCCTGCTCAGGCAATAACAATATCTTCTACAGCAACTGGTCCCATATTAATAGCCGCAAGAGTAGTTGTAACCAAAAGACAACTTCTTACACCAAGAGCAGCAGCAGCAATAGTCATGACCACCCTCCCATGTTTGACTGTGATTGTTTTAGGTGCTACATGAGTTATTGGATTAGATGGGACTCGTCTCCTAACCGGCAGCTCATTCATGAGATTATTGATGCTTTTGAGGATTGGTTATTGAAACAAGGTAAGAGTAGTGCTACAAGCGGCAACAAGAACAGGAAAGACAGGAAAAGGAAGGGAAACAGTCGAGGTTCTGGTGAGTTGATCAAGAGGCCAGAGTTGCGAATGAAGGACAAGCAGTTGGATGAGTCTGATTCAGTGGATGGAAATAGCAGTGGTAGTGGTGGGAGTGAAGGAGTTGGTGGTGGTGGTGAGGAAGGGACAGAGAAGGGGTCTGTCAGGAGGCTGGTGAGCTTCATCGGGGAGAGGATTTGGGGTGTTTTGGGTTAGTGAATTAGATCGAAACAAACATGGAAAAGGCCTAGCGGATTTGATTTGTCGTAGAACCTGCAGGCTACTTTTCTGGCATTTCGATGTAAGATCATAAAGGGAAGGTTCTTCTTCTTGTTGTTTTAATTTCCCATCTTTTTTCTAATTTATAGTGTACAAATATGGTGGCTTAGTTTTGAATCATCAACAATTTTGATGGTTTTTTCTCCTAGCGAATTCACATACTACATCTTTATCTAGCTAGCCTTCTGATTTACTTGATCAATTAGGTGGTGGTTCTCATCGGTATTAGTAGTTTTTGTTAATTAATGCTTAATATTAATCTTGGAGTTCACTGCTCCATTCGACAATTAAGAATTTGATTTAAAAGGAAAACGATTCGAGAATCAACCCTCTTCCTTTTTTGCCATTACATTTAGAGAGTTTTCACCCAAAAACGGCATGCAAATCCATGAAATTTAACCTGGAGGCATGCCTTGGCAAATGGTTTCCAAGTTTGTAAATTGTGTGCTGATGGCAGAGATGGGAGGGCAAGTGTGATTCCGTGAGTGATTAATAAAAGCCTTCAATCAATGAAGAGAGCTTTATAGGTAGCTGCTAGCTAGGCGGTGTGAGTGGTGATGTTTGTTTGCTCATTGCTGGTGGGAACGGAATGGAATAAGTAGGTGTCATCGTCGTAATCGAGGTCGGCAGAAGCATGCCAAAAGAAATCTTCGATTAAAGCAAAGGGAAATGCATGGTCTGTAA
>Ga0325404_1004663_pt1 | contig 14546 bp, 11 predicted proteins | sample PopdelMetagenome_18_FD_205664 | JGI IMG/M metagenome (GOLD analysis project Ga0325404, IMG submission 205664) | Populus deltoides microbial communities from Bellville, Georgia, United States - Xylem-Control-R1 | ecosystem: Host-associated > Plants > Phyllosphere > Stem > Wood/Secondary xylem... | reverse complement strand
AAAATGAGAAATGAATTAATTAAAAAAAACTTTATGAACCACCTTGATATACCTTTTCTAACATTTTTAAAAATTAACATCACATTCATTGAACTCTTTTAATAAAATAAACTCATTAACATCAAAATCAGTTTTTTTTAGTGATCGGAATATAGTAATCCAAGCACTTTCTCTTTCGCTAATATTTTTCAACAATTTTCTCTCACCTCCCTCAACATTTAAAAAATTAAAACATGAAAAAAATAAAAGTTTGGGATCAAAACATAACATCTAAAAACTTTAATGACAAAATAAATATATAAACTCAAACTTCATGGATCAAATTTAAGTTTGTTTTTTAAAAAATGAAAGTGGGGCCTTTTTTTTTTAACTTCAACCTAATATTTTATTTCAAAAAAGTCAATCTTTAATTTAATATTAAAATATTTTTTTGACACTTCGCATACGTGAAAACATACAAAGAGAAAAAACTTGGCACATAAATCATCCCAGTATAACTTGAAAAGATGAGATAAGAAATAAAGTTAGATGACCAAAATGGAAGGGGAGGGAGAGATAGAGAAAGGGAGAGAGCCCTCTTCACGGAAATAGTGCAATTCATGGTACTTATTTAACATTGTGTATTTTTAAAAATATTTTGTCCAAAAAAATATTAAATTAATGTTTTTTATGGTATTTTTAAATGATTTTAATGAGTTGATATCAAAAATAAAAAAATATCATTTTAATATATTTTTAATTAAAAAATACAATGGGTTAGTAAAATACTGTTACTTTTTTTTTTTTCAAATCTTTTGGTTTATTTTAAAAAATGCACTAAAATTTATTTCCTTTAGTATTTCTGTACTGGCACAAGTTCATTCTTCAAGTCTCACCTCTTCTCCCTCGTTCATTCTTCCTATAATCTTTCTTTCTGACAGATACAATTACACATAGATGAGATAAGAAATTGCATTTTATCTAGTTTTTTTTTAATAATTTTCATGTAAAATAAATTCTTAAAAAGTAAATTATTTTTTTATATTTAGTAGTGTTATCGTAAATAAATTGAAAAATAATTTTTGGTATTTATCTATGTCATGGAAAATAAATTAAAAAATAACTTGTTAATATTTTAATTATTATTTCAAGTTTATTAAAAGAATAAGGATCAAATATGATAAAAAAAGTTGAAAGATGATGAAATTGAAAAGAAAAAATTTGATTTCATAAATTATTTTAAATAAAATAGATAATAATAAAAAGAATAAGGACCAAATCTGATATATAAAAAATTTCAATTAAAAAAATAATATGAGAAAAACAAATATCAATAAAAATAATAAGAACCAAAATTAATATAAAAATCAAATCAAATTAAATTCTAAAGGATAAAATTGAGAAAAAAATAAAAAAAATTCAAAATAAAATATTAAAAACTAAATTTAATATAATAAACATATAACAGTATATTTTTGAGTTTTTCTCTACTTTTAAAAAGTATTTTCCATTTAAAATTAAAAAAATATTATTTTAATGAATGATTGATGATTTTGTAATACTGAGATAATGGATTTATCAGGCGGCAATGGTTGATCTATTTTTTTATTAAATTTTATTTTTTTTATAAATTAATTTTTTTAATATTTTTTTTATTTTAATAAGTTAATATTAAAAATAAATAAATAAATAAATAAAATATTATTTTAATAAATTAAAATAAAAACATTTTAAAAAACAATATTAACCGCCTAACCTCTTAATTGTACAAAAGGTGTAGCTCAGGTCACTACAGGCACTGGATGACCGGATACTTACGTGGGATGATTTGCAAGGACGAAAACAGAGTGCTATTTATGTTAAATGTTATTTTAAAAACACTTAATTATTCAAAACAGTAGCCGCCATTATTAATAAAATTAGTTTCCTCGTTATCCCTTTAACTGGAAGAAGAGTCTTCAAATGTGTTCATAATCAATCAAATAATCGTACCGTTCTTGTAGTACTCTGAAGAGTTGAATAGGAAATAATAATATTTTTTTAACTGAAAAATGTTTTTCATTAATATATTTTTTAATAATAAATAAAAAAATAAAAATTTTTAAAATATTTTTTAAAAAATGACTTTCAATAAATAAACAAACAACACATTAAATAATATAAGTGGTGGACCTTTCAAACTCGAACTTGAAACTCCTTCGACGCTTATGGAGAATTCTATTACAAGTGTGTAGCTCTTTACGATAATAAATTGGGCCATGACCCATCTCAAGCAGCTGGCCCAAAGTTCTGAATCTTGGCGCCCAAAATTTAAACCACTAAAACCCACCCTCCTCCAGGAAAAAAAAAAAAAAAAAAACAGATGGAGAAACAAAACCAAGTATCCCTAGCCACCCAGAACAGAAGAAGATTATGCAGACGACCTTCATCGCCCTACGGGAAATGGGAAATCCGATGGTGCAGGAGAGGACTAGTTCAGTGGCTTCAAGAAACCCAAATTGAGGAACTATGATTATGGGCCTGGTAGTGGAGATAGCCGCAAAGGCAATCTGTACAAGACAATTTTTTCAAAGAGGAATAAAATTGACATATCTCGAGGTACTGGAATTTTAATAAATGAATTGAGAGATTAATTTCTCACGTTTAAAGTTTCATAGTTTTAATTGTTCTGGTTAACTTTGAGTTGCAGACAAGGAATCAAGAAAATAACGTTCTACAAAGACTGCTGGGAATTCAAAATGGAGTGACTGCATGAAACAAGTGAGGAGGAGGAGGAGGCAAAGACTTCCCAGCCAACAATTTGGAAAACCAAAGCTTCCAAATGGGGTGTGATCACATGACATTAGATGAGGATGATTTTACTTTTGGGAGGAGAAGAAATGTTGGAGCTCAACACCAGAGCTATGACGATTGGGAGGCCATATTGGATGACAATCGAAAGGTAGAAGATGATGTTCACCCAGACTTCATGTGTAAGATCTTTTACTTTGTTCATCACTCTTGCTTTATAGGTCAGAAACGAAAACTAACCGAAACTAGGAAAGTTTTGAGCTATTTGTCACTAATTTGGAGTGTAGTTGATCTTGTTTGAGTGGTTGTGTTTTTTTCACTGCTTTAAGAGGTTTTAAATTTAATCTTCCTCGGGAAAGGAACATTTGATACTGGAAACTCATCATGTAGTTCAATCAGAGACTAGAGAATATAAACAAGATGCACTTGTGCACACAAAACAGAATATAGTGGTAACTGGCAAGTACACTCCAAGGCAGTGTCCTCGTTGTTGCTAAAATTAATGCTCAGAGAAACCGTCAAAGGTTGAAAGCTGCAAGTGAAAAGGGAGGGGGCGGGAATACCGATATGAATGCCATAACAAAGGCAGCTTCCTAACTAATGACAATCAACTTGGACCCACGCTGGTGTAGTTACTGTAGATAATCACCTTTGGAAAATAATGGTGAGGTAGTTGTGATGAGATAATAATAATGATGGTGGTAGTATAATGACAATGGTGAAGAAAGTGATGGTAAGATAATTATAGTTGTTATGAGATGATGGTGGTGGTTGAAGAGGTGGAGAAAAAGTAGTTGATGATGGTGAAGAAGGTGGGGGTGAGGTGGTCATGGTGGTGATGTAAGGTGATAATAATGATTGAAATAATTGAATAATATTGTAAATAAATTACTATTTAAAAAATATTTTATAAAATTTTATGAGTTAAAAATATTTTTTTAGCAAATAGACTAAATTTAGAGGTTAGCTATAAACATTTTTTCTGTAAAATATTAAAAAAATATAGGAAAATACTTTTTAAAAATATTGTTTTTGAAAAATAAATATAAAAAAACTTAGAAAATATTTGTATGACCTAAATAGAATAGAAATTAGAGTTAGGTTTGGTATCATATGCGTTGTTCATGCCCTCGTTTCCTGAAAACAATAACAAGGCAACGAACTTGCAAATTCATGAACCGTAGTAAATCCACCTCGGGGCTCATTATTAGGTGGCAGGAGCTTAGGGGCATATTGAACACGCTGAGTTTTCACTGTCGCCTGTGAGATAAGACTGCAGCCAAGTCAAATCGTACCTGCATTGCATTGCGGGCTAAAAATTCTCCACGTCACCCCCAAGATTTCAGAACTATATTTGACACCGGGAACGCAGGATCTGAAAGGGTAAAAATGTCATATCAACCCTTTTTGTTAAGAAAAAGGGTATAAGATTATTAAAGAAAAAGTTGATTCGTCTGCTGCTCACCTGGTCTTTCGAGAATGGCGGTGATGATGAAATGGGATCGCATTCTCTCTCCAACCCACAACACCACTGATCTCATGTCAACTCATTCCTAGCCCAATTTATAGCTCACTGTATAATTAATTAACCAATAGCCACGCATTATCATAAAAAAAAACCAAGATCCAGAATAAAATTCTATGATAGGTCAAAAAATAATAGTTTAGAGAAACATAAAATAACCAGATAAAAAAGCTACTCAATTTCGGTGGCAAGCCACCAATCCACTAAACAAAATAAGGTCCTAGAATATTAGTTTCAGAGAAACTCCAAGAATGGCCGACCGGTCATCAAGCCCTACAAAAATTGGGCTCAGAAGCACCAATATGTATTTACCCACAAAAATAAGGCACGCTTCATTCATTGAGTGCCAATGAACCAAGCTGATCACCAACGCTAGAAGCACCAACTTCCTGAAGGACTTGCATTGCCTCAGCCACCTTTTTCTTGAGAGCATCGGGAGATTCAATAAGATGTAGCACCTCGGTTTGATCCATCTCCAATAGCATCCCAGTCACCTTCGCCACCTGATCTGGCTCGAGACGTTCCACGAGGGGATAAAGCTGTTCACCCAGCATCTGCCAGTAAGCATAAAAAAAAAACAATAGTTATGTTTCATACATCCATCTCCAACTTGCATAAGGTGCATTTTCTCAAAATGAGGGAGAAATGTTGTGTTACATACCACCATGCGCTTCTCTGGTGTGGCAGACGCCAAAGCAGTTGTGAGAGCTGAGATGGGAACTGGAGCGGTTCGCTGGGCATCACTAGGAGTTACAGGCATCCCTGATGCCTCAAAGGGAAAAGGCACCACTGGACCAACAAAACCTTGGGGAGCTGCAGATGAATCCATGCCATTTCTTGCATTTCCCATGTATCTTAAGCCTTGATTGGTATTTCGGTGCAATAGCTGAATTAAAAATGAAGCATATATCAGACATGTACAAACAGTTGTAGCAGAGTAGTTTTTAGATGGACTCAAAATACATATCAAGATTAGGGGCAACACTGAATTGAGTACAATTAGCCCATGATACAAAACAAAAATGAGAATAGTACGAGCAAAGAGATCAGGTAATGGTGAAAATAACAGTGGCCACTCTCCATCATGTAATTAACAATCAGAGGAAGACAATTTAGACACAATGTTCCTAAAAAATTGCAGTGCAATAATACCTCATACTTTAGTCATGAAGTTCCAATCAAGCAAGCGCCTCTTTACAACAAAAACTTCAGGAAAAATTAAAATGATTTGCCCATGTAAAGCAGTAAAACTAACATAAGAAAATTAACAATCACACCACTTATGTAAGGGGAAACATGACATTTTCTTAAGTGACAGTTAAAGGAGGGAAACGTTGAAAGACATTTAGACGATAATGTACCTGCTGCTGCTGCTGAATCTGTTGGTGGTTCCCTCCACGCCGAATACCCATCCTCTGCCCTTGTTGTCCTTGCCTTTGCATCTGATATGGCATAACAAAGTTTGGGCCAACACCAGCACGCATTCCAGGCAAAAGTTGCCGCTGGAAACCATAGCCTGTAGGCTGAGGGGGCATCATGCCGGCAGTTCCTTGGCCAAAAAAGAGCTGCTGTGGTGCAAGCCTGGGTGCCCCAGGATGATATCCAGGAAGCCCTGAAGGCATAGGTGATAGTCCAGGTGCCTGAATTTGAGTAAAATGTGCCTGAGAAGAAAAGCCATTTAAGACAATCCATCTACACTTTACCAAATAAAGTGAAAATATAGGCGATTACATCAGATTCTAGCTTTATATACTTTCAAACTATTGAACTTTAGAGCAAGCATAACTCTCATCTCTCTGTGCACACTGCTGTTGTTTTATGGGGAAAAAAAAATCAACTTTAGGTCTTGAGAAGTAAATAGCAAGACAAAAGCAACCCTCAGATTCCTGAATATATCTTGCTTTATCCATCTTCATCTGGACCTGGTTTTACAGGGTATCTGAATCATTTCACTCCCCAAAGCTCATCAAAAAATAGCAAAAAACTAGTCATTCCGGCTGTAAATCGAGGTCTTCATCCAGATTAACAATGACAATGATACAAAGCTATTGGAGAGTTCAGTAGTCATATTTTATAGGTGCCCCCATTATAAAACAGATTTGAGGACTATGCAAACCTATACAGGTCATATGAAAAGTTGACTAAATGATCATGTGATTCCCGGCAACAAAGGTTTTCATATTGGAGCAAAAAAGAGAAAAATAATTGTTTGATGAGAAAAATATGCAGTAATGAGGATCACCTGCAGCTGAGCCTTCCTCTCTTCTCTGCGTTGGGCAACGGCTACATACAGGGGTTTCTTTCCTATCATCTTTCCATTCATTCCATTCATCTGAAAACAGAAATTGGTAATCGCAGATTAATATACAAAAAAATGCAACTGTATAATCACAAATAAAAATTAAAAACTTACAGCTCTTGAAGCTTCCTCAGGTGTAGAAAAGGCAACAAAACCAGAGCCCTTACTCAGTCCTTGTTGATCAAGCATAACCTGAAGAAATATTAGCACATAGATAACAAAGAAAAAATTATTTACATGGAAAAATAACCCAAGTATCACTTTTAAAAGCATCTACATCATATTTATTACTTGTAAATAAAATATACCTTGCATGATGTTATAGATCCAAACTCAGAAAATAATTCCTTTAGTTTTTCATCATCAATTTTGTCATCAAGATTTTTTAAATACAGGTTGGCAGCCTTCAGTTTCTCATATCTGCTATTTCTTTCCCGTTCAAACCTGGCTTTCAACTCTGCCTCCCTTTCTCCTTTCCTCTGGGCCCTCCCCACATACCAAACCTTATCATTGAAGGTGGTCCCGTTCAACTTCTCAACAGCAGCAGCAGCAGACTCTGGGCTCTGGAAGTTCACAAAACCAAAACCTTTGGACTTCCCACTTTGGTCCTTCATAACAATTGCACTGGTGATGGCACCATAATTGCTGAAGAATTTCATGAGGTCCTCATCAGAAGTTGTCTCCGACAAATTCTTAACATAAACATTTGTAAATTTTGGTGAACCAGTGGCCTCAATCCTTTCTTGGTGTCGAACAAAACGTCCAACATAAACTTCTTTATCATTTATCAGCATACCGTTCAACCGGTTGATTGCGCTTTGAGCAGCTTCCTCATTTTCAAACTGTACAAAACCATAACCTTTTGATTGACCATTGTTGTCAACAGCTACCTTGCAGGAAAGGACAGGCCCAAAGGAAGCAAATGTTTCCTGCAATGCCTTGTTATCAATTGAAGTGTCCAGGTTCTTGATAAAGACATTTGCATGTCCACTTTTCCTCATACTAGGATCACGATGGGAAACCATAATTCTGATAGCTTTCCCATTCAAAGGGGTGAAGTTCAGAAGCTCCATTGCATTTGCAGCTGAAGTTCACAAAACCAAATTCAGGATCAAAATGCTGAGAAGGGATTGAGAAAAATGACGTATGCCCTCATACTTCAAGTCACAGGGACAAAATATGTACACATAAATCTAAATTGACAATTACATTAAACTTTGGTGTGCAACATTCAAAAGGTGTGAGGAAGGGTGGCAGAGAAGGGTATCAGAAATATTGGATAAGGCTGGGAAAAAAACCAGGGAGTTGTTGTTCACAGTGGCTGGCATTCATGGACTGTGCACAAAAAAGTTTCAGAATTTTTTCTTAGAAACCAAGAAACAGAAAAAATCAAGCGTCAATAAATAAACCTCCAATTTCCCCTCTTTCTCCTAACCTTTGCAGTAAAAAAAACTAATTAGATTGATCTTAATAACTAGGAAAACTATAAATAGATTGACACCACTCAGTACAAAAAATAAATTAAATTAAATTCTCAGCACTGATGCACGCACGCACGCATTGATTAACAATAACACATGAAAACAAATTAGTATCAGGGACTAAAAACAAGAGCCAAAGAATCGTATAAAAGGCGAAAAAAAGTTACCATCTTGAGGATTGCTGAAATTGACATAAGCATAACCAAGTGAGGCTCGTCTAGCCTGATCCCTACAAACCCTGATGGAAACAACCTGCGCCACCTGGCTAAACAGATCAAACAGTTGTCCTTCGTTAACGTTATGCTCCAGATCCCCAACGTAAAGCGAAGAATTCGGAAACTGCCCTGCTTCAGCCGTTCCCAATGCAGTAGCAGCCACTGCCGCTGGTTGAGCCGTAACCGCTGGTGCCGCAACTGCTGCCGCCATCACTTTCTTTCTTCTCTGAAAGAAAAGGAAAGGGGATGAAATTGAGAAATAATAATGCTAGGGTTTGAGAATGGGGATGGAGATTGAAGAGAAGTAGAGTTTGTTGTATAAATGGAATCAATTGTTTTTGTTTTTTATTTTTTTTTGGGTTTGTTTCCTCTTTGGAAAGGGAGAGGTGGAGGAAGCGGAGTGAAAGGAAAGGGAGGCAGAGAGAGTTTATATATGTGAGGGAAAGGAAAGAGACAGGAACAGTTTCTTCCAAATCTTTTGTTTTGATTTGATTCGTTTAATTAATTAAAAAAAGAACCGCACGTGTGAGTTAGTTGTTGTTTGTTGGGAGATTCATGACGTGGCATTCGATTCGAGGCTTTGTTTGTGCCGGTTACCCCTGCAAGTTGTTTCTTTTTTCGGATGGAATTTTTTTTCTTTTCTTATTACGGTGTTATTTTATTTATTTATGTTTTTTTTTATTAATAAAGTTGTCCGGACCAGTTTGTATGTATATCGACTAATTCTACGAGTTCTGAAATTAATGACCGTGTAAGACTCTAGTAGCCATTATATTAACAACCACATGGCTTAAATCTGAGACCACAGGAAGACAAAACTTTTTAATCCTAAATTCTTACTATTAGATCACATACTAAATTATTATTTTTAATTTAATGGATAAACGCTTCCTGGTCTTGTTTCTTTGAGTTTTTTTTTTTGAAAATCTGTATATTTTAATAAAAAAATTAAAAAAATATTTTAAAAAATAACAATATTAAAATAATAGAGTTTAGAATTATGATATTTTAAAAGAATTACGTTTATCAAAAATTTTATTTGATTTTGGAGTAGTGGGTGTAGTTCACGCCACTTGCTATTGTAGCTTTTCTTGATGTCTATTTTTTTAAGCTAAATGTACTGTTTTTTTTTAAATAATAATAATAAATTTATACTATTTCTTCTAGACTTTCTAAAACATGTATTAAAAAGTAAAAACATCCATGTTTCCTCAGGGGTGAACAAGGGAAAGTAAAATGGACCCAGAAAGAGTAAAAAACACAAGAGTGAAAAAGAAAAAAAACCAAAAGAAAAAGGAAAAACAAGGTAAAGCAAAATAATTTTTATTTGAAAATACATTAATTATTTTTTTATTTTTGATATCAACACATTAAAATCATTAAAAAATAATGAGAATATGTTTGTTATTTGAAAAAAATATTAAATTAATATTTTTATGTATTTTTAAATAATTTAATGTGCTAATATTAAAAATAAAAAATATTATTTTAAAATATTTTTAATCAAATTTAAAAAATATTGAAGTATGATTTGGAGCATGAAAAGCCCATCTAGGACTACATACTCCAAGAGCTTATTTATTTATATATTTTAAAAGTGTATTTGAAAAAAATTAAATTTTTTATTTTAAATTAATATATTTTTTTATTATTTTGATGTGTTGATGTTAAAAATAATTTTTTAAAAATAAAAAAATATTATTTTAATATATTTTTAAATAAAAAATATTTTAAAAAATAATTACTAACTGCTTAAATCTTCACCAAAAATTAGATCAGGTAAAGGTAATGGAGCCCAAAAACCAACAGGGCCCAAGTACTAACACCTACTAATTTTACAATCTTAACCCGATTTTGTAGCGAGAAGCGACTACGTGTACTCAGCTTCTCCACTATCTCGACGTCTTCAACATCCCCGTCTTCTTCTCTGCAGTTTATAGACTAGAATTGGAGAAGACAGTAAGAAGCAGGCAAGCAGAAAATGGCAATTCCATTATCAAATTTCTTAAGAGCTCTCTTCTTAGTAATGGGATGTTTAATAGTGGGTACTCTCGTCTCTACATAATCTACGTCGATGGCTTCCCATTTCGCAGAGACCTCCTCACCCCGTAAATAAAATACACACACTGCCTCTCACTCATTTCTTTGAGGTCAAACATTCTCTTTGCAGTTTCAGAGTTTTATTGTAGTATAAATAACTGAAAATTATATCTCTTTTTTATGTTGCAGGTGGATGATTGCTACTTTAGTTGATTTCTACATCAACGTTATAGCTGTAGCGGTACATCTAACTTTCTATTTATTGGCTCTGGTTCTTAAGCTAAGAACATGGCATGGTTTGATTGAGAGACTTGTCTGCTGATTATCAATTAGGCTTGGATTTCCTACAAAGAATCGAACTTTATTACTGCAACAATTTGGATACTTCTGCTAATATGCTTTGGCAGGTATGTCCTGTAGTTATTGTACTTTATTTTTTGTTCCATCAAGTGCAAATCTCTTCAAGAACCTTTTTTTATATAAAAAAGAAGCTCTTTAAGAACTTAATTGAAACGTGGTAGTTGTTGTTGATAGAAATGGATGTAGTGTCAAAAGGTTACTTCTTTAAGGTAGTCGTGCAATATATTGTCAGGCTTTGTTGTCTAATTTTTTTGTTTTTGCACAATATTTGAAGTATTACAACGTATGTATACATTTTTATCCAATTTCTCAAGTTGTCACCTAAAGAATCTTTGCAAGACCAGGTGTGTCGTGTACAATTGCGGCATGAAAGCAAGTATGTGATTCGAAATTCTGGTTTCTAGAATTCTGCACTAATGCTGGAATATTATTAAAATAATGTAGTAAGGTTGTAGCCCATGTAGGACTTGGAAGTTATTCAAGTTTCCATTTTGCTCCTTTCAGTTGCTCAAAGCTTGTGTCTTGTGTGTGTGTGTGTGTTGCTTTTGTAGAAGCAGAGAACCATGCGCATAACCACTTTTGATCACATTGGCTTCCCTAAATCAGTAGCCTTTGAAATGGTAAAAAGTACGCTCCAAAGTTTAAAATTCTACTCCAACATTTTAATTCTGTATCTGGCATTTGTTGCCATGATGCGAAGAATGCTGCAAGTTTTTTTTAATTTTTTGTGCACACCCCTTTATCTGATGATAGAATGCTTGAATGCTTCTATTCGTAAGTAAAATCTTGGTTTCAAGTGGAAAAACACGCATGTCTATGTTGATGTGTGAAATTTATAATTGTCTTGAAGGGCGGGGAATTTTTCATAGAAACTGGAGATTTTTCTTCATAGACATTAATAACGGAAGTCTGGGTGGGTGCTTTACTGTTTAAAAAGGTTGAACATCTTCTTTCATTAACCGCCATTTTATAGTTTTGTTGCTCTGATTTGTAATCCTGTTTTAACATGACACAATTCTGGTTAGGAATCTTTTAGAAGGAAGAGAATATCTTCCATAGCACCAGGAACACGATTCTTTGCTTTTCTTTTGGTGGTGATTCTGTTTTACAAGTCCATTGATACCTCATCTAAAACAGACTCAACAAGCTATACAGATTTCTCCGTCTCTCCCTTTATGTAATAGTTGCTCATGCATTGACAAACAAACTTACTTTTAGGGGCGTGGAACAAAAGATGAAGCAATCTGCTGTCATGAGTGCAAGGATTGCTTTCAGTGTTCTGGTTTTCTGATGTTGGGAACTTTGATTTACACTCTACTAACTGATGGTTCTCCTTTTTGCAAAGAGCTTCTTACTCTGTAAGTTTTTAGTTTCCTTTTATCTCATTCCATTTCATTTCCCCACTTGCTGAGTATGTTACTAGATAAAGGTGGTTATGTAGTTGAATTCATCTCCCTATAGTTGAAAACATGGGGTGTTGATTTGAATCACTCCCGTCTCCGGGGGGGAAAAGGGAAGGCATAGTCCCAGCGATGAGCTTCTTTTCAATTAGAAAGTCTTCTCAATGGCCTTTGTTTTGGGAGGGGCACGGAAGAAAGATATGAAGAGATTTCACTGATTCTTTAAATGTTTTTTATATCTAATCATTAGTTTTTGTTTCCTTTCATTCTTTAGAGAGATATTTGCTACTTTTTCCTCGCATGAAATTGGTCTTTATTCACTTCTACAATATTGATTGTACAATGCATTTTTGCAGGTGGATGGTTGCAACACTAATTGACTTCTATATCAATGTTGTGGCTCTTTCGGTAGGTCTAAATTAGGTTTCTTAGATTGTTTCCTGCTCCATTATTCTTGAAGTTAATCTTATTAACTTGTGCGATTCATGGGGTACAATACATTTTATTTATTACAAGAAATTTATAACAGTCATGTATGGACTGTATGGGCAATGATGTACACCTTTATACTTGTATCATTCCCACTATCTCACAAGATTCTGATTTTCTTTTAAAAAATTGTTAAAGATCTTATGGGATATCAAAATTTAAGAATCATTTTAGATTTTGTGTTTAACTAGTTATCCTTGTGCATTTTCTTTCAGATGAATAATGTCCTTTTGTATGAATTTAGGTTTGGGTTGCCTACAAGGAATCGGGTTTGATCAGTGGATTCTTATGGATATTGTTATTGATGTGCTTTGGGAGGTAACATCTCATTCATAGCCTTGATCCTCAAATATAAAGCATGATTTGTTTTGTTTGTCAACAATTATAAGAATCGCCAGCAATTTTCAAGTCATGAAACATTATGAAAATAAAGTTGCTATAAGATCTGCAATTGCTTTATGTTATGTATAATCCATCTGTAGGATACAAGAGTTTTCAGATACATGTGGAAGGGAAATAAAATTTAATTGATAAAATGTATTTTCCCTTTGCACTTTCCTTCCATGCTATTATCTTGGTGTCCAAACTTCACCTTAAAACCAGTACAGGGCGTAGTGTACTGTTGTTGATGTAATATGTTTGTTATGAAAACGTTTGTCCATTAGGGATACAAGAATCTAAGAGATATTTGGTGAAAATGAATTTAATGAAAACTAAAATCTTGACTTGTACGATATATTCTGAACACTTTTCTTTTATGTTATCTTCTTATTCTTTTCAAGTCCAAAAACTGATCTAACACCATCATAGGCATTTTGTATCTTCTGGAAGCGCTGATATCTCACCCTTGATATTTCAGCATTACTACTTGCGCCTACGTTGTCAGACAGCTGGTGCAGCTTACTTCTCAAGATCCAGTTTACCTAATCTTATTTAACAGAGGCAACAGGCAAGTCTAGTACACCTGTTTGTGTTTTAAATTATTGCTGTAGCATTAAGTATTTCTGGGTTCAATATTATGGGCGGGCGGGTAGAGGGATCAGAGTATGTGACTGGTTATGTAGTGACTTGTTCGCACTGATGTTTCTACATATACAATATTACAATCACAATATGGCAGAAAATGAGGAAGTTAAATGTTAATTACTATGGTCTTGCAATTGAGCTATTAAGCATCAGGATACTAATTTCTCCTTCCAAGTACCCGTGTTAGCTTTTGTTTGTGGAAAGATTTGGAAATTTACTAGCTGCGCTCCCAAACTGTTTCCATTGTATATCATTTTTGTTTTATTCCCTAAGAACTGCAGAATTATTTGTCCATGGTGGGGCAGAGAACAGGTATGAGAGAACGTAACAGTCAGACACACGACAGGAGTTGATGAACATGAAGTTTATAGGCTATTCTGGTATAAACAATATATTACACATTTCTGACAGAGTGGGTGTTTACAAGTTCCTTCTCACTGTAAAAATTCTCAGTATTCATGCTGTTTCAGCATGCATAATGCAAACAATTGTTGTATATATTGATCAATTGAATCCTGATTGTTTATAGCTGTATAGACTTTGTGACCTGTTGGCAAATTTTCTGTGGATTTGTTTTAGTTTACCCTTTATTTCGAATCTCAAGTAGAGCATGGTGTTTAAGTGATGCATGTGTGATAGAGAGATTATGCCAATCTACCGAAACACATCAAGTGCTTGAAAAACGTAGTATTTAATTGCAAGGAGAAGAGATTCGTGCCTGTAATAACCCCTGAGGTGAGGACTGGTGGAGTGGGAGCACTGGTCTCAAAACAATTTTCTGTCAGGCAAGCCAGGAGAGGTTGCTATGACAAAATAAAGGCAACTGTTCCATCAAGAACATATCACGAGCAATGATGCATGCCATATTATTACTAGTTGCTTGTAACCTTCTAGTAAATAGGACACCACTTCTGCTTCTGCTTCTTCTTGGCTTATCAAAAG
>Ga0325404_1004660_pt1 | contig 14550 bp, 8 predicted proteins | sample PopdelMetagenome_18_FD_205664 | JGI IMG/M metagenome (GOLD analysis project Ga0325404, IMG submission 205664) | Populus deltoides microbial communities from Bellville, Georgia, United States - Xylem-Control-R1 | ecosystem: Host-associated > Plants > Phyllosphere > Stem > Wood/Secondary xylem... | reverse complement strand
GAACCAAAAGAAAAGGTCTGCACACGTTTTGGCGATACTGAGAAAGTTTGGGGTCCAGTAGAGGTCAGATCAAACTTTGGACTGGATTTCGCTTAATAGCAACTTATCATTAAATTGGTTACGGACTCCTATCCTTATACCCGCGATTTGCCATGGGACGTAACTATATATATATATATATATATATATATATATAAGAAATGATATTCAATTACTGAAAAGGAATAAAAAAATAGTTTTGATCGACCCGAGTTAACATGACAAACTTATGATCACGATAATCAGAGTCGAGCCAACCCTGGATATCCAGCCAAACTCGTGGTCCAGATTATGAGAATTAAATAACCTGATAAAAAAGATCAAAAAGATTATAAAAACCCTTTTTTTAAAAAAAATTACATTTTAAACCCATTATCTGAGTCATTAGAACAGAAGCACCCAATATGAAAAAACCATGAAGTCCAATTCCTAATCAATCAAATATTAAAGAATTAAATTGAAAAAAAAATCAATTATATAAAAGGATTTAAAAAATATTCATTTAAAGAATGATGATCAAAATTGAAAAACAAAATAAATTTTATATTTGATTGAATGTTGAAATTAAAAAGAATAATCAAAAGAATAAGGATCAAAATTGACATAAAAAATAAAAATAATGTTTTTATTGAATGGTGAAATTAAAAAGAATAATAACTTTTACAAAAGATCCAAGAAAAAAAATTAGAAAACAAAACAATGAGGACCAAATTGAAAAATGGAATACAATCAATTGGAATTGTAGGATGAAATTGAAAACCAATAAAACTCTTACAAAAGAGCCAAGAAACAAAATTAAAAATCCAAAGAATGAGGATCAAATTGGAGTATACAAAGTTTGGTAAAATGGAATTGAATGATAAAATTAAAAACAAATAAAATTTCTACAAAAGAGCTAAGATCAAAAATTAAAAATTAAAAGAATAAGAAATAGAGTTGAAAACCAACAACAAAGAGGGTCAAACTGTAATTTTTAGGGGAGGAGAGAGAAAATAAAAGGAAAAAAAGAAAAACAAACTACCAGCGACAGACTAGACCATCATCGGCGACGTGTGCCGCACTAAAAGAAAGAGGATATGGTGGTGCTTCCAAAGACATGACCAAAATGCATTTTTGGACATTGGAAGGATCCTTGCTCACCCTTTTTGTTTTTATATATTTAGACAAATACTAAATTACCCACTATATGACATGTTAAAATAAAAATAAAAATCTTCGAGAAAAGATGAAAATACCATTTAAGATCAATTTTAGTTTTCTTGATATCTAATGAAATTTTGGTTGTTTCACTGTATTTTTATTTTTTATATTTTCCCAAACACATAATTATCCTTATCTCATATAATAATAATGAAAAAACTAATTTGAAAGTACAAAACTACCCTAGATGCCAACATACAAAATTTTGCCTTGAAAGGTATCTAAGTCTTTTCACTATGCTTTTGAAATGGGCAAAGATATAATGATTCCTGATTAATTTAAAAATGACTAATACGTCAGGTGAAAAGATCTTAATGATATATAATAGCTAGTAGTTATAAGCTTCTTCTTCTTTTTTTTTTTTTTGGGAATGAAGGTGTCATTATAAAGTTCCAGTGAACAATGTAATGACATCTACAACTATAATATTTTCCCACCAATTTTAGCCTGTGTTAATAAAAGAAAGTGGCATGTGACAAAAGCAAGCATGACCGACTTAAATATTGAGTGCTTTGTTGTTTGTCAGATGCTAGTGTAGAGGCACGCACTACACCGTGGGTTGTATCAAAATATTTTTAAATGTGATGAAAAAAACTATATAGGTCATAAAGAACTATTTGGTATTGATATTAAAATCAGGTCGGCAGGTCAACCTTGAAACCTTCCAATCCCAAGTTCTTGCCTAATTAACTTCTGTGGAAATTTGCCTGACATAACCTACTCGACTTAGCTGATTCAAAGGCAATCCAATCGATAAGTTAAAAAATATTGAGGATGCAATTGAGAAAAAAAATGATATTAACAAGAAAAGCCTTCTGATCCAACTTCTTGCCTAACTCGGGTTTAAAATTAAATTATGTGGGAATTCCCTTAACGTGACCCTAATGATGGTAATGGGTACCAACTAGTTAGTTTTTTTTAACATCCATACCCTACCCATAACATTTCAGGTGTTAGATATTCATACCTTATCCATCAAGTTTTCGAGTATCCATATGGATATCCATTGTATGACAATTATTTATTATTCAACATAAAATAATAATAAACACACACACACACACACACACACTATTCATTGGGTAAAGTAACTATCAAAACATAAACTCACTCATTTGAGTTGGTATCCATCAGGTTTAGATTAAATTGTCATCTCTATGTGACCTGGTCTACTTGGTGCGACCCGAACCTCGGGTCCATGACCGGTAACACAGGAGCAGTGTCGTGGGGACACCCTACCTACGCTAAGCCTTAGAATATACATATTATAAAACCAAAACTATATAAAATCATACAACATTTCATAATCTTCCAAAATGTGATATTGTTTCAAGCAATAAAATCAATCATAGATCAAAACTTCTCATCATCATTTAAAACAAAAACAATAATCCATATATTTATTACATAGTCAAAATCCAAACTTTAAATAAAATAGTGTAATAGTGAAGTATCTAAAATATCGAATAAAACTAAAAAGAAAGCCTCAAGGAAGTAAGCAAGGCATACTAACAAAAAAAAATGAAGAAAATAGGAACTCTAGATCAAAATCAATTTGTTAACGGAAACTAAGAACCTGAAAATAATTTAAATGGAGGGGTGAATTCAACCAACTCAGTGATGAAAAAACATTTAATATATATATCTTAGCTATTTATGAATATAAGTCATCAATTATGATAATATAGAAATAATAGAATGGAACTAAGCATATTAACATAAGGTAGTTAAATACATGTTAGAAATCAAATGATACCTGATGGTGACCAGATAATACCTAAAGATGGTCACTGTGAGAGGATCAATCGCCACAAACTAGTGTCTCTCTCACTAACTAGGTATATGATACAATTACACAAAGGCTAACTACTCTTCATTAATATGGAGTTTCTGACAAGCTTACCAATATCAAGACATAATAGTTGCTAACATGAATATCCAAAACAAATAAAAGTCATATCGAATATAATTTGACTTAACAAAATGCAAGTGCAAAATCAAGAATGAATGAGTAATAAAAAATAAAGGAACATATATATATATATATATATATATATATATATATATATATATTCAAGAAATAATTAATTGTACTCATCCTAATATCAACATACATATATTATTTATATTACATGTATATTAAAAATTATCCCACTCACCTAGAAAACAAAAACAAAAGGCAACAAATGTAGAACCAAAGACTACTAAAGATTGTTAGGAGGAACGTCGGTAAAACCTATAACAGATACAGGAAAAAACTTAATAATGACTCGAAACAAAGTATCATTAAAAATTAAAACTCGAATCTTAGAGACCAAAATGTAAATATATTGCCAAACTATTCACCTGATCAAATCCAAACATAACCCAAACTGATTGAACCCAACAGACCCGATAAAACTCTACTGTTAGGTCAACCGATTGACCATTACATAAACAAATCAGTAACTTGGTTTAGACTAACTAGTTGACCAATAGTAACAAGTGAACCGATCAACTAGTTGGTTGGGATTTCCAGAATCCTGACCTACTAGTCCTCGATCTTCAGAATCCAAAAACAAATGACTTGCTCTTCTAAAACCCATCATTTCAGTCATCAAAACAGTTCATTTAAAGCCACACCCTAATACTTCAATTAACTTTCTTAAATCATTCAATCATCAAAATCATAACAAAACCTAATCTCTTCTCTAATCCTTCCATAATCAAACCATTATCGAAAATAACATTAGAAGGAAATCAATTACTTGTTCCTTCTACCTGTCTTAAACCAAAATTCAAGCTAAAATCAAAATCCCTCTATGTTTTTAAGGGAGAGGTCATGGAAAAGAGGAAAGAAAAGAGAGTGGAAAAGAAATTTCTCTTGCAACCTTTTCTTTAAATACCTAGGTTAGTTTAGGTGGGTGTAGGCTGATTTGGGTTTAGATTTGGACTACAAGTTTGGGTCTTAAAACACTCCCCCTCTTATACAAAATTCATCCTCAAATTTACACTTTAAGAACCAAAGTCTTACTAGTAAGTTCAAACAAGTATGGATATTTTTTGAGCATTTCCTACTCAAGCTCCCACGTCGCTTCTTTGCGTGGGTGTCTACTCCACACAACCTTAACCAATGCAATTTTCTTTGACCGAAGCTTTCTAACTTGTCAATCCATTATCTCTACCAGGTGGACTTTGTATGACATATCATCCCTCAGCTTAAGTGATTGAACTTCTAGCACATGAGATGAATTAAGCAAAACTTCTTTAACATCGAAACATGAAACACTAGATGTATGGAGGATAGATTAAGTGGCAAAGCAAGTTGGTATGCCATTACTCTTTCCAAAATATCAAAGGGCCCTATAAACTTGGGGCTCAACTTTCTCTTCTTTCCAAATCTAAATATTCCTTTACTTGGATAGACTTTCAAGAACACATTTTCACCCATTAAAAACTCCAAAATACGCCTTCTCTTATTCGCATAATTCTTTTGCCTACTCTGAGCTATTTGAAGCTTATCTCGAATCACTTTAATCTTATCCGAAGTAATTTGTATTAACTTGGGACCCATCAATCTCTTCTCTCCAACCTTATACAAACATACAGGTAATCTACACTTTTGTCCATACAAAGCCTTACACGGAGCCATACCATGTTCGCTTGATAACTGTTGTTATAAGGAGACTCAACCAAAGATAAGTACTTGCTCTATCTGACCCCAAAATCAATCACATGAGCTCTCAACATATCCTTTAAAATTTGTATAGTCCTCTCAAACTATTCATTAGTTTGAGGATGAAAAGCAGAACTTAACTGAACATTATTCCCCAAGGCTTCCGAAAACTTCAACCAAAATTGAGAAGTGAACCATTGACCTCTATCGGGCACAATTGAGTTAGGCACACCATGCAATGTCATGATCTCGTTAACAAAGATTTTTGCAAGCTTTTGCAAACCTATATATCACCATTACTGGCAAGACATGAGTTGAATTGGTCAAATGGTCAACTATTACCCAAACCAAATCATAACCCTTATGACTCTGAGGCAAACCCGACACAAAATCCATAGTTATCCTTTCTCATTTCTATTCAGGAATCAATAATGGCTATAAAATCCCTGGTGGCTTTTGATGATCACCCTTAACCTTTTGATAGGTCAAGCATCGAGATACAAACTCAGCAATATCCTTTTTCTTGTCATTCCACTAAGAACACTTTAATAAGTCTCTATACATCTTGTTAGAACTAGGATGTACAATATAGGTAGTTTGGTGTGCTTCCACCACCACATCTCTTTTCAAATCATCCACCTCAGGCACACACAACTTGGAACCAAATCTCAACACACCATCTTTACTGACAACGAAACCCAAAGCCTTTCCTTACCCCAACTCATCCCAAATCTTACATACCCACTCATCCTTCATCTGAGTTGCTTTAATTCGGTCTACCAAGTCTGACCTAGATTGAAAGTAAGCCAACAATACTCCTAATTCACCAATTTCAGAATTGATATTCTCATCCAAGAAGAAGAGGAGCTTCATTTCTCATATGAACATTGAAGCTCCATAATCTTTTCCAATTTTTTTAGTGTAGTAAACTTACCCCCTACTTTGTCATGAACCAAAGAAAAGGTTATTTTTCAATTAAAATAAATATGCAAGCATTGTCATGTGTATTTTATCATCAAGAATATTTGTTTTAGGCTAAAAAGGTGATGTGTGTGTTAAGTCAAATAATTCAAGAATTATATGCACAAAAAATACAAGAAAGAGACGTTGACACAAATCAAAGATTAAATCGAGAAGCTAAGAACATAGGTGCAAATTAAGATATCTAATCTCGTGTAGCGGGGAGCAATCCATTTTTGTTTATATTATATGCCAGTAATTGTTTTATAAGAAAAATAATAATTTAAATTCTCTAAAAACAAAATAATTTGCTAATGCAATTGTAATTTTTCTTATTAATCAATTTTTATCAACTAAAAAATATAGTTTTCTTAAGTAATGCATTTAGTTTAATAAAAATCAAATACAATTAGAATAAATATCCAAAAGACTCCGGACAATCTAAAATAAGTATAAAATGCATATATTTAATCAAAATTTCTTCATACTATTAATACATTTTTTATTTTGTGATTTTTTTCATTAGAATATTTAGTTTTTAAAGAAAACAAATATTAGAATCATAAAAGCAAATTTAAATAAAATATCTTTTTGATGATCATGTTGTGGACATATTAAAAAATATAAGAATAAGACACTGAAACTTTTTTAAATTTTTTATATAATCATAAAATCATAAAACAAATTACCCAGGAAAACCAACAAATAAGACTTTAGAATAAAAACAAAGACAAATCACAAAAGCCTATAAAAAATAAAGTGCTCCGCTCCCTAATTTTACAGGAAAAAAAATATAATCTTATATAGAAACCAATTATAAATTTAGTAGAATTTAATAAAATGACATTCTTAATATGTTTTTAAGTTTTTTATTTAATGAAATTTAATATAAAAAAAAAATCTGAAATGGGCTAAAAAAATGTCATGTTGTTGGGTCTGAGTGGCCCAGTGGACCTTGCTTATAAAATAAAAAGTCACGTGTGTTGGGCTTGCAAGGCCAGGCTTAAGTGCCTAGCTTTTTTTTTAAGGGCTAAAAGGTGAACGATATGTCATTCGTCTTTTTTTGCTAAAAGTAAAAACTAGATAATGCGTCGTCTAAATGTCTAGTTTTCGACCACTAGAGATGTGGTAAAAAAAAAATTAGCTAAGGTGTTTTGGACTAACAAATTCATTTTTCAATCTACTTTCACCTCATAAACACTCTTATAGTCTCAAAAAATCAGCCTACCAACTCAAAACAAGTCTAAATTGGCAAAAAAAAAAAATTCAAATTGAGAAAGAAAATCTTTCTCAACCTTGATCTATTTTTTTGGCAATATAAAGGGTAAAAAATATCTCAATAGAACTCTTCTAATTAAATGAAACCTGTTGACACTAAAAATGACTTTTTTGCTATCAGAATATGGGTAATCAATAACTTTTTCTCTTTTACAATTTTCTAGTGAGTTTCTCTCTCCTCTCTCAAACTCAAGGGCTTAAACATGATTAAAATAAAGTTTTGGATCAAAATATAAAAGTTTCAAACTACAAAGACCTAAAATGAAAATGAGAAAATTCCCCCAGTCAAAACCATCAAAAAAAGTGGGAAATGAATAGTGAAAAAAAAGGATATATCGTTACTCATTATCAAGTTTAGTCCCTTGAGTCTTAATATTTTTACTCAATTAAATTGAATTCTATTTTGTAACGTAGAAAATCAATCCAATTTAGGGATGGGTTTTTTTTTCAATGCGATAAGCTTGTAGAAATCAAATATAAACAAATTGTTAAAATCAATTCACAATCAACATAATGCAAAATGACAAATAAAAAAACATGTTTAATGACTAAAAAGAAAAAAGAATTTAAAAGGACCAAAAAAGTGTATTATACATATCCACAGTAAATTGTGTCTGAGTGTAGAATGCATTTACAATAATTCATCAACACAATTTTTTTTCTTCTAATAGTTTGAATATACAGATGCCACTTGGTAAAGTCTTTTTTTTTTTTTTTACAATTCAATTATACTTACCATGGTTATTAAACATGTTCCAAATTAGCGAGTTGACCAGGCAAATAAGTAACTCGGAGCTTGACTTAGATTCTATTTTAATTTGGACCAATGCTGATATGGACCTGGATGACCAGATGAGTTAAATCGCGATCTATATAGCCCATCCAAACCAATCTATATCTGATCGAGTTAAAACCAATAATTTTTTTAAAAACAAAAACTAAAATGATGTTACATTAAACAGAAATATACACTTAAATTAAATCAATGACCCATGAGTTAACTTGATAAATCAATAATCATATCCCTTTGTCAGGTCAAACTCCAAACTAAATGTGACAAAAGTAAGGTAGAAAAAGAGTTGACATCAAATGATCAAGCCATTTTTCGCTGATTGTTTTTGTTTTTATTTTTGTGCTCAAGGAATTAACAAACATTTTTAGAAGTTAATCCAAAAACACATGGTAAAAACACTTTGGATGATCCATAATGTTTTTCCCAATTGTCCCCTCTCAAAACCACCCAATTACATAGCTTTTAAGGGTATTTTTGTCATTTCATATGGGTCCATTTACCATCACCACATTTATGGAGGGATATATCATTCTTTTTATGTATGTTATGCATATTAAAATGACTTCATTAGCCTTGGAATAAAAAAATTTAATGATGTTGTCAAGAGGTGTTTTTGTCCTGATTTCATATTCATAGTATAATGTCTAGATTACCCCTAAAAAGTCAAGTCTTACTCATTAATGGTCAGGGGCGTTTTGATATTTTCATAATGGTTTTTTTGTGATAATATTACTTAACTGCCCTCAAGAAAAAAAATAAAGCTTCCTTACAGGGGCTTTTTTGTCTTTTATTCTTTTTTTTTGTTATTCTTAAGAGGGCTAAAAGGCACTTTGATATTTTAGTAAACATAAAATATTAATAAAAAAAAAGGGGGTTTTGCCTGTGTAGCATGCGCTAGTAAGCGCACACTGTTCGTGTCATTCAAGCGGTGTGTGTGGTCATACGTCACCTTCAAAGGTGTCATTGAAAGCATGTTGATGTTCCCTATGTGATGGTGTAGTGCGTGTGTGCGGTAGAGCTTCGGTTGGGCAGTAATAGCCTTTTTTTCTTCTCTTCTCTCTTTATCTCTCTCTCTCTGTTTTTTTTTTTTTTACCAAAGTAAGGTGTGACTTATCATTTATTTTTTACATCTAATTGATTACTCATTCTTTTTATTACTATGTTTTTTTTTTTCTTATTTTGATTGATATTTTTCTTCAATTTCACCCTTGTTATTTAGTTTAATTTCATTTTCATATCAAATTTGGTCCTTATTTTTTTTCCTTTTACTAATTAAACTCTGTTTACAATTTTAGCCCTAAGCATTTGATTTTAATTTATTTTTATGTCAACTTTAGTCCCTAATTTTTTATTGTTGTTTGTTTTGTTTTGATTGTTTTTTCTATTGTATTTCTTTTACCAATTTAATCCCTTGATATTTTTTTTTATAGTTTTTCTTTGTTGATTTTTTCCTTCTATAGGGTTAGTCCCAGCCTCATGGCTAGGAACATAAGTTTTGAAGGTTAACACGGGTAAACTTTGATTTTTTTAGGTCCTTTTATAAAATTGATTTATTTTAAATTTCATCATTCAATATTTGATCTTTTTAATTGGTCTTCATACTTTTTTTTCACTTTACTTTATGTGTGGTTATCCTGATCCTGGATTGATTTAATTTTTTTTTTCATTTCATTTTTTTCTAATGAATTTGTTTTAGTTTCATCACTAATAATTTTTTTTTACTGAGAATCTTGCTTTGTTGTTTTATGGTTTGTCTTATATTCAGTTGATCCTAGCCTCATGACCATGGTTATGAGTTTTGAACGTTAGCACGAGGTGACTTTAAATTTTTATTGTCCTTATTAATTTTTTTTTTCAAATTTCATCAATCAATTTTTTTTTTTTGGAAATTGATATTTGTGCTTTTGTTTTTAATTTTCCTCTCTATAGGTCTATCCTAATCATATCCTCATGGTCGTGGGGTTAGCGAGTTAACCCAAATGGGCTCATTTTTTTGTTGTTTTTTTAAATTAATTTGTTTCAGTTTCTCCATTCAATATTGGGTTGTTTGATAGTTGGGATTCATAGTTTTATTCAATTTGCTTTTATTGAAGACTTTTTCTTACCTTTTGTTGGCAAGAATAATTGTTTGATTGAACAAAAAAATTATCCTACAAAACAAAGTCGGTAGACACAATTGAGTACATGACCTGTGTTATGAGATCAAATATTTTAATCTTAGTTATATCTTGATCAAATATAAGCATGTATAAGCATTTTGGTTCGTGATTGTGAATTTTTTATATCCAAAAACATGTTGGAGAAACCTGTTGTATATTTATTTTTCATTTTTTAAAAACATTATCCAACCTGCAACAAAACACATGTCACATAGCTAGTATTAGATCATTGGCCTGCATTACATTGCAGGTCTAACAATTTTTTTAACATAAAAAAATGTTTAAGAATTACTAATGTTTTTTCTATTAGAAAAAAATAAAACCGTGTATGGATTGATCTAATGTAACCCAGACAACTTGACGGGTTCAAAGACTACCCGGATGATTGGTAAAAACTTAGTTCGACTTAAAATAAATACTCAAGATGCCTTTTTTAAATATATAAATATTGAGATGATATTATATTGGCCTATTAGGTCAATTCGGGTCAACCTAGGTTATTCGCGTGTTGGATCATGAAACCATGATCACCCCATAGAAAACAAACTAAAACAAATTATAAAGCTCAATTTCCAATAAATCCAATGTTAAATGATGAAATTGAAAAGGAAATCAATTAAAAACCCGAGTTAACTTGTTAAACACATGATCCGGGTCATGAGACCGAGATAACAAATAGAATGAAAATTGAAACAAATTATGCAGTCCAATCTCCAATAAAGCTAATGTTGAAGGAAATAATTGAAATTGAAAAATTAATTAAAAAAGAACACAAAAAAACAACTCGAGTCAACTCAGGTTAGCCTGCCAAATCCATGACCTGAATTATGAGATGAAGATAGTGTTTTGTGAGGAGGGATACTAAAATATCCTCATCTTTTAGTTTTTTTGTTAACTAGATTAGTGGTCCATGATACGTTGCGGGCCTGTCCAAACTTTGCTTTAACGTGAAAAAAATTCTTAGGCAACATCAACATTTCTAAAGAAGCAAGAGAAATTTGAGAGTCTAATCATTGAATTTATTGGATTTAATAACCTTGTTAGTTTGATAATATGATAAAAAAAAAAAGTAACAACAACAAATAAATAGAAAAAAAAAATTATCTCGAGTCAACCTGGGTTAACCCTATAGAGACTATTCATGACCTGGCATATGAGATCACAATAGCCCTATAAAAGGATGGAAAAAAAAAACCTAAAAAAGATCTAAGTCAACCTGAGCCAATCTTTTAAACCCGTAACCCAAGTCTTGAAACTAGAATTATCTCATTAAAGGCAAACTCGAAAAAACAATGAAGTCAAATTCCAAATGAACAAAATCCTGATCTATAAAATGATGAGGAATGGAATTGAAAAAGAAAGTTCCATTAAAAAAGAATTAAAAACAAAACAAATAACAATTAAAAGAATAAGGATCAAATCTAAAATAAAAATGAAATGAAATAAAACATTGAGGGGTCCAATTGAAAAATAATTCAATTAAGAGAATGATTGAAAACAAAAAAAATATATAATCAAAAGAATGAGGACTAAATTTGACATTTAAGATAATCAAAGAAGGATGAAATTGAAAGAAAATTATAATTCCATGAATTATTTAAAATAAAACAAATAGAAATAAAAAGAACAAGGATCAAATCTGAAAGAAAAACAAATCGAAGAGTTGTTTTGAAAATATTCAGGGGAAGGCACTAAGATTAAGGAGGATAGAGGAAACAAGAAAGAAAAAAATAAAATGAACGTCAGCGCAAAACTCAATATCCTTTGGTTACACATGTCATAACCCAATTCTGGGTTATTCCCCAAAACTTCACTTTTTTTCAAAATAAAAATCAAAAAAATAAAATAAAAGGCTGGCAATGTGGAGAAAGCAAGCCGGGAAATCAAGCTGCAATTTTTGGAGGAAATTCAAGGCCTAATTGTATCCCATTATGCCCAAAAATAGAGACAAAATGCAAATTCAAGGTTAAATTAAATGATTATTGGACGAATTTGCATAAAAATTAAGTCCAATGACATAATTAAATTTTTAATAGGCCAATTTGATTTAATCATGGGCCAAATTAAATTTTAATTATGTTTAAGAATTAATTTGGGTCCAATTGAAGGATTTAATTAAGTGCAAGGACTTAACTATACTTTAAAAAGGTCAAATTAATTTTATTTGAGGCGTAATTGGTGAAAAATTAAGTTTGGGAGCCTAATTTAGGCTTAATTAAGGAGATTGGAATTTTAAGAGACCAAATTTAATTTTCACCAAGTTAATTGATTGAAATCAGGGGCCAAATTGCAAGAAAATTGAAGTTTTGGGGTCAATTAGGGGCTGGATTGAAGAAATTTGCAGCCAAGGACCAATCTGCAAAAGGTGCCATAATTGAGGGGCTTAATTGACAAAAATCGGGGGTGAAATTGAAGAAATTAAAAGTTTGATGGTCAATTAGGTGTTAAATTGACAAAATCCGAGACTAAGGACCATATTGCAAAAGGCACGTAACTTCAGGGTTCCAATTGGAGGTCATCAGGGGCTTAATTGCAAATGATTAGGGTCAATTAGGAGTTCAATTGAAAGAAATTGAAATGGAAGGACTGAAATGAACTTTGGCCAAAACAGAATCCTGAACACTATTCATTATCTTTTTCTTTTTTCCCGGAAAAACTGGTTCAGTCACCTCCTTTGCAGGTGCATTTAATGCACCTAACGTCCACCAAAGTTGTCAAAACTTGCACGAAACTGATCATCAGACATCTCTCTACGTCAGGGTATGGTCTTCACCGGCTCACTGGAAAATAAACGGACATGGCACCACCCCAAAGAGGCCAACTCAGGCAGCCTGCAGCTGTAGATTTGACAATTTGACAGTGCACCATACCTACTTTGAGCCAACGGTTGGGATCCTTCCCATCTGAATCAAGGGCTGAAATTTTTCTGTATTGTAGAAAATATTGCCCTCTTCCACCGCCTATAAATATAGGTGGATTTGATGGCCCAAGAGAGGATAAAATCGGATCCAAAAATCAGAAAAAACCAGCCTCCTCCCCAGTTTTTTCTGCAGCAAGTCTCTCTCTACACTCTCTCTCCACCATGCTCTCAGCGACTCCAAGCCACGATGCCACCAGCTCGTCTTTAACCCTCCCCAGCAAAATTATCCCTCTCCACCGAAAGCTCATCCTTTTTCCTCCACGGCGACAGCAGCCAATCAACACCACCATTTTCATTTTCTTCCTTCTCTAGTATCGGCAGCAGCAGTACTGACTCCTCCACGGACGCCGCCACCAGCTTCAGGGAGACTACCCAAACCACTTCTAACCCCACGTCAGGCCAGTGACAACAACTTCTTCTCCTCCGCAAGGTTGCCTCTCACTTTGCTCTGCCATCTGCAACTGTGAAGTTGCATGCAGAACGTGAACTTACTGTTCACGTTCTGCAATTAATATATAATATTATATTATATACTTCCTTTAAACTAAAAATTTAAAAAAAAAATTCAAAAATCCTTTGAAAAAAATTATGATTTTCTAAAATATTTTTCTATCAATTTTGTATAATATCGGGTTGTACATTTATACTGTAAAATACAAATCCGGTATTAAAATACCCGGTTTTCTCCGAAATATTTCAAAAAAAATTAAAACATTCTCAAAAAGAAAAAAATATTTTGTTGCATACGGCCAAATCCTAAAATTTTTCCAAGCATATTTTTCATATACAAAAACGAAAACAAAAATTGCATCTTTTTCATGTTTAAAAAATTCAAAAATGGATATCATAACCAGTTTATGATTATCCATTAGGATTTGGCCAACATGTCAAAAATCTTTTTCCAATCTTTTTTTGAGGATCCAAATGTAGACTTTAATATTTTTGAGGTGTAAAATTACACGATAAAGTACACCCTCAAGTATTAAAGATACAAGGTGTAAAAATGCAATGCTAAAATTCAGACTTTAGAACGGTTAGGATTTAACCCGATAAGGTAGAGACTCTCTCATGAAGAGAGATCTGCCTTGAGCCTTAGAAAAGACCAATGAATAGAAACCCGACTTAGAAAAAAACAATCAAACAACAATGCAGCTTATCTTAGGTAGGGTGCACTGGGGGTGATGCGTCTTTCCCTTACACAACCAGTCCCTTACTCAGATTCTCGCAGACCATAGGTTCCTAGTGACCATAATACTAGGTGGCGACTCTTAAACATTAATCATAATTTTATGATTAAATCCAAAAACCCTTCCCACACACAACACCCCTCATCAGGAGGCACGGCAGAAAGCCTCTATTGTCGCCAGACGACATCGCGCCCCCGGCGACAACACACATTGTCCAGGAATGGAGGAGCTATCTTGAGAATTAAAACACCATTAAGGAAGCCGGAGTTTTGTTGCCGGACGAAGCCGTACTTGCCATCCCAAGAGCACGAGAGCACTCACGTGTGTCCATGTGATCTTTATGCGTAACCCACTTTTTA
>Ga0325404_1004659_pt1 | contig 14550 bp, 9 predicted proteins | sample PopdelMetagenome_18_FD_205664 | JGI IMG/M metagenome (GOLD analysis project Ga0325404, IMG submission 205664) | Populus deltoides microbial communities from Bellville, Georgia, United States - Xylem-Control-R1 | ecosystem: Host-associated > Plants > Phyllosphere > Stem > Wood/Secondary xylem... | reverse complement strand
TTCATTTGATGTTTCCCATTGTTTCTTTGAAACTTGCAACCACACTGGTAGGTCATGAGATGAGAGTATCCTTTTCTTGCGGAGACTCAGGGATTCCACTATGTCTTTATTCAACACTATCTTCCAGTACATTTCCCATGAACAAGAATTTCTTTGCCAACTCTTCTTTGTTTCCTTAGTACTGCTTCCCATCTCTCTCTTTCTCTCCGGTACTTGCACATGGCAACTCTTACCAGGCTGTTTCCTCCAGCCCCTGAAGCAAAAACTTTTCTGCTAAACCATAAACCGACTCCTCTATTCTCTTCTCGAAAACCCCAGACCACAGCTTCAAGAAAATCCCACAATGGAATCCAAAGCAGCAAGTTTGGAAGCTTTCTTGACTTGAAACCTCTATCAAAATCCGAGTCCTTGGATTTTGATCTCTCATGGTTTGATCCTGCAGACAGGCATCGTTGCTTTGATGTGATCGTTATTGGGACAGGCCCGGCTGGTTTGCGTCTTGCTGAGCAAGTGTCTCGCTATGGAGTTAAGGTATGTTGTGTTGATCCTTCCCCGCTTTCTATGTGGCCTAATAACTACGGTGTTTGGGTTGATGAGTTTGAGAGCTTGGGGCTTGTTGATTGCTTGGACAAAACATGGCCTATGACTTGTGTCTATATCGATGATGACAAGACCAAGTATTTAGATCGTCCTTATGGTCGTGTTGGCAGGAAGGAATTCAAGACAAAATTGTTGGAGAACTGTGTCTCTAATGGGGTTAGGTTTCATAAGGCTAAGGTTTGGAAAGTGAAGCATGAGGAGTTTGAATCTTCAATTGTTTGTGATGATGGGATTGAGCTAAGAGCTAGCTTAGTTGTTGATGCAAGTGGTTTTGCTAGTACTTTTACCGAGTATGACAAGCCAAGAAACCATGGATATCAGATTGCTCATGGCATTTTAGCTGAAGTTGATTACCATCCATTTGACCTGGATAAAATGGTTCTTATGGATTGGAGAGATTCCCATCTGGGAAATGAACCTTGTTTGCGTGCAAACAATTCAAAACTTCCAACCTTTTTGTATGCTATGCCATTTGATTCCAACCTTGTATTTCTGGAAGAGACTTCCTTGGTTAGTAAGCCTCTGTTATCATACATGGAGGTCAAGAACAGGATGGTAGCAAGGCTAAGACATTTAGGAATCAGAGTGAAGAATGTTATAGAGGAAGAGAAATGCTTGATTCCAATGGGAGGACCTCTCCCACGAATCCCTCAAAGTGTGATGGCTATTGGCGGGACTTCAGGGGTAGTCCACCCCTCAACTGGGTACATGGTGGCTAGAACAATGGCCTTAGCCCCAATTTTAGCTGGTGCCATTGTGGAGTGTCTTGGCTCAACCAGAATGATCAGGGGCAGGCCGCTTCATCATAGAGTGTGGAATGGCTTGTGGCCATTAGAGAGGAGGTGTACAAGGGAGTTTTATTCTTTTGGGATGGAGACTTTGTTGAAGCTTGATCTGAAGGGGACGAGGAGGTTCTTCGATGCTTTCTTTGATTTGGATCCTTATTACTGGCAAGGGTTCCTCTCCTCAAGGTTGTCCCTTGGGGAGCTTCTTCTATTAAGCTTCTCTTTATTTCGTAATGCCTCAAATCCATCCAGGCTTGACATTGTTACAAAGTGTCCTGTGCCTCTGGCTAGAATGGTAGGGAATTTGGCACTTGAAGCCATCTGAGGATGCACAGTTGCGACACAGATTGAAGAAGTGTTCATGTTTTCTGAATAAAAGAAAATCATTCTTGATTACATTTGTCATCTCTTGCTGCATTGGACTATACTGTATTTGAAATTGGTCCACTCACTGGATCCCTGAAATCAATTGAAAATGCTTAGCCATTAGTCAAGTGGATTCCCCACTATCTCATGAACACTCATCCCTGCAATCATTGCACTCCATATTCAATCTTTCTGCTCTTGCTCCGGTCTCTAAGAATTCCCATGATTATATTGTTTTTAGTGACCAAACATTTTAAAATGTTTGAGATCTCACTTGCTTGATTTGTTTTTTTTTTTTTTTATGGGATTTTCGAAATTAATTCGGTGGACTCTATAAAACCCGCATGACAACTTATTATATTAAGATTGTTTTTTTAAAATTTTTATCCAAAATAAAATGATTTTAATATTTTTTATCTTTTATAAAAATATCAATACAATTTTAGTTTTTTATACAAAATAATATCATGTTATAAAAATATCAATACAATTAATTTACATGTGTGTCAACCACAATAACCAGAATACTAGAATAGATTAGACTTGAATATGGTGTGATAATTATAACAATATTTGATATTGTGAAAGTTATTGTTTTTTAAAATATTTTTTATTTAAAAATATATTATTTAAAAATATATTATTGATACAAACACATTAAAATATATTAAAAATAAAAAATAATTAATTTAAAAATATATTTTTTTCAAAAACACAGTTTCACAATGAAAACAAATACTACCAAACACAAATGTTACAATAGCCGCAGGCCCATGATTTGCTGTGTTTTATATATATATATATATATATATTGGGCTATGCAAATAATTTTTTATTTAATTATCACACAGTTGCTGGGCGTTTAAGTTGTGGGCCGTGCTTTCCACCTTCACCCATACAATAAGGCAAATCTAAAAACAACCCTGCATTTCAGCAAAATTCAACAGAAAAAGAAAACGTTCTTAGCAATAGCCAGTGGCTCCTCTCTCTCTCCCGGCATTTCCATGCTGTCGAATTCGAACGGAATTAGGGTTTGGAATCTGTAATCTGAGTGGAAATCAATCCATGAAGCCAATAAGGCTACCGGAACCCCCGAGTCCCACCATGGGAGTACCGGAGATCTTCGAAAACGGCGCGTACAGTGTCATTCGCCGCGCCGTCGTCATCGGCAACGGATTTCCCGGTTCAGAAAACCAGAGCCTCGGCTTAGTTCGTGCTCTTGGCCTCTATGATAAGCACGTCTTATTTGTCAGTTCACTTCTCTCCTTTTCAATTCCTTAATCACAGAAAAAGAAAAACATTCTGCTTGGTTTTTAGTTCCTGCTAAATTAGGGTTTAATCTTTTATTTCTGGATTGGTTTGTGGAGCATTTATTTAATTGGATGGATGCAGAGAGTGACGAGACCAAGAGGAGGCATAAATGAGTGGTTGCATTGGCTACCGATTTCTCTCCACAAGTTGTTGTACTACATCATAAGGCGGATATATAGTTATTTGCGGTTAATAGCGTCGCGGCGGAGGAGACTTTCACCTCTGCCGTCGGAGAAAGGTGGCAGTGTGGGCTTGTCGTCAATTTTAGAAGCTGATTCGAAGCGGATTGTGAATATTGCACGAGAAAGTTATGAGAAGTAATTTTCTTACAGACTTTTGTGTAATTTGAACTTGTTAAGTTACTGAAAGTGTTAAAAGTAGATATCATTTCGAGTGAATTTTACCTGTTTTATTCAAACAAAGATGCAAACTTGAAAGTACGCTTCTTGTAAGTCGTGCTTATCTGTATTGAACATGGGCGTGTGGTAAAGGTTAATGGATGACGTGGTATCTGTGCAACCTTGTGAAAGGAAAAGGAAAGTGAAGAAAATGCATGATAATGGTATTGGTGATTAATGGATTGTGAAGATCATGTGCTCATATGGAAATGAAAAGGTTGTGCTGTGTACGATTAATGGTGCTTTAACCTTGCGATGTAGACTCATGAAAAGGTTCTGTTATTTTTTTGTCTTTTAATTCTTCCTTGTGCTGCATTTATGTGATTGTTGCCCTGTGGAGCTATGTTGGATTTGAAACCTATTACTCCACTCAAATATGCAGCGGTCCCAAACTTGTTGGTATTTGCAATACGAATTTTCCATTTTACACCTCTTAGTTCCTGTCAGTAAACAGACCTCCTTTTCCTTTAATTTATTTGCTTTGCTGCTTTGTTTCAGGGATGGCCCTTTATTGGTAGTTGCATCTGGAAGAGATACAATTTCTGTTGCAAGCTCTATAAAACGTTTAGCATCAGAAAAAGTTTTCCTTGTTCAGGTTTGAGGCCTTCCCTTAATTTAAATTGCACTTGATAAAGCTATTTGCTACATTCTATAAATAACACGGTTCTTTGATGGCTATCTAAAAAATATACCAAGGAGGATCCAATTTGTAACCTTTTGCTATTAGTATCAGGTGGATGAAAAAACCATCATATACATAAGGGCTAGTATATACCTATGTTAGCCTATTGTACAGTGACAGCTATGGCTTCCAACGTTCTATAATAAACCAATGCATATGTAAGGACTCTTTGCATACTATACACAGTATCAGACACTGCTTCCAAAGCTGCCTTGCCAATTCAACTCGATCCTCTTTCTGTTGTTGCACACAAGCTTCTGATATTCCTTTTATTTTTCTCATGCAGATTCAACATCCAAGGTCAGACTTGAGTAGGTTTGACTTGGTTGTCACACCTCAGCACGATTATTATCCTTTGACTCCTCAAGCACAAGAACAAGTTCCTCGATTTCTTCAGAGGTGGATAACTCCACGTGAACCTCCTGATGAGCATGTGGTATGTATCAAAACATTATATTGCTCTAGTTGGATGATAGTAATGAGACCTTTTTTGTTGACAATCTCTCTTTTTGAAGATGGTAATTAGCAGTTTATATTATGACCATTGAACTTCAGGTTCTTACCATGGGAGCCTTACATCAAATTGATTTTGCTGCGCTACGCAGTGCAGCTAGTACATGGCATGACGAGTTTGCACCTTTGCCAAAGCCTTTGCTGGTGGTTAACATTGGAGGGCCTTCATGTAATTAGCCATTATACTTTCAATCCACCGTACTTTTTTTTTATTTGACAGTTTTGCTGCAAATTGTCAGTCTCACTTCCATTGTCTGTCTTTTCTTGATATAGTGGTCCGTGCATTATTCTACTTTATTTTTTGTTATATTAATCTCATAGGAGTATTGCCTTCGTGGTAACTACTACATATATCGATTTTTGTAGTATTCAAACCCCGGGGGAGAGATGGGGAGAGGGGTGGGAGGAGGTTCAAACCTTGAAAGTCTGCTGTAAAGAGGAACTCTTTTCCACTACACCATAAGTTGATCCTTGAAATTAAATGATGAAATTGTTGTGAGAGTTGAAGTTGATTATTGCTGTTGTTTTTACATCATGCGGACTCTTCAAAAAAACTCAACTACCAAAACTAAACTTGGCTTTGCTATGCGCTGAAAATGAAGATATGCAATTGCTTGTGAGATTCCATCATATATCTCAGTACACCAGTTATATTGAATTTGTTGTAGGAAATGCAGTTTCTTATTTATTTTATTTTTTTAATGTTAGCATAGCAATAACTGAAACTTTAAAATCAAACATTGTCACGAGTTCGTGCCCCTATTGAAGAATTAGAAGTTGAAAAGGCATGTTTGATTATTTCTTTTGTTCTGCTCTGTTTGGACTTGGGTTTATGATTATTTTTATGCAGAGAACTTAAAAGTTCCCTGTTCTCTTAGTTCTTGATGTTTCTCATGGACTGAGAATTTAAGACATGATTATATGATATGGTGCCTAAAATTGTTTAGGTCACTGTCGTTATGGAACGGACCTAGCAAAGCAGTTATGTACCTTTGTGACTAACGTGCATGTGAGCTGCGGGAGTGTCAGAATATCTTTCTCAAATAGGACACCTGAGAAGGTATGGCCACTCATTTCTCATAGTTTCTTTTTCCAATACCTGCCACTTATCCCTCAATATATGCCTGTCACTCTACCTACAGGTTTCAAACATAATAATCAAAGAACTTGCAAATAATCCAAAAGTATACATCTGGGATGGTGAAGGTATTGTTGATTGATTTGAAAAATTCAATTCATACTAGTTAAATTACTAGAGTTCACAATCTTATAAGTTTTGCATGTCATAACATTCAGAGCCAAATCCATATATGGGACATTTAGCTTGGGGAGATGCATTTGTTGTCACGGCAGATTCAGTCAGTATGATAAGTGAGGCTTGCAGTACTGGGTATGCATGAAAATTATCTCTATCAACTGCGATGATTTAGAACATAAAAGCTCCGAGATGCCCTGTTTTATTTTGTAAATTCTGATTTAAAACTCCAATACTGTTCTTGCAGGAAACCTGTTTACGTGATGGGATCTGAACGTTGCACATGGAAGCTGGCTGACTTCCATAAATCTTTGAGGGAGCGAGGTGTGGTTCGACCATTTACAGGATCTGAGGATGTAAGTAAATAGTAGAATACTTATTTAAATGATGTACTAATTATCCCCCAGTCCTATATTAGCTGTCGAACATTGTTTTTTCAATTAGTTAAATGCAAATTCATTTATTACTTCTTCTCTAGAAGAGATTTTTTCAAAATTTTACTTTATGTAAAAATATGATAATACTTCTACTTCATAAAGGTTGTGTTATTAGTAAAAAAAACTGAAGGTAAATTTGAATGGTCATACATCGCCAAACAACTATGAAAGTGCTTGTTTCTCATCCACTTTAGTTGATAGGTTTTGTAATGGCTGTCCTGGGAATTTGTTCTGGTTATTTTTTCTTCTTTCTGGAAATTGTTGTTCCCTTTATGCAATGAATAATTAGTGCACTGACTGAATTCTCATCTATATCTTAACCAGTACATGTAGTGATCAAGTTTCTCCTTCACTTTATTACGTAGGTAATCTGCTTGTCTATCTCTTTCAGATTTCAGAAAGCTGGAGCTACCCACCTCTAAATGACACTGCTGAAGTTGCTCGTCGAGTTCATGAAGTGCTTGCTGAAAGAGGATTGAGAGTGCGGCCATAAAACTTGTTTATAGTTGTTATTCTTGAAAGACGTTTTTGTTTTGAAAGGGAAGTCGGGAAATTCGGTTTGTTTCGACATTACTTTTAGGAATTCCAACTGCAAAGCATTGATAGATGTTAAAATTTGTTTCTTTTCCCTATGGGAGTTTTGGGATATACATGTAAAAAATAAAGGCAAACTCATCTAGTGCGGCTTGTAATATAGGGATATCATCCTTTCCTTTTGTGCAGCATTATTTAAAGTCCTTTCAGTTTTGGCACCCATTTTAAGTTGTGAAAATAAATTTCCCACTGTATTCTTTGTTTTTCTGAAAGGTGTAAATTGAATAGCGATTGATTTATACAGAGGAAAACCCCTCTCTAATGAGATGAATTTCGACCAAGATGTGATTTCTGGATCTCTTTCTATTTACTTGTAGCAATAACTTTGTTTCGATTTACCATTCAACTCTCCTCTTTGCAGTGAACAAATATGAAAGCGGTTAGGCTCTACAGCTTCTTTGTCGACTTTTGCCTTCTAGTCGTCCAATTCGTTGTTTTGTATGAAGGGGAGCAAGTTAGATTGTGGCAGCCACTCCTTTGCTAATCCATTAACTCGATCTCCTATATAAGTCCTATCTTTTCCTGGCATTTTTTTTCAACAAGCTTTCTCCTGATCACTAGCTACATTTTGCAGTGGTGAAGCAACAAAAGTCTTATTCAAGAACCAAAGGCAGACACTAAAGGAAAAGGCATTGTGGGTGCTCCGGCTCCTATCATAGTTGCACCAAAAGCGGCCCAGCACCACCGGAAAGGATGGAAAAAAGGCTTAGCCGTTTTCGACTTGGTTATCAGGCTGGTTTTGCTGCCACCACTAGCATTATTGGGACATCCGATCAGACTCTTCCTTTTTTCATTCAATTGTTTCATTTCCATGCCGAGTTTAATGATCTCCCAACTTTCATGTATGCATGCTCTTCTTACCAGCAGCCTTCAGAATTCTCTCGCTAAAGCCTTGACCTCAGCTACCATGATTAAGTAAAACCGAAGTTTAGGGACTAAAGTGAAGATTTACATACATCACAGGGATTGATTAGCCAAACGAGCACTGCATAGGTCATAAAGGTTATCAATGTAATTCCGACTTCTTACCATTACCTCAGCTCAACGAAGCAAGGAAATTAGGAATATAGCAGAGTCTTGCGCCTTCTCTCTCTCTGACTCGAAAACAGGGAGCAAACATGACACCACACGCGTACGTCAACCATCCATCACTTCTCAGTCTTCTTTACATTAATAATTTGGCAACCCAAAAATGGTCCTCCAATCATATGTATAGTCTCAGTCGAGTCCTTCACAATTTTTTCTTATCTCAATTGGATTCTTAAGGTAACCTTTTGGACGACAGGAATAGAATTTGCTTGATCTGCATATACATACACAAAACTGGTTTTATTTTTTTATGGGGATTAAGATTAGTTGATTTTCTCATGGGAGACAGGGCTAAAAAATATGTGATATAATAGAAATTATTATCCTTTTTACAAACTACTTTCAACAACATTCTAAATCTCAATATTATCCGGCTCTATCATTTTTAATATTATTTATACGTTATTTAGAACTGTGATTTGAGAGCTTTTTTCCTTTAAAATATATTGAATTAATTTTTTTAAAAAATTAATTAAAATACCAAATACATATTTAACTTCTTCTTAATATTCTTTACCTTGTTTTAAAAATCAACTTATAATAGATCATGAGTCGGGAGGATCAACTTTTATTTTTTTAAAAAATAAATCAAAATAACATTATTTTAGAAAAAAATCAAAAACAAAGTCATAGAATTGATAGTCGGGTTTTGACCGGGTCAAGTTTGGTCGGCTATGCTATCACATTAACTGGATTTGTTTTTCAACCTAAACCGATTTAGATCCATAATTAACCCACCGAATTAGATTTTAAAACTATATTCTATACACTCGTTTCAACACTAAATAAAATTTGAAAACTTTTCATACAAATTCGTTCATGAATTTCATCTTCATCTTAAGTTGTTATATACATAAATGAGAATTTAAACATTTAGGGGTGTCAATTGAAGCAAAAAAGACTTAGGTAACTCAAGCAAGAAAAGGTCAATAGTTGGGACACCTTTAAGAATCCTGCCCTTAATAATTTCATTTATCACCTTCCACACGTGCGAAACAAACATGCTAAAAAACGGCACGTGTAGCAATCATCGCTCAGCCGTCTCCTATGTAGTAGACTCCACGTCACATCCCTCACTCTCTCTCTCTCCATCCACCGTTAAAACGCCCCCCCCCTCCTTCTTCTCCACCAAGTTCTTTGCTTTATCATCCTTTGCTTCTTTATAAATAAGAATAGAAATAAGAAATAAAACCCTAAAATAAAAGGACTCTCTCTTTCGTTCTCTGTTTTTGCTTTTACAGATCTCAAAAAATTTCTTTTCTTAACCTGTTACTCTTCTCTTCTCTCTCTTTCTCTGTGAGGTGAGTCTTCTTGTTATAACTCGTGCTGAGTCAACTCTAGGGTTTTCTTTTCTGTTCTTCACCTGATCTCTGCTCGTGTTCTTGATTTGATTATGCGGTCTTTGTTTGGTTGCTGAAAAATGATGGGAAAGCGAAAGAAAAGTAATGAAACTGTTTATAGTTGTATCTGTGTAATCTAAGTTAATTAGTGTAGTTAAGTGGATTAAAGAAGTGTCTTTTTCTTGATAATCAAGGCTTTGGATTTTTCAATCTTGTATATTTTAAGTTAGTATTTTGAAGGGAACAATCTTTGAAGGATAATGATGTGGCTAGGATTTGAGGCATACTTCACTTGAATTTGCTTCCTTTTTTTTGGGAATTGGAAAAGGGTTGAAGGGTTTAGAATTGAAAGAACTTCAGAAACCTGAAAGTGTTATGTTTTAAAGAAAGGTGTGATTTTTATTGTTTGATTTTTGTGTGTTGGTTGCAGCTTGGGCTTTTGAAGGTGAATCTTTGGATTTCTTATTCCGGGTAAAATTCGACAACTTAGAGAAGGTTATTATTATTTAAAAGTTGGAGGTCAGGGTCTCATGAAAATTGTTAGGGGAATGCAGAAATCCTTTCGCTGCAACGACAAGGAGCTGAGTGCGCTGGGCTGGAAGAATTCCTTCAGCCAAGGAATTGGCATCACTGCACCTAAGGCAAGAACGCGCGACAAACCTACGAGTCTTTAAGTTTTGGCCATTTTGGAGGAAGAATTAAGGCAAGAACGCGCGACAAACCTACGAGTCTTTAAGTTTTGGCCATTTTGGAGGAAGAATTAACGCACTTAGTAAATAATTGAGGACGATAAAGATTGAAGCCAGATGACTCGTATTCTAGTTCAGCGAGGCAGTGGTTCTTCTTCGAACCAGAGCCGTGCAGGATCTTCTTCTTCGGCTGCTAGGCCAGACACACAGGGTACTAGCATCCTTCAGGCTGTTTCGACTGTGAAAGATGAGGATGTTGATGAGGTGGTGCAAGAGCAGGTAGTGGTCGATGAATTCTTGGAGAATGGTGGTAGTCATGATAATAAAGTGGTAAAAAGTGACGAGCTTTTGATGGGAAGCACAAATGGTGACCGAAGTGACAGTTTAAATGATGAAATTGTTGATAACGATAAAGTGGGTAATGAGGAAGGGGTGGGATCAGGGGATTCGGTTAAAGGATTGGGTGGGCTGATTTTGGAGAGATCTCATGTGGAGAGTGAAGGTTCAAGTTCTTATTCTCCAGAGAACGGTAGTGGAAGCCCACCGCCGCCACCGCCTCCTGTGCCACCTCCGAAACCTGACCTAACAAACTCGAATTCAAGGAGATTTATATCAGGAACTTCAAATTCTGTGCGAATTGGATCATCTAGGAGAGCAGTCGCTTGGCCTGTTGTTTCGACAAGGTCTTCACCAACTGGATCACGGCCATCCTCTCCTAGGTCTCATGGTGAAATTGAGGGGTACAATAGTGCTGATGAGCAGAATCCTTGCTACGTTTCCTCTTATGATGATTTCGTAAGTTCCCAATGCTAAATATATAGTTGGTGAGGCATGCCTTGACTGTTGCAATTTATGGATACGATTTTTCTAGCTTAAAAATAAGTCCACAAGCTTTGTGCAGCTGTATGTGGTCATATTGTGTTAATTCACATGTTTCAAGCACTACTATTCTGAATTGTGTTTCTAGGAGTTAAGACTTTGTAGTTGTGGTATGATCTCTAGTTGATTTATGTTCATTGGCTCAGTTGGATTTGCCTCTGTTTCCACTTGGCCAATGGTCTCATGTATGAGGAAAATATTTATTGTCACTGATGTGGTTCTCTCTCTTTTTTTTAATGCTTAGTACAGTAGATATTGTAGTGTTGCCTTTTTGTTCATTTGATTGAGAATTGCAATCCTGATCCAATGATATGATTTAGCATCTCAGCAATTAAACTGCTGTTTCTCTCTAAAATTGGCATTTTGCATCTGTTGCAGGAAAGAGAGCGGCAGTTTGAGATTGACATCAGACGGTCCAAAGGGTTAGAAGTCAAAAGAATGTTGGAGGATGGGAATTGTCTCTTCCGTGCTGTGACAGATCAAGTTTACGGGGATTCTGAAATGTATGATTTGGCTAGACAAATGTGCGTGGACTATATGGTAAGATTTTTTTTTCTTTTTTTGATACTTCATTGTTCAAGTTCATGGTAATTTTGTTCTGGCTTGGCATCTACTTGAATTAATCATGCATCTGGTTAAACAGTGTTGCAAGCTCTTATTCTTGTGATAATATCCAAGGCAGCCTTGTGAAAAGACACTCCACTGTATTAGATGCTAGTCTTTGTCATTTGTATTTTAGTTTTACTAGGTGTATTAATTGATAATCATGTGATAAATTCCTAGACAATGTGAGAGAACAGTGTAGATTAGAGAGAGAGAGAGAGAGAGAGAGAGAATATAATGTTGATTTTATGTATGCAATGTTAAATCATGAAGATAAATTCCTGGATGGTTTAAGAGAATAGCGTTGAGTTTCATAGGAAAAAAAAGAAATTGTGAATAGCACCCCTGACAACATCGTATTTTTGTTTTTGGTTCATTCAGGAAAGGGAAAGGGATCACTTTTCTCAATTCATTACTGAAGGTTTTACATCTTACTGTAAGAGGAAGAGAAGAGACAAGGTATGGATACTGTATCTAATTTCACTTTTCACTCTTTCAATATCCAGCAAGGCAAAAATGTATGGCACCTGGCATATTTTTCTTATCACATATCACCTCCTGAATATGATTTGCAATTTAATGATATTTGTACACTTCACTTGAGAAAGCAGTTCATTTACACTGCATTGGGATGGTAATAAATGTGATTTGAGGATTTTTGGGACTGCTCGTACATGCCACCCCTTTGAGGGTGCTGCCATTAGTCTTTAGGGGATGGAAAAGTGGGAGCGTTAAACTGAGAAATGTTTCTACATAGGAAGAGTTATTCGAGGCATGTCAACTTCAAAGGTTGCAAATCTGTGAATTGCTTGGCAAATTTCTTGACATGGAAGCTTTGTTTGGAGGTTTTTGAGTGGATGTGAACAAAATCCTAGTTTGATCAATTTTTTCAACCTCTGCTTCCATTGTTTGCTGCCACCCTCTTGCTTGGGTTAATCTTTTTGGGGTATGGTAGGCAGGCAATTAGACATTTGGTCCAGCATGTTTAACAACCACCTGTGCCTTAGACTTTGTAATGTGAATGAGTGATGTGAACACTCACTTCCTTCATCTCAATTGTCAGGTGTATGGAAACAATGTGGAGATCCAAGCTTTATCTGAAATGTACAATCGACCAATCCACATTTATTCCTATAGCACCGGTATCTACTTGTGATGAATTGATGGTTTAAATTATTCAGGGTCATTTGCTATTTACTTCTTACTGATCAAAACAATTAATGTAGAACCCATCAACATTGGGAGCTACAATACAGACACACCTCCCATACAGCTAAGCTATCATCATGGTAATCATTACAACTCTCTTGTCAACCCACGCCGTTCAACAATTGGTGCAGGACTTGGTTTCAGCTGTCTTCAAGGGGTGAGTTTCTGCAACTTTTGTACCCTTTGTCTTGGCAAAATGATAATTTTTTCTCCAGTGATCATACCTATATTAGCCTTCCCTCTTCAGTTCATTATTTTTCCTGCAAATCAAATGTTTAAGGATATGTGAAATTAAGGTGTAGGATCAAAGAGCAATAGAAGTTGGCAAGGTCCATACTGATGAACTAATAGGGATAGCTTATGGGAAATTTCCACACAATCTGAGCAGCATTTTTCCCTCCACACTACTTTCACCTTTAATTTTCATTGCTGTTAAGGTTAGTAGTTGATGATTTATCAACTGTGAACTTGCATTTAAAGTATCAATATCAGCATGCCAATTGCTGGATAAGTTGAAATATAACTGGACTTATTGATTGTGGGATTGCTCTTCTTCCTTTTATTGGTAACAGGCTAGTATAGTGAAAGAGATTGATGTTGCTGACACAGGCAACAATTGTGTTTGCAGGCAAGTGTGGATAGAGATCAGGTCAAAGCTGCTATTAAAGCTCAACAAGACCAGCAGATTGATAATGCAAGTATCTTTAACGTAGTTCAGCAGTATGTTTTGTGTTGATATTTGGCTAGCTAGGATAGTAACCAAACTCTCCTTTATGATGCTTAATGCTGACAGGCACTTCTGGCTGAGGGGCAGTTTTACTCTGATCTTGAGGTTACTGAGAAAGAGATCGAACGCATGGTGATGGAAGCTTCTAGAGCTGAGTATCTTGCTGATAACAAGTTCAAACCACAACTTGGCCGTAAAGGATCTTCTACTTCTGGTGCAGAACCATCATCTTCTGGCGCTAGTAAGTACTCAGACTTTACACGGGATGGTACTTCATTGAGAACATGTGTTCATGAACTGGGGGGACCGAAGAACATAGGGCACACCTCTGGCTGTTATCATCATTTTGCTCTCCTCATTGATTTATTCCATCTTTAGTCTATTAGAAGTATTGAGTTTTTTTGTCTTTAAGGGTGAATTGTGCTTGTATTCTGTGTTGCTGACAATGATATGAACTTGGATTTGCAGGATCATCATCGGCCAGTGAGACTACCAAGGTGGAAGGTGCAAGAGAACATGGCTCACAGGATACTGTCCTTAGCAGCAGTATGCAGATCGTGCTGTCAATGGGATTCAGTTACCTGCAAGCAATCGAGGCCTACAGCATATTTGGTGATGATGTGGATTCCATGGTTTGTTACCTCGTGGAAACCAGCAGCAGACGCAAAGGCAAGGCAACTGAATGAACCACGACAGAGATTCAGAATTTTCCCGTCAGACCAAATTGACTCTCAGTGCTGGCGTTGTACTTAGATGGAGAGATAAAAAAACCTGGTCCTATTGAAACACAAACTTCCAGAACTTTAGAATCTGTTTTTGAAGTTTGAATGATCAATAAAATGGATATAGTAGTAGCTAACCTTTAAGATGGCCTTTTCTAACTAGAACGTGGAGCATATTATGATTCGGTCTATAGGCATTGAAATGTTACAGTGTTGTCTCTTGGCTGGTTTAGCAGTCAATAATAGCATTGTCATGTGAATGTTCCGTTTGATATATTACGGTTCGAGGAGAATATTATCAGGTGAATTACTATGTTCAAATCTACTCCGACCATCCACCATGATATTAGA
>Ga0325404_1004658_pt1 | contig 14553 bp, 10 predicted proteins | sample PopdelMetagenome_18_FD_205664 | JGI IMG/M metagenome (GOLD analysis project Ga0325404, IMG submission 205664) | Populus deltoides microbial communities from Bellville, Georgia, United States - Xylem-Control-R1 | ecosystem: Host-associated > Plants > Phyllosphere > Stem > Wood/Secondary xylem... | reverse complement strand
TAACATTGACACTCTGTTTATAAACTTCTTGTCATATGACATTGACAGGATAACTTGAGGGGAAAAAGTGGAAGGTTATGGTTATGGGATTTGTTAGTTTGGAGGTTTAAATGGCAAGAAATAATATCAAAAACAAGTTAGCTCGGGAGAGCTGACAATGGTGGTACGAATCGAAATCAGTTTACACTACTCTCCAAATCCAGAAAGCTCCAGTCTTTAGCTACAACTACTTACATGTCCCGCGCGATGCCGCGGGTCAATTATTTTTTGTATTTTTAAAAAAATTAAGATCTAAAAGTGTTAGGTTTTTTATAAAGTTATACCCAAGAGTCTTAGGTTTGGTTGCAACGCTTGACCCAAAAGTAATATTTATAATATTAATAATAATATTAAACTTGAATTAACCCTTAGCATAAAAGTGTCTGAACTGCAATACCAGACCTAATAGCATTGGACGTGTGTCTGACTGCAAGGTCGTGTCATAAAAGTGTAATAATTAAATATATTAGTTAAAAAGAAAAAAACAAAGAAAAAAAACCAACATAAAGAAAAAAACTAATAAAGAAAAAGAAAAAAAATATGAATTAACTGTGTTAACCCTTCAAATCAAGTTAACCCATCATACCTTGAATTCGCATCGTGAAAGTTTGATAATTAAAAAGGAAAAAATAAATTAATCGGTTAACCTAGAATTAACTGGGCTAATTTGTCAAATCAGGTTAGCCTGTCAAATCCGGAATCCGTGTCATGAAAGTTTGATAACTAAATAGAAAAAAATTTAACATTAACAATTTAAATTAAAAAGAAAAAAAAACAAAAGGCATAAGGTTTTTCACTATGGACTGCACTATGCAGTCCACAGTCAAAGGCATAAAAACAACAAAAAAACAAAAATAAAAACTAAAGGCATCAGTCGAGAACTACTTAGAAAAAATTTTAATATTAATAAACTAAATTAATTAAAAAGAAAAAATAAAAGAAAAAAACCCTCTAAGAAGAAAAAAAACTAAATAGAAAAAAATTTAACATTAACAAACTAAACTAAACTAAACTAAACGAAAAAAAATTAAAAAGAAAAAAAAGCAAAAAACAAATTATAGGTTAACTCGTCAAATTAGGTTAACCCGTTACACCCGGGATTCGTGTCATGAATTTCTGGTAACTAAATAAAAAAAAGTGAAAATTAAGAAACTGAACCAAACAAAAAAAATTAATTAAAACGAAAAAAATCCGGGTTAACTCGTCAAACCATGTTAACCCGTTAAACCCAGGATCTGTGTCATGAAAGTCTAATAACTAAATAAAAAAAATTTAACATTAACAAACTAAATTAAACAAAAACAATTTATGAAAATAAAAAAACAAAAAAAATTGACGGTCAACCCATAATTAACTGGGTTTACCCGTGAAACCAGGTTAGTCCATGAAACTCGGGATATGTGTCATGAAAGTTTGATAATTAAATAGAAAAAAATTAGTATTAACAAACTAAACTAAATGAAAAAATTAATTAAAAAGCAAAAAAAAAATTCTTGGTTAACTTGTCAAACCAGGTTAACCCGTTAAATCCGGAAAATATGTCATGAAAGTCTGATAACTAAATAAAAAAAATTTAATATTAATAAACTAAATTAAATTAAACAAAAAAATTTGTTAAAAGAAAAAGACAAAGAAATAAGCAAAAAAATAATCCCGAAAGACATAAAAAAAACTAAAAAAATGTGACAACTTAAAAAAAAAATCTAAAGCATCAGTGTTTTACTATGGACTGCACTATGCAGTCCACAATAAAACACTAATCTCTTTTAGTATATGTTACAATTAATTAAAAAGAAAAAAAGCAAAAAACAAATTCAGGTTAACTCGTCAAACCCGGGATCCGTGTCATGAAAATCTGATAACTAAATAAAAAAATTAATTTTAACAAAAAACATTAAACAAAAAAAATTCATTAAAAAAAAACACAAAGAAAAAAAAAAGACAACTCAGCGTTTCACTGTGGACTTGCACAGTGAAACACTGAGCAGTTTTAGTTTATTTTCAATTAACAAACCAAACTAAACGAAAAAATTAATTAAAAAGAAAAAAAATTCAGGTTAACTCGCCAAATCAGATTAACCCGTTAAACCCGGGATCCGTGTCATGAAAGTTTGATAAATAAATAAAAAAATTAACATTAACAAACTAAATTAAATAAAAAAAATTATTAAAATAAAAAAACAAAAAAAATTGACAGCTCGTGAAACCAGGTTAACCCATGAAACCTGAAATATGTGTCATGAAAGTCTAATAACTAAATAAAAAGAAATTTAACATTAACAAACTAAAGTAAATGAAAAAATTTAATTAAAAAGAAAAAAAAAGCAAAAAAAAATTCTGGGTTAACTCGTCAAACCATGTTAACCTGTTAAACCCGGGATCCGTGTCATGAAAGTCTGATAACTGAATAAAAAAAATTTAACTTTAACAAAAAAAATTATTAAAACAAAAAAAGCAAAAAAAAAAAAACTCTAAAAGTGTAAAAAAAACCAACTCATCTTTTGCTAAATGGAAAGAAATTTAACATTAACAAACTAAAGTAAACGAAAAAAATTAATTAAAAAGAAAAAAAAGCAAAAAAAAAATTATGGGTTAACTCGTCAAATCATGTTAACCTATTAAATCCGAGATCCGTGTCATGGAAATCTGATAACTGAATAAAAAAATTTTAACACTAACAAAAAAAATTATTAAAAAAAACTCTAAAAACATAAAAAAAACTCATTTTTTACTGTGAATTATACTGTGCAACCCAAAGTAAAAAAATAAATCCTTATAATTATAATTTAATTTAATTTAATGATAAAAAAAGACGAGGTGGGATTGTGATGTTCTAGGCTCCAATCATGACATGCCGAAGAGGTCCAGTTACCCTTGATCATGGACCAGGATCAATTTCTTCATGAACCAGCTTCTTCGATTTGTCCACAAAAACATCTTCTTTGCAGATATCTAAAATCTTAGTTTTCTACAGCCTATACTGCAATTTAAATACCACCCAACACTGCCAGCAAGTGGTTTGCTGGTCTTGTCTCTCCATCCACTTCTTAATACTTTAGCAATTAAACAAACAAAAGTCGAAAAAAATATTTAGCATGCAAAAACAGTATGCAAGTTCAAGCCCCAATTGTTTCCATTTCATGCGGAAAAAAAAAGTCGTTTAAGGGTACAATCATCACCGAATTCTTTTTTTTTTATTTAAAAAAAAACCCTTTGATTTGATCCAAAGTGCATTGAATAAAAGGCATCTTTGATCGGTAGATATTCGATTTTCAACTCTTCGTGAAGATGATGGATTATGACCTTTATCTTGTTTTGATTAGATGTTTTGTTCTTATTTTTAATGGTGTTTATAAATTTTAGCATAATTATTTATCTTCCATATTAAATACCATAAACTTAAGTGTCACGGTCACTTCTACTTTTTATCCACATATTAAATATAATTATCTATTTCAAAATCGAAATTAGAAATAATTATGCTAATAACATATCATAAAACTATATATTTAAAAGTAAATAATATAAATAAAATAAGTGTAAATAAAATAAATAACAATATAAATTAAAAAAATAAAGAGAAATTATTATTATTTTATATCATTTGTAATCATTTTAACAATACTCTTATTTATAATTTAATATATATTAATACTTATAAGCTAGGAAGTTATATAAAAGATATTTAAAAATATGAAAACAGTTATTTTTTAAAATAATATTTACTTGAAAATGTATTAAAATAATATATATATTTATTTATTTATTTTTGAAAGTAGTATATTAAAACAATATAAAAATATAGAAAAAATAATTTGAAGTAAAAGAAAAAAAAATTCATTTTTTTTAATAATTTAAAAACAAAATAAACGTGCTGGAAAATGAGATTTGAAATAATGAATGAATATAAAGATGATAAAGATAAAACAGTTTCTTCCCCTTCAATTACAGACAAAACAAAGATGAAAAAGAAAACAAAAATCATCATGACACACGCTTTACATGACTTTCCCGCAAAAACAGACCCTCTCCTCTCCTGTCCTCCCCCACCCCCACTCTCTCAATACAATCAGGCCATTTTATTATTTATTATTATTCTCTCTGCCACCGACGCCAACACCAACAGTTTCTTCTCCTTCTCTGATCCAGTCGAATCAAATCAGGTTCTTTTTTATATTTCCCTAACCATTCAAATGACTTCTTATTTTCATTGTATTTTTACAATTCAAAATCTAGGGTTTTTTGTTGCCTATTTTGGGCTGTAAATCAGATTTATTGTAACTGATCTTTTCATTCTTCATCATTTTTTAACGTTTCTGTTTAATTAAAAACGGGGTTCTTAATTTCTTATCAATCAAATTGCCATGATGCTGAAAACTGAAAAAGTTACCTGAATTGAGTTAATATATTACGATTTTTTTTTTGTGCTTTAGTTTTTTCTTCTTCAGCTTCGAATTATTTTCTGATTGCTGATTATTTGTTTTTCTGCAGGTTTTTCTTGGGGGGGTTTGTAGTTTGGTAATATAATCTATTGGTTTCTTGACAGAGTTTTAAGCTAATTGAGCCACTTGATGGTTTTGTTCTTTGCGGTTTAGTTTGAAGTTGTGATTATTGCTGGGAAAGAGGCATGTTAAGCCAGTTCTTATGAATTTTTGGGAGGTTGGTTTTTGTGGAGAGGCTGTTTTTCGTCACAAATGGGTGCCAGTTATTTAGCGATTTCAGCAGTGTGTACGGTTTTGAGTTTTTCGGTTCTAACAGAAGTGTCGTTAGATATATTGAGATCAGATGGTTTGATTGTTGAGAATCTTACCAACTTTGAGAATGCCAACCATGCACTTGAGCTTCTGTTTGGTTCATATGCCACCATTGCATTGGTGGTGAATTTTGTATTCAATGTATTTATACTACTCAATCTTTGTCTTAAGGTGAGTTTTTTTTTTTTTAATTTTGCCAGATGTTTTCTGGTTTATAACTGCTTATTTATGAATATTTATGTGCAGAGGTTTATGTAGTGAGTTGAGCAATCTGTTTAAGAGGATCTTAGTTAGGATTTAAGTCACGACACAAAAATATGGTGAAATATGTTTTTTCGAGATTTATACTATCATTCTCTGCAGTTTGCATGCTAGCCAGGCATTTATTGCTTGTCTAATGGTTAGTAAATACCGTGTCTTAAGGAATGGGGCTACTGCTTTAGAAAAGAATTTACCACATAAATTCCTGCCTGACAGGAATGGGACACCATCTTGTTGTTGTGGGGGCTTGTACGCAGAATGATCAATTATTGTGGGCATAGGATGTTTTCTTTTAGTCTCTTCATGATATGTTTGCATAGGATGTTTTCTTTTAGTCTCTTCATGATATGTTTCTTAGGGAATTTTAGGAAAGTTCTCAAAAGGGGATATGTCACAGGCAGCCCTTCTGATTTGGTTCTCTTTACTTGCACTGCATGAAACATATTCTCTCTGTATTTTCTCACTTAATTCTTTTCCAGTAAAAGCTTCTTCCTTCTTTGAAAAAAAGAGAGCATAGATGAGATGGTTTTTATACTAAGTTAATGCTACTGGAGTTAGGAAAAAATGTTCTTGGAACCTGCAGCATTGTTTGGGCTAAATAGTTCAAATGGAATTATGGCTCAGATTCCCAGTTGGTTATCATATTGATAAGCTTACTTTCCTTCATAGATATTGCTTTGAGGGTTCTCATTTTGTTGTTGAACTTGCAGACTATTTTCTTTGGAGAGTTGTATCCTTCTGAAACTCAAAAACTAGTGGAACGTCTCATTAATTATGCTATTTACAAGGTAAATATCCTTACCAAGTGACTAGTTGGAAAGCATTTGACTTTTATTCTTTATTATTTACTGTGGTACTGGATAGGCTACTTCATTTAAGCTACTGTATTAGTTCTGTTGCACATTGAGTTTTTTAAAATTCTGTCTTGGGACAGCAATCAGGTTTTATTAAATGAGCAACTATAATGAGAAAGAAGGCTACTTATGACCAGTAAAATCACCTTTGAGTGTTCGTTCAACCTTCTTCCTGTTTTTTTCATAATTTTTGCACCACCAATTTCTCCAGAGCAAATAATATCTAGCAATGGTGTTTTTTTTCCTTTTCCTTTTGTATCTTTTAGACCTGTTGTTTTGCAATCTGCTTGTCCAGATATAGTATTGGTTATCAGGCTGGTAAATATTTTGAATCTGGATAAGTATTAGTTTCCATGACGATGATTTGATTGTTGGATTGGAATTGGGTTATCTTTGAATGAAGTTTGATAAGGCTAGTCATTCTGTTGGAACTCTATGTTTGTAGTTCTGTAATTGTTGTGTTTTCTTATGTGATGAATATTGCACAGGGAACACTTTTACCACTGGTTATTCCACCAACAATTTCTCAAATAGGTCTCTGGTCAATTTGGCTGACTGTACTATGTTCTTTAAAGGTTAGTGGCACTGTTTTCTTATGATTAAAATCTGTTGTTTTAATTTAATTATAGAAATGATAAGATTTCTGGTATTTTGCATGGTTTTACAGATGTTTCAAGCATTAGCTAGAGATCGACTTGAACGTTTGAATGCATCTCCTTCTGCAACGCCATGGACATATTTTCGTGCTTATTCAGTGTTGTTGCTGGTCCTCTCTGTTGACTTTTTCTGGTAATCTTTGGTAACCCAATGTTTTATTGATAAATATGATTTAGGAAATGCACTTGGTGCCCTTCTTTGTATGATATTGGCAATAAAGCTCAATGAGAACCCAATTTCATTACTGTTTGAAATATCTGCAATGGGTAGTACAATTTGACTTTTGGTAAAAGCTATAAAAATAATGTACAATCGTATATCAGACACCATGTTGGAAGTAGAAGACCTGAGCATAGCAGCAACTTGTTTTGATTTATAGAGAACAATTTTCTTTGTCATTGTGCATATGAAATTAGTTTTTCTTTTATTGGTGCTAAGTTTGTGATGGTGGAAATGGTTGGGGTAGTTTTGGAGGAGCAGTGGCTGGGCTTGGTCATGATGGTTGCCTAACTGAGACAGGTGGATTAGGTTGCTTAGTTTCTTTGTTTGCCATAAACATCCTGTTCCTACGTTCTGAGTGGTGGCCCAAGAGGGGCTGCTTCTCTATCAGAAACAATGTATCTTTGTGAAATAACAGGTCCAGATGGGGAAGGAGATGATATACTAATTCTCATGATTTTTCACATGGTTGCATATGAGGGAATTATTTAGCCTGCTCTCTCTCTGTCTGTCTCTCTCTTTTCTGTTTATTTCTGGCCCTGTTAATTTTTATCCTGACTAGCACTTTATTTCTGTATCATCTTGGTGTTTGCAGGATACACATGTGTTATGTAATATACAGAAGCACAGGTTCATCCATGTTTCTGTTGTTGTTCTTTGAGCCTTTCAGTGTTGCTTTTGAGACCATGCAAGTAATGTCTCTGGAAAACTTCTTTTCTAGTTTTATACAGAAATTGTAAATATGTTACGTAGATTTTAATCTTAGTGAGACACATAGCACTTGTTGACTAGGTTATATTCTCTGTAGGCTATGCTGGTTCATGGATTTCAGTTGCTTGAGATTTGGCTCCATCATTCGACTGGGAATAGTGCAAATTGCCAAAGATTCAAGTTTTTTGATGCAATAAGAGCAGGTGCTTCCTGAACTTTTATTCTGCTATATGAATGCCAGTATCCTAGATTGTATCAGGTGATAGGCAACAGTTTTGTGATATGTACAGTATATTATAGAGTGTATGTGTTAAGGCAATTTACCTTGGAGATCAGACACAAAGTCAAGATGCTGCTTGAACAAAGTCAATTTCCAAACTGCAAAGATATATTTTTCAACTGAAACATCCAATGGATATGTTAGGAATTTAAAACAGTGAACATAATTAAAGTATTTGTTCTGCTCACTCAAAAAGATTAAGCACTGCTCAACTGCATAAAGTTTGTAGGTGCTATAGCAATGTTTGTGAATGTGAAGGACAAGTACTAGTGGTAGAAATAGAACTTGAGAGAGGAGGTTGGGGATGCATTTTCTCTGCATTTGACACTCTACAAGAACTTGTTGTCGTGTTAAAGACTTTTGTCCTTTAGTAACTGAGACTACATGGATGTGTGTGTAATTACTATGTTATATGTGTTTGTGTGTGCATAAATGGAAAGTTCTAAATAGTGTAATGGATAGTGTATGTGTATGATTAGTCAACAGTTACTTTCATCAAAAGTTGTTGAAGGGCCAAAATTGGTCAACTAACTTACAGATCTTAATTGAAAACAACCAGGCACATTTTTTTGTGCTTAGCTCTTCAACTGAAAACTGAAAGTGGGCTTGTTTTTCTCTTAGACTGCATGTAGATCAATTCCCTTTGCTGTACATTAGAAAAGTGCTTCTCCCACGATCTTCACATTGTCTTTAAGGGCAGTTTCAATATAATTTTAAAAATGCTGTTCAGTGGTCCTAGTTTATTTATGTCACTTTGTTCCACTTTACCACACTTCTAGTGGATTTAATGTGATGATGTTTTCCTGATTAAGGAGTGTGGTTGCAGGTTCATTGTTGGAGTGGAAAGGCATTCTTATCCGGGATTTGGGCTTTTTGCTAGACATGGCAGCCTTGTTAATGGCACTTGGTCATTATGTGCATATTTGGTGGCTCCATGGTGTGGCACTTCATCTTGTGGATGTGGTCCTCTTTTTTAATATACGTGTAAATATTTTGTTCTACTTTCTTTTTGGAACTATTTAACATAAATGAGTTTGTTTATTTTGACACACTGATTTGATGTCCTTTATATTAATTGATTCTGGTAATTTGAGCAGGCTTTGCTAAGCGCTATCATAAAGCGGATAAAAGGATTTATCAAGCTTAGAATGGCTTTAGATGCCCTTCATGCAGCACTTTCTGATGCAACATCTGAAGAGCTACGAGCATATGATGATGAATGTGCTATCTGTAGGGTATGGTTGGCTCATATCTTGCTCTTTTTTTTTTCGTTGGAACTCTAAGTGTCTAATGAATCGGGGTAATGACAGGAACCTATGGCTAAGGCTAAAAGGCTACTTTGCAGTCACCTTTTTCATCTTGCTTGCTTGAGATCTTGGTACAACTTTGTAACTTATTGCTTTTGAGCAATTTTATTTGGCTATTCCTATGCTTAATAAATGTTGAATATTGTTCAATATTACCAGGTTGGATCAGGGTTTAAATGAGATATACTCATGTCCCACTTGTCGGAAGCCACTTTTTGTAGGCAGGCCTGAAAATGAAGCAAATACTCATACTGGAGAAGTTCTGGCTGATGAGCAGCTTGCTCATCAAATAAATGAAGGATTTGATCGGCAAAACACTCCAGGTCGTGCACTGCTTGATGGGGCATTCCCTACCCAGATTCAGAACTCTACAGAGAGCAGCCCTTGGAGGTTCGGCCCCTTACCTTAGGTCATCATAGTCTCTCTTGATTGCCTAGAAATGAGTACAGCTTGCTGCTTCTAGATGAAAACAATCATTTTTTCCCTTAAAATGGCCGAGGAAATTCTGAAATTTAGAGCTAGTGACCATTCTGCTATTGAGCAACGGTTAGCATGTTACCTAGCAGTAGTTCCTCTATGAGCGCCCATGAATTCTAGCATTATTGGAAATCTTGAATCTAGATTTGCTCGGGATCTGACATTGTGATGACTCTTTAGCTGACTGGCTGTCATATTCTATTAGATCCAATGGCCATGTTTAAGTTGACTTTAACCAAATTTTCTGCTTAAGAAAACAGAAAAAGTAAATTCCAACACATGCATGTTTCCTTTTACCTAAGAAGTAGACGGAGGCAAGAGAGATGATGATAACCAGGAATGCTTACCCAAATTTTAAATCGTGCTCTGCCATTGGCTGAAATTGCAGTTCCAAACATCTGAGTCTGTCTAATCTTTTCTAAAAGCCATTCAATCTCAAGTAAAAGATAATGGTCATTGCATAGATTGCGATTTCAAAGATTGGTGCCAATGTTTCCATCAATTATTTTGATCTCTCTCTTTCTTGCACCATAGAAGTGCAGGGTTGGATTCAAGTTGGCTACCTACTTGGTCCGGTCAGGGTGCGGATGGGGCTGGTCCCTCAACGGCTATGAGATCAGTAGGATTGGGGGGAGTTCAGATGATGATGAGGCATCTAGCATCTGTGGGAGAAACTTATGCACAAACTGCTCTTGAGGATGCTGCCTGGAGCCTTTGGCCAATGAGTCCATCCCAGGCTACTCCATCTGCCTCTTCCACCCCTCCTGCTGCTGGTGGAAGACACCCTGGTGGCACTGGTGGTTTACATATGAGGACCGCATCACACTCCACAAATGATTTCATAGAAAACATACTTGCTATGGCTGAGACAGTGCGGGAGGTTTTGCCCCATGTTCCAGATGAGTTGATACTCCAGGTTCTGTTTGAACTTACTTTTATTTACATGTCTCCAGGTTCTTCATTTGTTCCTTAGGTATACGTTTTGTGGTTAGTTACAAAGTAGGTCTGCAAATACGTTGTCACTTGTCATTATCATTTCCTTTATGTGCTTTCTTGGATTCCCTCTTCTTCCTCGTTGTATCACTATCTGTTATGATCCTTTGTAACATATCTCCATTCTGTTGCCAGCCTTCAATAACATATAACCTGAGATGTATACTTTTAAACCTGTTCACAAGATTGAATGTTGATTTAAAGAATTAGGGTTGGAGCTTTTTTATTTATATAAATTAGGAGATTGGTTTTATAGTGTGTAAAATATTTTCTAGACTCCAACTTTGTTGGTATTCATGGATTATGTTTCGTAGCAATTCATTTTTTTATAGTATCCTGTAGTCTTAATTAAGAACCTCCAATGCATCAAACTTTGCAGGACTTGCAGCGAACAAATTCTGCTACTGTTACTGTAAATAATCTTCTGCACATGTGAGATGAATGCTCTGTAATGGCTTCATGTGCTCGGCAGTCAACCTTTTCTTCCATGTACTGAGTGTCTCTGAAGGTTTGGGGCCGTGCACGACTTTGCCAATCACCCCAGATCGTTTTCTTCTCATTGCACTTTTGCCTTTTCAAATATCCACAAGCTTCAATATATGTACATACTAAGTCATTGTACACGAGAGGGAAAAGGAGGGAAGAAGGCATAATGTAGTGCTAGTTTTTCAGTTTCATGTGAAAAATAAAATCTATACATATAAATAGATGGGGAGGTTGAGCCATTGAGGCAGGTCTTTGTGCTCTGCGCCTCGAGAGAATTTAGCGCATCAAATCAATTTGCTCCAAGCTACAGAGGACGCAGCTGTACTGCCTGGTTCTGCATACATAGTGTACAATTATGAATAATATGTATTGTTTTGAACAAGTAGCTCCTGTTAGATTCTGAGGAAACTAAATGATTTACTTCTAATGCTTGTCATCAATTGCTAATTTTCAATCGAAATTTTGCAGCCAGTTGTGATTGCATCCGCTTAGTTCTTTGTTGACCAGTTCTTATTATTGCACAAATACTCCCACGCTGATGATTCAAGTAATCTGCCTCAACCATATGCAACCTAATGGCAAATGGTATTTGTCTTGCATTTCTATTTAGTCAGATTTCTGTTCGAGTAAAGCAGTTGGTTTCTTTAAAAGGATTTGACAATTCCCTGATGTTTCTGATGTTTTACTCAAGGTAAATGAATATTCACTGAGGGTACTCAGACTGGAGAGATACTTGGTCGGTCCGTGAGGTTCCCGTAAAGACCCACCTGTAAATTCGTTTATGGAACAAACTCTGCAAACATTATGGTGCGCCGAATTGAAAAAAATACAGGTTTTGCGACAGCTTGCCTCGACTATTTGTTATGTACACATAACATAATACCAACTGTTTAATCACCTAGTTTGGGAGACAGACATCTCCTCAATGTCTCAGATCTTGGCCAGAACTCTAGTCTCCTCTCATCTTTCGTGGAGGATTCCAACTGTAAAACTCTCTTAAGAAATTATTACAGGATTCAAGCGATGCTCACTTAGATCACATGAAACCCATCATAATATTATGTCTGTGATCTGATTTATGTCACAGTTTTTCTTAAAACTTAGAGCTAGGTCTTTTTAATTTTAGGCCCAGGTCTCTCCTCATTTCCTAATACCTAGAAAGTCCCTAGTTTTGCATGTCATGGAAGTTAAATTGTTATAGGTGTGACTTAAAAGTAGTTCAAGCGACAACAACATTTTCAATGCATGATAATTTATTGCCACAACGCAGTTAAAAGGTAAAATTGCATATAAAATTCTAGAATGTTAGTAGTAATTTAACAACTGCAAACACGGAGCCACAAGCATGAGATCAGACGACAAAATTTGTAGTGATTTGAGCTTACCTCTACAGCTTTGAAATCCTAACATTTTGTTCTCTTTGACTTCTCCCACCAGTCCCATGATAAAGTTTTTTACTAGTATAAATGTAGATGTGCTTTTTGACTACATTGCATGCCCTAATTAGTTATTTATTCATATCCTTTAATTATTAATCTAGATGATGGTGAAAATCGATCAGGGAGTGCTTAAAACTGCGGATTATTAATAATAGTTAAAACATGAAAATGGGTGCCGATTAATTAGTTTACTAAGCAAAGTCACGATGCCTTCTTAAACCGTGCATAAATCAAGAAAGATGTTACAAAGTGCTGCCATTTTTATTTTGTTTAATTTTATGAAACTCCAAATATTTTGTTCTTTCATCCTCTTTTAAAGAGAAGCTTTAGCCTTTACTGTTTGGAGGTCCCTTACTGCTATTGAGAGAGCGACTGGTTAAAGGGCCAGCATCCCCTTCTATTTCCTTTCTCCCTCAGTCTCATCATATCATTACTCTTTCTACATGTTCTCTTTCAAATTTCCTTCTTATACGTCTCAGTTTGGCCCTCACAAAACCCTTTTGAATACAAATACAAATACATATATATAGCTAGCTAGTCTTCTATATCCCATCCCATAACAGTTAACACACACATAACAAATAACTCTCATCTTGATTTCTACTCTCCTGCCTCTCTAAGATTTAATCATGCCCATCAAATCCTTTCTACCTTCCATTTTTCTCTTGTCTCTTTCCATGCATGCATTATGCAATGCTCGAAATATTGGGTTTGTGAAAGAGGGTTTTAATGCGGAAGTCTATTTCTCTGCCGAGGTTGGTGTCCTACACTCCCACTACAACATGTATCATTGATTCTTTGATTATATATCCTTCACCCTCTTTGCGTGCGTGTAGTTTTAAATTTAGTTTGGGGTCTAGTGCAGGTTGGAGAGAAGGTCGAACACAGCATGGATTCAGTTCATGGAACTAATGACAGAGAGGACATCAGTGAAAAGAGTACTCCTGGTGCTGCAATTATTACTCAAGAATCAAAGGATTCAAAGGCTATTACCAAAAGTTCAGGTCATGATCAAAATCCCATCAAGCCTCTTGTTCCAGTTTCTTGGCGTGTGCCGCACAAGAACCTCCATCAAATCCCTGGGTTTCAATCAGATTATGCTATGCCTAGAACACGAACACCTTCTCATAACTGATCAATCTCCCTCTTTGAATCTTATGTTATGCATTTATGTCCACAATTTTTATCCGATAACAAAGGTATCCAAAAAATGTACCCACCTACATCTCCGGATACATGAAAACCGTCCTGCCTACTTGCACCAGCTAAATGCTCAGACCAAACTCGGAGGCCGGCCAGCAGCATTGGCAAAACATGGGATTATTTAAAACGAGAGCAGCGCCGGCAATAGTTGAGCCCAAGACATGCATTCATTCCATACAGCTCGAGCAAGTCCTTAACCATGAGGCCAACTTCATATGTCCAACATATATGTCCTTATAAATTTGAGAAGCTGTCTTTTCTTTTAGAAGCTATCCTACTATTTATATACCTTTATGGGCTTTTATTATTTATAGAAATTAAGAAACTAGCAGGATTGTTATTTCACTACTGCCATTGCCTAGCTATAACTACAGCCTGTCTCCCAGTATATTGCTTTACTTCTTACGTACCCATTTTTGTACAGAAAAATCAATAATATGATCCATCATTCTCGTTGATGTTATCTTCTTATAGCCATTAATTAGCATCAACTATCTTTTCAAACACTATTTTTCTGAGAGGGATGGAACATGAAGGTAGTAAGATTTTCAAGTCTCCTAATTCTCATGTGGTATCGCTTAAAGCAACAAATACAGAGGTAACGATGCTTTTGAGTCTTTATATATAGTGCAGTAGTAGCAGTGAAGGATCTAACTTATAGGGTTCAAATGTCTGGGGCAGTAAAAGGTAAGCAGGCGCTCATGAACCGTCACTTTCCTCTTTGTCCATGATGAGAGTGACAAGGGCAAATGATCCATGCATGAATTTATCTGCATGTGCCTCTACGCATTAATTAGTGGGGCTAATCAGCTAGCTACATTGCATGAAGTAGAAGATAATTATTTAGTAAAACACTTTAGAGATGAAATCTGT
>Ga0325404_1004653_pt1 | contig 14563 bp, 5 predicted proteins | sample PopdelMetagenome_18_FD_205664 | JGI IMG/M metagenome (GOLD analysis project Ga0325404, IMG submission 205664) | Populus deltoides microbial communities from Bellville, Georgia, United States - Xylem-Control-R1 | ecosystem: Host-associated > Plants > Phyllosphere > Stem > Wood/Secondary xylem... | reverse complement strand
GCTGGGCTGGGCTGGGCTGGGATGGGCTGGGCTGGGGTGGCTCTTCTTAAACTGCCCGTAGGCCTGCTGTGCAAGAATTTTGAGCCTGAAATGACTTAACAATCAATTCGCTCTTTCTCCTGAGTGCTGAGGGCGCCGCCAGGTCTGGTTTTTCAGAAATCTATCACTGTTAGATCAGATCAATCCTGTACATGGAATACGCCTCTGCATCCACCAAAGAATTACGGTCTTAATATGTGTAAATGCATACCATTAGTCTATTAGCGCCCGTTGGTGATTATGCTCCCTATGACAGCATTTGTATCTACTATAATGTTCGGGTATAGTTTATTACACTACAAATTTTATCAACATCGACGTGCACTATGTACTACTATAGTATGCCTGGTCAGGCCCCTTGTTTTTTTTTTTTTTTGGTTCTACAACAATTATTTATTTCGCTCACTTCAATTATTTTTTTTCAATTCTATCCTCTCATGCTATACTCACACATTTTTAAACTTCGTAAGTTGATTCATCTTGTATGCTACGTCGTATTTGGAAAATTGATAAATGTTCAGGCGTTAAATTGTTGCTGGAATTTAAGAGAAGAAAAGGATTTTTTTATTATCAATTTAAAAAAATTAAAAAATAGGGACCAGGTTTGACAAAGAAGCAAAACAACTCTTTTTACTATTCATGGGGTGTGGAAAACCATGTTTTGGTCCCTAAAACTTTTATGTTTTTTATTTATAATCCTTGGTTTTCGGAGTTTTATGTTTTAGTCCTAAACTTCATTTGTTTTAGGTTTTATTCCCTAGAATTTAAGAGCAGAGGGACTTGTTGAAAAGTGAAAAAGAAAAGAAGGTGGTCGGTTGGTCACATTACAACAACCCAACAAAAAAAAAGTTAAATTCGTGTCAATGGATTCCCCTTTTGCCAAGAGGGGTGATTCTTCAACTTTCTTCTCGCTAAAAAAAAATTGATTGGTGTTAAAGAAGAATTTTTGTTTAGTTTAAATATGTTTTATTTCTCTTATCAATTCAGGGGTTTCTCGTGAATTGTTTTTATTATTATTATTATTATTATTGAGATTCTTAAAGAGTTTATTGAATTTATCTAGATAAAATAGATTGAAAGTGAGATTTTAAATCCCAAAAACTTAGAACCTGACTTCCCAGCCATTTCTTTAATAATTAAGATCTAAACTAGATGACACTTTATAGACTATACATTATAAATTTTATTTTAATTTTTTTTCTAAAATAAAAAGGCAAATGACATCATTTATCTTTAAACAAAAAAAATAAAATAAAGAAGACCAGGCCTACCTTTGTAGACCCATATGCGCCAAGCCTTCTTTTTATTTAAGGTAGGCGCTTAAACCCAATCTCCTAAACAGATCTCGAGTGAAATGCATTGTAAACAAAAAAAAAACTTAACATTGTAAATATTATTTAATTTAGCTATAGTTTTTAAATAATATTATAGGTTTTTATGAGAATATTAATATTTTTTTTAATTATTATATACCTAATATGCAAAAAAAAAAATTAAAGATATGCTTATAAATATTCAATGAAAATAATTTTTTATTTTAAATAGATTTTATAACATTAATTAATTTTATTTTTCCTTCAATCACGTTCTTAAAATTAAGATATTATTTTAATATATTTTAAAAAATTTGATTTTGAGATCATAATATTTTTTTATTTAATAAACAATACTTCCAATTAAAAAACATGATTTAGTTAAATAATAAAGAGATGCATTAAAAAGAAAATGGAGTTTGAATTTAAGAGATATATATTTTCCTATTCATTTCAAATAATTGAGATTTTTAACAAACTTTTATTTTAATTATTGCTACCTTTTATTCAAAAAAACATGTTACTGTTAAAAAATTATGTCATTCTTTTTAAAAAGATTAGGCTTCTTTATGATATTATTATCAATTAGTTTATGGATAATTATATATTACCATGATATACAAAATTATTAAGATAATAGGAATAGGTTTTCAGAATATATTTTTTTATCATTATTACTTTTTATTCAATGAACTACGCTAATTATAAAAAAAACCATTTATTTTCAAAACAAAAATTTAGATGAATGAGTATTTTTTTACAAAAAAGATATTTTTGTTTTTCATAATTATATTAATTATTTTTACTGTGAATATTTTTTATTGTATAATTAAATAAAAAGTTATTTATAACAAGCAAAGTTATTAAACTCAATCGAGCAAGTAACTTAGATTACGAGTCGAACAGAATAACCTGGGCTAACCCAGATAAATCCAAAACATTATTGATTTAATATTAAAAAAAAATTATAACTACTTGGTCTCAAATTTTTTTCTTCTAACTCTGGGATACAAAGACGGGATCATCATATTAACAAATCACTAGTGTCAACAGTAATGATGTTGAGCATCTTGTTCACAGCTCAACAGAAGTAAAATTGAAGAGTTTGCCGTCTCTCTCTTTTTTTTCTCTTTTTTTTAATGTTTTTCAGGTGTTCAATTATAATTACGTATCTCAAGTTCAAAACACGGTTTTGTTAAGGAGTGTGTCTCTTCTTTGAATAGTCAAGTCAATCTGTGTAGTCAATGCTAAGTTAACCTCCTTGGTTCAGTTGAAATGGAGCAATGGATGACTCAACAAAATCGTTGGGTCGAGTGAACACCTACTACTTTATTTTAGTTCATAGAGTATGCTTCCTTGTATTATATCATTTAAAAAAAAAACAGTATATATTGATCCCTTAAGTTTTTTACATATATTTGGTCCTTCTAATTTTAGATGTTTACATCTTAGTTTTAAACCTTTAATGTCATTGCATTTCAGTCCCTGCATATCAATTGATGAGAGAGACAGTCACAAAAAAAAAAAAAAAAGAATGAGTAGAGAGAAGAATTTTGAATGGTTATATATATAAAGTCAATCTTGGTGTCAATACCAAAAAAATTTTATCGCATCACATAAATATTTTTTTTATTTTGGTTTAATTTTTTATTTTTGAAATGATTAAAAGGTTTTTTAAAATGAAAATAAATTTATTAGAGTTTATATAATATTTTAAATAAAATAATTTGAAATTTTATTTAAAATTCTATATTGTGCCTGTTTGGAAGTGTGATTGTGGTTACTTTTAAAATAATTTTCAGATGAAAATACATTAAAATAATATTTATTTTTTATTTTTTAAAAATTATTTTTAATACCAACATATCAAAATGATATAAAAATACTAAAAATATATTAATTTAAAATAAAATATCAATATAAAAATAGACGTTTATGTTATCTGTGAACTTATCTTGAATAAAACAGAAATCCACGCCCATAGGCTTGACTTTTGTAAGCCTAGATGTACTTGGGTTTTTTTTTTTGAATTAGGTGTATGAGCTAGACCGTGTCTAAGATATTTTTTTAAAATACCCCTCATTTTTTTATTTTTTAATTAATTTTTTTATTTTAAAATAAAATTATTTTTAAATAAAATTATTAAAATAATATTTCAAAAATTATCCAATTATGCTATAATTTTTAAATAAAATTTTTGCTTCTTTATGGTAATATTGGAGATTGTTTTATGAGTAATTATATATCAAACTAATTTATATAACTTTTGTAAAATCTTGTTAATGAATATTCAATAAAAATAAAATATCTATTTTGTTATCTTTTAATGTAATATTTTTACATAATTATTTCAAATTAATTATTACTTTATTTTTTTATACAATCATGTAAAAATTATTAGTCATGATAAGGTTTTATTACAAAATCATGCTTTTGATAAATAAAAATAAACTTGTTTATATATAAAAAAAAATACATGAATACAAATATAATTTGAATTAAAATATATAATTTTTACTTGAGAATTTAAATCATTGAAATCCTTACACATATTTATTTTAATTTATGAAATAAATAAATAAAAATAGATTTTTAACATAGACTGGCAGCATCGTGTTGAAATAATGAGTTGATTTAAAAGTCTTTTACCTGTGATCGCTTTTCTGTTTTTCAGTTCCAAATTTGGATGTTTGTGGCTGCCAATTGGTCAAAGTTGAAGTCTTAATGAGAGTTTTTCCATTCCCACCAAAAATTATTAAACTGTCTTGATGAAGTCTTTTCATAAGTATATTTTAAAAATACAATGCAATAACTAAAATACTTTTAAAAATTAAAAAAAAAAATGGAATGTAGATTTTTTTTAAAAAAATTTTATATTAGTTTTTTTTTCATTATTATTATATTGATTGAAGGACAATTGATATTTTAAAAAATATAAAATATAATTAAAAATCAAAAGTGATTGGCACATGCAACACATGCACTAATGTGTAAGAGACACCTGCACTTTCCAGGCAGCACCTCCTGGTGACCAAAAGTTCCATTTCATCGTGTTGATAGGATCATCGCGACACCTTCTTCATGGTGGGTGGCGTGTGGTGGTGGTGGCGGGATGATTTTTTCTTCAACTATGTTTTTTCTTCATTTTTTTCTTTCTTCTCTTCTCGAAATTCGCATTAGCCATTTAAAATTTCAAAGTTGTCCTCTTATTTTTTAAGATTTTAACTTTGATCCTTATTATTTTGATTTTAAATTTTTATTGTATCTTTTTTATAAAATTTTGATTTGTTTTCAATCTCAATTTATGATATGCTATTTTTTTTCAATTTAGTCCTCATTTCTTTATTATTTTTTTATTTTTCGTTAAATTAATTTTTCTTTTAGTTTCACCCTTCAATAAAAAAAATTATACTTGCCCTCTAATTTGTTTTTTATTTCAATCTTGATCCTCATTATTTTAATTATTATTTTTAGTTTTGGATCCTTTTGTATAATTAATTTGCTTTTCAATGTTATTCTTCAATATTTGATTGATTGAAAATTGAGTTTTGTGGTTTTTCTAAATAGAATGCTTCAAATCTAACGACTCAAGTCATGAGTTTAAAACGTTAATGTTGGTTGACATTTTTTTTTACTTAATTTCTTTTTAGGTGTCATCATTCGATGTTGATTTTTTTTTTAATGAGCTTTGTCTTTTTCTAATGGATTATCCCAATCTGATGACTAGGGTTGTGGGTTTAGCGGGTTAGCAGACTCAGTCCTTGTTACACGAGTTATAGGTTTGTCATGCTAACTTGGGTTAACTCGAGCTTTTTTTTGTTATTTTTTAACATAATTTTGCCATTTCATATTTAATTGAATGATAATTGAGCTACATCATTTAAAAAAAAAGTTTTTTTACAGCCTTATTGTAATCACTTTATTTTGTCTATTCATTATTGTTGTTTTTTTTTATTATCTAATTAAATTAAAATCAATTTATTTGATATAGTCGGATGAACATAAATTTTTCTTCATTCTTTTAAACTTGTTAGTAATACTTAAATATCAATTTCTACATGAGAAAAAATAATTAAGCCCGCAGCAAAACTCGGGTACACATCTAGTAAATTACCTTTGCACTCGTCATAACGTAAAAGTAGATGGCGACAACAAAAGAAATGCCGTGAAGAATGGTTTTGGCAGTAGTGGCCAAATTACAGCATAAGCATTCCACAAAGACTTTTACCAAGTCATTGCCTGTTTCTTATTCTTCTGATTAATTTCCAAAAACCCCTGCGAAGCACAGAAGATTAGAGACTCGGGTTCGCGTTCCTCTTCTGAAGGCGAAAACATGCAGTGCCTAGGGTCTTTGCTGGCATTTCAAAGGCACCTGTTGCAACTTCCATGACTCATATCTTTGGTTATGAGTTTGTTTCGATGACTGGTGCTCAAATTACCATGGAAAGCATTTAGAATTGCAAAAGTGGAGAAGTCATTTTAAGATCAATATCAGTGATTACTTTGTAGAAAATGTCTGCAAAAGGTGTCATTAGCTATCACAAGAAACAAAATGAAAATAGCATCACTTGGTTTGGGATGATGATGATGATGATGGGGAGTTTAAGACATTTTTCTCCAGCAATTAAACATATAATTTTCAGTCTCCTAGTAAGGTAAAGTACACTCTCAGTTTTCCCAACCAACTTTCAACTCTTTACCGTGGAATCCGAGATCCATTTCATTATTTGAAGTCCAAAATATTCCAGCCGCGCAACAATATTTGAGTCTCTTATGATGTTCTGGTAGTGACGCATATTCATATATATAGCTAGGTGTTGACCTCAAAATCACGTTGTGTGGGCAAGACTTTTGTCAACCACCCGTATATATATGTACGCGTAGCACCTTACTTAGCTGGGAAGCACCATCGAAATGAAGAAACTTCCTAGTGTAGATTAACATGATTGAGATTGCAACTAATTTTGTCTATGCTTACCAGTACGATTACAGTGGAGACTCTAATGATTTTATTTTGTTGGTGTTGTAAAGAACAGTCTCGAACTTGGGAGGCTGTTTGAAGAGTGGAAGATTTGTAGGCATGTCAATAGAGACCGTCATGAGGATAATGATGACTTGGTAGGCTATCATCACCATTCACCATGGAATTGAGCCATAATTTCTGTCTTTTCAATTGGTATCATCATCCTTGTTTCGCACATGGACCATAATATTGGTCATCAAATTTTGATGGTATGATGATGATGATGATATAGATATGGGCATCTATTTTCACTCCACATCTCACAATCTTTTCTGGGTTCCAATATTCCATACATTGAACTTATCATCAGTATTTACATCTATGAACTGTTCTTTTTGGGAACAAGATTCCCACAAGAAAACAAAACCATAACGATCTCTATACTGTATACATGTAGCATTGCAGATAAGCATCATCAATCCATGTTCATGCTTATTATTTTGAGAGAAATTAATAGTGATGAATCATGATCATCAACTTGAAACCTCGTCTAAGAGTTTATACCTTCTCACCTTATTTCTAAACACTTGTTTTGTGAACCCATTGTTTGACATCTCCTCGGATCTTGTCCTTCTAAGCTTCTCCTCCAATTTGCCATTTGTGATTAGTCTCCTTCGGGTTGATGGTGATCTCTCTGGCGACCTTTGTTTCTTGATGGGGCTATTGATTTGCAACCGCAAAGTTCCTCTATGGTTCTTTGATGGGCCTGCTTGATTGTCACCGTTCTTTTTCTTGTTGTTCCTGCTGTCATCTTCGCTGTTATTTTTATTTGATGATGAGGAATTTGAAGAATTCTGTGATTTTTCTTTGGTGTCATGGCTCAGACACCAATTGCAGACTTGGTAAGACTCTGCTTTTGGATACAGGTTGCTACAATATCTGTGGGAAATTAGGCAAGGAGCTCGATTTGAGAATCCCCAGATTGATAAATCTTGATCTTGACAAATAAATAAAATTCAGGAAAGAGCTTGAAGGTTTTTATTTTATTAGAAGGGTACCTGTGTTGAGATCTGAATTGGCAGACTTTGCACTGGAAAAGCTCATGAGGAAGACCACAGTCGCCACACATGCAACATTCAGGGCTTGATTGCGATGACGAAGTACCTCCTTTGCTTGCTGTCATGCTTGTGAAGGGAATTAATTAGAGGTGATGGGTAAGGCAGAAGTGCCACAGACCACCACAGGCATCATACATGAGTGAGGGGGGGGAGGGTCTTTTATTGCACAAGTTAATATCTGGATTATCTTTTTAAGGTGTCGTCCCTGTGTTTGGAAAGTAATTTATTAATTTCACATCCCTCCCTTGGAAAGATATAATTATTGAGGTTGCGGGCTGATAACAACATTCTCTTTCCAGCAGTTTATTATTGATGCCCTTTTCTTTTTTTTTCAAAATAAGATAAGAGGATGGCAGATGATCCAATTCTCACGCTGTGAGGACCTACAGGTGTTGGTCAACAGAAAGTGAGGCCGAGAAAAGAAATAAAACAATTGTGCTAGTCTTCATTTCCCACGTCAAGAAAGCACTCCTTCTTTCGCTCTAGTCATCGGACGCACGCGAAGAAGTTGATTTTGGAGTTGTGGTTAGGATTGGCACCGGTGTGCTTCCTTCCAAGATCTCATGTTCAAGTTTCTTACTTGCATGTATAACAATAAAAATTCAAGGAGAAGGGAAATTAATTGGCGATCTTGAATTGCGAAGCCACATGCTCAATGCTTGCGATGCAAAGGGCCACCGACTCTGCACATGAAGGGTATCTTGTTGATGTTCTTACATCAAATCCTAGGCAAATTCTTTCATTTTGAGATCAAGTCATCTCTGAATCCCCACCGTGTGCGTAAGGGATACCCTCATGAGACGCCACCAAATGGTTCCTTGCACACTAAGTACACGATCCATTATCTTCAAGACCAGCCTGTATTAATTTATTATTATTATTAATATGAATGTTTGAGTTAATTGGTGTATATTTTGATTAATTTTACCTTAAAATTTATAAAATTCAAACTTCTAACCTCTACAAAAATAAATTTAAAACCTAACCCATTAATCTTTACCCTTCAAAGTTTCCAATATCATTTTTCTTTTCTCGGTTAGTGTGGGAGACCCACACGGAGCTCTAGCTCGAATCCAGGGCTCCTAAGTCCAAAGTTTTCCCCTTTTTATACGCCTCTTTGCTGAGTTGAAAGAAAACAGGGGACCCTGAAGACTCCTGGAATCACTAATCAGGTTGAATCCTTTTTACACCAATTAATTTTAAGCACCAACGGCAAGAGATTCTTAATGCGTGCCCACAAGAAAACCACAATGAACAAACATGAAAGCAACACCAAAACTCAAAATGAGATTGTTCTCTTCGCAATTTACATACGACCCCTCCCTGGTCCCCTCTAATATATTGTAATGTCAACGTTTTGGTTGACATGTGCAGCACGCCATTTTCGGGGAAGAAGGTAACATCTAGACTTCTGTTAATTAATTATAGAATAAACTAAAACTATAACATCACAAAATACTATTTATTTCAATAATATTTTTATTTTTCTTTTAAATCTATATTTCTTTTCATAACCTCAAACTTCAACATTTAATTTATTAAAAATTAAACTTTATAATTTATTATAGTTTGCTTTATACGTGGTTAGCTCGGTCTCATAACCTACATCACGGATTTGAAGGGTTAACTTGAGTTTTTTTATCTTTCTAATTGATAATTTTTTTTAATTTTATACTTCAACATGGAATTGATTATGAATTAGACTTCATGATTTATTTTGAAGTTATTATAGTCTTATGACTCAGGTCAAATATTTTTCAAGTTAATGCGAGTAGACTCAAATTATTTTATTGTGTCTTGTAAAAAAAAGGCACTAATAATGAGTGGTGTGTCCATTATTTTTGAAAAACAAAAAACATTTAGGTCTTTAATCTTTAAAAATAATACAATTTAAGTCCTTTTAAACTTTGAAAATTTCATTTTGGTACAAAAATTCATTTTAATTATTTTTTAGTCCTTAACTAGAGACAGAGAGAGATTGTTGAATTTCGATGATGAGAGAGAAAACCACCATTAATGCCATTGTTTTACCACCAAAATGGTTCTTCTTTGTGTCCATGTGTTTCATGCGACGAGAGTGGTTTGATGATGGTTATTTGAAGCCTCAATGTTGCTTGAAAAAAAAAAAGATTCAAGTCGAGGAAAACAAATCTAACCCAATTTGATTTCGGGTTTTTTAAACTTTTTTTGGTTTTTTTAACTTTTTGTATTGGTCATGATTTTTTGGGTTGAAATAACTTAAAATCAATTTTTTAGATTTTAAAAAACTTTGCCCTGATTTTCTTGTCACCATAGTGGTGGCTAAAATTTAGACTCACAAATGACACATCATTTGCATCAACATGTGACGTGTTGTCTACCTTTTTTTTCAAACAATATTGTTGCCCGTCCTTTTAAAAAATAAAAAGAATTTAAAACCAAACACAGGCGTGCGAGCCTAGGTTTGAAGGCTCACCCACACGCTTAGGCTCTTTTTTTAACCTTTTTGTTTTTCTTTTTAATTTTTTAATTTTACATTTAGGTTGAATATATTGAGTCTAGTTGAGTCCCTGACCCGGATCATAGATTTGACGGGTTAAGCTACAGTGCTTGAGCTATTTTTTTCTTCTAATTATATTGTTTTATATTGATACTTTTTAAAAATGTCTTATTTTTGTTTCAATTTGTATCCCTCCCATGTGATTTATTTTTGTCTTATTTAGCCTTTTCTGAATTGATATTTTTTTAATTATTTCTTAAGTATTTAATTTTTGAAGAAATTATTCTAATTCATCTATAATTTTTTTTCATCTTGTACATAGATGAACTTTCTTTTTTAACATAAAAGATATTTATTTTTAGACAATATTTCTAATAGGTTCAGCCGTGCATAATATTTTCTTATATTGTTCATTTATGTTTTTCTTCTTCATAATATCTAGCTAAGTTAATTATGTCAAGGTAAAAAAGTTTCACTAATGGTGTTAGAATATGTATAATATAAACTCAACATGGACTTTAATGTTTATATCCAAAAAAGTTTGCTATTAACATGTCTTATCATTTTTATCTTATTAATTCTTAATACCTTGCTTGTTAAATGATTAATCTAGATTTGTGTTGTATAACACTTGGTACATCAAATACTTGATCCTACATAGTCTTCGGCCGATATCGTTATCATGAGAGGAACTTGATTTGTTGTCAACATAAGTTAGCATCATGAATACCTGATAAAATTTATAAGTATGGTGTTACGTAAATTAGATAATTAATATGATCATGTTGATAATTTATAAAGAGTTTATACTTTACTTATCTCTAATACTATTAGTGGATCCTCTAACCTTGACATTTGTTTTTATCATTGTTTAATCTTCACATTAATCTTACATCTCAAAGTCCTCTTTAACTTATCACCACCACCACCACCATCATCGTTGTTGTTGTTGTTGTTGTTTATAATTTATATAGTTCACCTCCCTGTGGTTCGACCCAGTCTTGCCGGGTTATTTATTACTTTGACACTCCTGCACTTGGGATAAGACATCAACTTTTTGATCGTGTCATCCACACACATAATATTTTTTATATTCTTTAACATATTTTCTGCAAGTATAATGTAGGGTTGTCACCACCTTTTTTAGCCAATGGTCAACATTGCAAATATAAATCACTTTCCATGCATATTAAGCAGCAATTTTATTAATCAATTATTATTTTCATTCAATGTATTATTGACGATCACTAGCCTCTCTATCAATGAAGTGCAATGCATTATAACAAATAATGGGTGCCAATTTTTTTCACCAATTGTGAGTGTGATAGTGACCACGGTCTATAATATCTTGGGCCAACAAGTAAACGAGATAGGTTATAATTTTTTACATACTGAACAATTTCACTCTTCAACAAATTTTGCTTATATTTACTAACTTAAACATCGAAAAGTCTCTCATTTCATAAGGGACTTGTTTTTTTAGGTAAATTATTAGTCATAGGTCAAGCCCCACAACTAGTAAACCAAGACACAGTCCATAAATAATATCACACATCTTTTTCCAAAATAGTAGGTAATGAAAAGTTTAATTTTTATGTGAAGTTTTTCATGACTTCATCATGCAAATTTTTTATGTTTTTGTTGTTTCCTTGTCTCCTTTCATTATTAGCTTAGGTTTTTCTTTGCAAGAATCTCTCCTTTGATTTATGTGTTGTCTTCCCCTCTCTTTGTCTGAATGTCTATATTTATATTGTTGAGGTGTTTTTTAGCTTTTATATTGTCGAGAAAAGTACATCAAAGTTGAAGAAGGTTTTATTATATTTTATTTTGTGTTTTTGAACCAATGTAGGGGTGTTTTGAGTTGATAAATTATTTTATTGATCTTTTAATGGTGTTTATTACGTGTTTTTAGGTGAAAATAATGTTTTAGGTCCAAAAAACCCCAACACTATTTTCCAGCCACTTCTCTAGTGACCAGAATTTGAATTAATTAATGGCGTGTTGTCTACTTTATTAAAAAAAAAAACAGTTGAATGACATGTCATCCATCCTCGAGCGGAAACACAATTTCAGGCCAGATGAGTGAGCTTGGCCTTGCAGGCCCACGCGCATTGGTCCTTCTTTTCCATGGACCATATGCATAAGCCCTAGATCCTTGGCTCATGAACTACCCCTTTCTGTGTTATTTTTTATTTTCATTTAAATGCATTTAAAAAAAACTTAACATGCTATTAAAATTAATGTTCAATTTTGTTATGGTTATTAAATAATATTATAGGTTTTTATGTCAGTATTCACAATGTTTTTTTCAATTCCTATATACCTAATATGCAAAAATAAAAGACCAGTCATGAATATTCAATGAAAATAAAATTAGCTTTCTTTAAATTCTTTATGGATGTTTTTACATTTTTTTTATGATATTTATTATTTTTTCTTCAATCACATTCAAATTATTGAGACATTGTCTTGAATGTTTTTGAAAACTTATTTTTGAGATCATGATTTAAAAAAAAAATCATTTCGCTCATACACTCCTAAGATGCACTAACAAGAAAACAGAGTTTAGGTAAAAGAAATGCATTTCTTCTCGATAATTTTATTTATTATCTTTTTATAGATGCCTATTTTTATAACTTTTTAATTAAATAAAAAATGAATTCTAAAAAAAAAGGTTATTAAAACTAGTTAGGGCCATAACCTAGGTCACAATTTGAACGGATTAACCCGGGTCAATCCAATACTTCATCATTCCAATTTTGATTTTTTTAATCATTAAGTCCATATCTTTTTTTATTTTTTAAAAGCACACTAGATTTTTGACTGGATTAGTTAATCACTAGGTTAGCTGGGCTATAGTGGTCAACCCCAACCCAATTTATTTTGAAACCTAGCCTAATCTAAAAACCAGGTCAATGAGTCATCATGTTGACCTAATAAACTTAATTAGATTTAATAAAAATTTCAGAAAAAAAAAATGTTTGCGACAACACACAAGCCTCTAACTAGTAATTCCTAAAACATTAAAGGAAAACAAATTAAATATATCCTATTCTTGTTTTTTATTCTTCAAATAAAATAATAGAAAATCAAAGTTAAAGAAAACTTGACATAAAAATGAAAAAAAAAAAAAACATAATTGGGTTAAATAGCATTGTTAATTAAGAAAAAGAACTAAGAGGTTGTTCATCAAAAGAAAAAACATTTTGGATTGTCATAATGTTCCCCAACATTTTCTCTTTTTTCTTTGTTTTTTTTAGATCCTTTGGCTCTTTTCATTTTGGTCCCTCTATTTTTTTTTATTTGTTCCTTTGAACTTGTGTTTATTTAAGATTTGACTTGATGGTTTGTTTTGGATGCCTTGGTTAAAGGATCGTGCGGTGTCAAAGAAAAAATTTCATTGCTCGATTCTTACTTGATTTGTCAAAATTAAATAAAATTTCATTGATTTAAAACAATTAAAGCTTTGAGGATTGAATATGAAGATTAGAAAAATACACAACCCTTTTTTTTTTGCTAGCATCATGGATTGAATTGAATTGGCAAGGAAAAATGTTCACCCTTTTTTTATCACTTGATTTTTTTTTTCAATTTAATCATTTCACACTAAATGTATTTGGAATTGGACTTAATATTTTGTTTTGGTTGCCTAGATATATGGATCTCGTAGTGTCAAAAAAATTCTAATGAACTATTAATGCTCAATTTCACAAAATAAAAATCAAATTTACTAACCTTAAACAATTAAGGCTTAAAGAAATAAATTTGAAGTTGAAAGAGAAGCAAGGATGAAATTGAATAGGCAGTAGGAGAATGGTTGCTCTAGCATGTGAGGAGAACCTTTATAATATGGAGGCGCGTGCAACCTTCTATAAGTGGTGCTCCGTTATTTCTCTTGAATCATAACAAGAGCTACAAGTGAAGATGGCGTGTGGTGGATTAGAGGTTGTGTTACGTCGCCGACAACCCACTTTTCTTTTCTCTCTTTTCTCTCTTTGCCTTGGTTTCATGCCATGCTTTGTCAATATTCTTTTATGTCAATTTTGATTTTTTTTTTTGTTATTTGTTTTTTCTTTGGTTCTTTTTTTTATTAAATTATTTTTTCAATTTTTTTCTTCAACATTAGATTTGTTGGGATTGAGTTTCATAATTTTTTTCAATTTACTTTGTATGGGGTAATCTCGATCTCATAACCTGGGTCTCAGGTTTGAAAGGTTGACTTGAATCATTTATTTTTAGGGTCCCTTTTTAAATCTAACTTTTTCAATTTCATCCTTAAACATTTAGTTAGTTCGGAATGTGATTTTGTAATTTCTTTCAATTTGCTTGCTATGAAGTTATCTCATGACTTAGGTTATGAATTTTACAAGTTAACCTAGGTTGACTCTAATCATTTTTTTTTTTGGATTGATTTTTTTTTTAATTTCATCATTGAGCTTCGAAGTCTTTTTTAGTTCCTATTTATCCTGTTTAGCTTCTAAGTCCTTTTTAGTTTCTATTTATCCTGTTTTCATGATCTAGGTAGCAGATCTGAAAATTTTACCAAGTTGATTTAAATCCTTTTTTTTTAATGATTTTTTATTTTTATTTTTATTCTTTAATATTAAATTAATTATGAATTAAACTTCAAAGTTTATTACTGTTAAGTTAT
>Ga0325404_1004651_pt1 | contig 14565 bp, 7 predicted proteins | sample PopdelMetagenome_18_FD_205664 | JGI IMG/M metagenome (GOLD analysis project Ga0325404, IMG submission 205664) | Populus deltoides microbial communities from Bellville, Georgia, United States - Xylem-Control-R1 | ecosystem: Host-associated > Plants > Phyllosphere > Stem > Wood/Secondary xylem... | reverse complement strand
TCACTCCCAAATATTCTTTTAATATTGACAGTTGTCATTCAACCAGATTTCCAATTTAATTTTTCATTTAGATTATATGCATGTCCACCGCTATTCATTAACAGAACTTCAAAACACGCGAGAATTTACCTATACATGAATATATTATAGACCAGAGATAATTTTTTGTGGATTTTTTGTCCGTGTATGTATTCTGGACTAAGAAACAATTAACTGTGGATTTGTATAATTGTTTTTCTATATATTAAAATATATGTGGATTTTTTACTGTACATGCACTGTGGATCAAGATACAATTCACTGTGGACGACATTGTAGCACCCAGAGAGCGTTTCTTTCCTATGATTTTAGTCAAGAATTGCAGCTGAGTGCATAACATCTCTGTCAAAAATCGTTGGGTCTAGCTTTGGTAGTCGAACCCCACGTTGTTGGGTTTGGTTGACAAGTCAGACCCAAAACACTTTCCAGACACTATAGCGCCTATGGGGGGAGAATGGCAATCGGTTAATGCACAAGGAGTTCTAATGTACATGAATGCATTGTGGACTAAGAGACAATTCTCTGTGGACTTACTGTACATGTATGAACTGTGGACCAAGAGATAATTAACTGTGGACTTCCATAGTTGCTTTGCTATGTATTAAAATGTATGGGGATTTTTTACTATACATGCACTGTTGATCAAGACACAATTCACTATGGATGACACTGTAGCACCCTGGGGGGCGTTTCTTTCCTGTGATTTTAGTCAAGAATTACGGCTGGGGCGTGGCATCTCTACCAAAAGCTGTTGGGTCTAGTTGACAAGCTACACTCAAAACACTTCATAGACACTGTAGCGCCTGTAGGGGGAATGGCAATCGGTTAACGCACAACTAGGTAAGGGAATCTCATTTTTTTTCGCGTGCAGCATGTTCCGGAGGAGATTACCCCTTCCTCGAGCCAGTCCAGTCAATAAAAGGGAAGGCCTGCTAATTGCATTTTAGGAGTTTGAACACCATCCCATTTCAACCAAAAATACAACCCTGTTAAAGGTATCAAATGGATCCTGCACACGTCAGGACCCAACACTCAATTAGGTCCTGCACATGTCAGGACCCAAAGCAAATTACATGTATTTAATAAACGTGATACTATTTCTCAAGCAAACCATAACAACTCTTCCAATGTTATAGAGAGACCCAATATAAGAGCAAATAGGTGTTATTAGTGATGCCACAGCCCCGCTTATTTAATGTACAAATTGACAGCAAACAGCTCTCCCTATAGTGTAGCTAACCTAAGAAAACAGCTGAACAAAGGCTAGCCAAGCCAAACCTTACGCGGGTTAATAAAAACAACAAAGAACCAAACAAATCCCCAACAAACTCAACCAAAGTCTGCAATAGCCAACCCAACCGTGAGCCTAAATGAAAGGGAAAAAAAACTCAAGGGACTGTTACAATCCACAGTCCCATGAGTCTTAATGAACAATATTTTTACAACATAATTTAGGTTCTGAGACAATTCACTGTGGACTTACTGTAAATATATGCACCGTGGACCAAGAGACAATTAATTGTGGACTTACACAATTGCTTTGCTATGCATTAAAACGTATGGGGATTTTTTTACTCTACATGCACTTTGGCCCAAGATACAATTAACTGTGGACGACATTGTAGCACCCTGGGGGGCGTTTCTTTCATGTGTTTTTAGTCAAAAAAAAAATTTCCTTTACTTCAAATTAAGATTTTTATTACTTTTAATTTTGTTCTCTAATATTGTCATATTAAAGTTGATGCAGCTCTCAAAAGTTTTTTGAATCGCATCGTATATTTTATAAAATTTTATTATTGTATAAGAGAATTTTTGAACACTACAATCCATTCAAAAATAATTTATAAATATTATAATATAATTTTATTTTGGGTAATAGAAGATATGTTAATTTTATAACATTAGTGTATGAGATTCAAAGTTTTATCAATGTTTTATTGTCTTTAGATTTTTTATGCAGTGGTTTTGAATTATATATATTATTAAATGCATGTAATATTGGGTAAAATTGTTTTGGGTCCTTACATGTGCAGGATCTAATTGGGTGTTGGGTCCAGCAAGTGCAAGACCCCAAACAACTTTGGGTCCTGCTGGATTCAGGACCCAAATAGCTTTGGGTCCTGCGGGTAGGGGTGAGCAAAAAAACCGAACAACCGAGAAAACAGAGAAAACCGAAAAAAATAACCAAAAAAACCGAACAAAAAAAAACCGAATTAACCGATTAAAAAATTACAAAAAAATTCCAGTTCGGTTCGGTTTCTAAAATCTAAAACCGAACCGAACCGAACCGAACCGAACCGGTTCAACCAAGCAAGCACTTAAAAAAAGAAACGGGTATAAATAGCATGTTTTCCTAACCCTAAACCTAAATTAACTTTCCTCTAAAAACAAACCTAGCCGCCCCCTTCCTTACTCTCTGCATCTCTCCATCTCTCTTTTCCATTTGCTCCCTGCATCTTTACTTTTTGATTCTCCTTCATTCTCCTTTATTTGTTAAGCTCGGCTCCATGCTCCATGCTCCATGCTCCATGCTCGCTCCATGCTCCTTCTATTTGAAAGGCACGCCAACATCTTCACTTTTGTAATTTTACTTTTAATTGTTTTATTCCTTCTATAGGAGACATGTCCCTCTTTATTTTTTCTTTTAATTTTTTTATCCTTCTTCTTTCTATTTCTCACATAATCATGTAATTATTGTATAATTTTTCATGCACATGTAACCAAAGAAGATTATCATGTTGAACCAGTAAAAGGCTTCTCTGTGCTCTCCTTGATGTTGGTATTGTGAGAACAAAAATTCAAAATCAAGTTTGGCACTCGATGGATTATGAGCAGATGAGGATCTATGTAAACTATCTTTTGATCTTCCCTTTGTTTTTTTTTTTTCTAGTCAAATGACCTCTGTTCTTTCCTTTTGTTCGTCATACATGCCCAACCATTTTAAGAAAAAGCCATGTTGAGAAAGCACAGATCTGTGAAAATAAGCACAGATCTGTGAAATTAAGAACAAGACGAAGATAGAATTCCTGAAAAAATATGATCAGTGAAAAAACTCAGAATAAAAACTCAATTGAAATAATTTCGGTTTAAATTGGTTTGGAAGGTAAAAAAACCGAACCGAACCGAACCGAATATGGTCGGTTCGAACCGGTTTTCGGTTCGGTTCAAAAACTTGAAAAAAAATAATTTCGGTTTGGTTAATTATTTTGGTCCAAAACCGGACCGAACCGGAAATGCTCACCCCTACCTGCAGGGTAATTTTAGGTCCTGCACCCGTTGGATCCAAAGCTATTTCGGGTCCTACACCCATTAGACCCAACACTCAAATGAGTCTTGCATCCTGCAGGACCCAACACCAAATTGGGTCCTGCACATGTTAGGATCCAATTTATCACTGTCCATTATAATAATTAGAATTAAATTTCACTTAAAACGCCCGCAACATCACGCGGGCATCATTAATATATTTGAAGGGTAAACTTCAAAAATTATTATTATTATTATTATTATTATTATTATTATTATTATTATTATTATATTTGAAAACAAATATTATTACCATGGAAGAAAAACCATAGTTGTTTTTTGGGTCCTACTGCCACCAAGACCAAATGGCTTTGGGTCCTGCTACACGTATTAAAGTTGGGTTCTGCCCCCAGCATGACCTAAGACTTTAATTTTTTTTTCATATGGTAAATAGAAAATAAATAGATTTGACTTCTTACACCTGATTTACATTTATTTTCCAAAATAAATTGATGAGATTTTTTTATATTATACAAAAGTTGAGCGATGATAAAAAAAAAAATCATTTCAAGTTGGGTTGAATTTTCTAATTAAATCATGATATTTTTTTAATGTTTTATGTTATTTTTTTTAAAAAAAATGTTGAGATTATGTCCGGCTGTGAAGCCAAACCCAAGAAATTTTCAAATTTTAATTTTTTCATTTACTTCAAAATAATATTTTTTTTCATATCTATCAATTCTTATTAATAAAAGAGATACAATCTATTCATTTGATTCACTATCACAACCCAATAGTAGATTTGTGGGCATTGGGATCGCTTTGCTCCTTCTCTATGCATATTTGTTGGGTCTGGCTTGGGTTTGCCAGGGCAGCTGGAACAATATCCTATTTTTATATTCTAAAAAATGTGGTGATGATAATGTTTATTTTTTGTCTTTCAACAATGCTTTGAAAAAAATTTAATAATTTTTTATTTCTTTCTTTACTTCAAATTATTATTTCTTTCTTAGTTCATATTAAAATGTTTTTGTATTATTTTGATGTGATTATATAAAAAATAGATATTTTAATATATATTTTTAAAATTATTTTAAGATATTTCCAAATTTCTTCCTCTTGATATGTTTTTTTTCTTTTATTGATGATATATTTTTTTTTTCATTTCAGGTTGGGTTAAATTTTCTTATTAAAGCATGTTTGTTTTTGCGTTTCAAAAATACTTTGAAAAAATTTTGAAATTTTTTTATTGTTTTCTTTACTTCAAATTAATATTTTTGATATTTTTATATTTTTTTTTAATATTGAGATTGGGTATAGCTAGGCTGTCAGACTCAAGGAGAACATATTCAATTGGGTCCTGCTAAGTAGAGCCGAGTCGAGCTGGGTCCTACCCCAGAAAGATCCAAAATCGCTTTGGGTGCTCCTGCGGCTGAACCCATCAGCCTTGGCTCCTGGTATGAGCAGGACCCATCTGTGTGGGTCATGTTCGTAGCAGGACCCAATGCTTTCAAAGCAGTGGTGGGCTGTCCTCCAGGACCCATCGGTGTGGGTCATGTCCGTAGCAGGACCCAATGCTCTCAAAGCAGCTGTAACACCCCACCCTACTAGTAAGATATTGTTCGCTTTCGCCTACGGACCTCACGGATTTGTTATTGGCAGCCACGCATAGCCGCAAAACGTGTCTTACTAGTCAAGGTGAGCATGCTCATACAAGGCCTTCCCCCAAGTCCTCACCCACCGATATGGGATATTACAAGCCACCCCCTTAAGGAGCCCAACGACCCCGTCGACACCATCGAACAACCAGTAAGTCGGGCTCTGATACCAAATGTCATAGTCCGGCCTCACCTGCCAGATATTGTCTGCTTTGGGCCTTAGCGTCCTCATGAAAATGTCATAGCGGGGCCCAACCTGCCAGATATTGTTTGCTTTGGGCCTTACCGCCCTCACGGATTTGTTCTTGGCAGCCACACATGGTCCCAAAACGCGTCTGACAAGTTAGCAACCAGCACTACTAATAAGGGCAGCAACCAACTCCCCACCCGCCGATGTGGGATATTACAATCCACTTCCCTTAAGAAGCCCGATGACCCCGTCGGCACCATCGGACAGCCAGTGAGGTCGGCTCTGATATCAAATGTTACAGCCCGCCCCACTAGCAAGATATTTTCTGCTTTGGCCCATAGGCCTCATGGATTTGTTCTAGCAATCACGCATGACCCCAAAACGTGTCTTACTAGTCAAGATGAGCATGTTCATATAAGACCTTCCCTCAAGTCCTCACTGGCCAATGTGGGATATTACAGCAGTGGTGAGTTGTCCTTCAGGTCAGTGTGGGTCCTGTCCGTAGCAAAACCCAATGCTTTTAAAGCAGCGATGGGCCATCCTTCAGGACCCATCGGTGTTGGGTCCTGCGACTAGTAAGACCCATAAAAAAGCGTTGGGTCCTGCTTTAAGAAGGATCCAATACTGTAATGTGTTTTTCTTTTCTTTTATTTTTTTCACATGGTGAAGAGGAAATATTATTATATTATTATATTATTGTTATTGTTATTTTTATCATTAATAAATTCAAAGAAAAAAAAGGGAACCACCAAAAAGGGAATTTGTTTGAAGAGGAAAGGGCTGCAAAAAATTTAGGATGAGGAAACACTGCACCAGGCTGGTATATAAAAATTCATCGTAAGAAATTAATTTAATTTAATCAAGGAATCTCTTTCAAAGAATGGGAAAACTGTCCCTGTTGTGACTGATTTTATCTTCTGTGCATTATAGATCAACCTTCATAAAGTGGCTCAGAGGATTGAACAGTTTGATGCACCTGAAGATGTTTTTCAAGCCATTGTCGGAAATGCAGTAAGGTTGAATAGCAATGGAAGCACTGCTGAAGATATTCTGCATGAGTTTAACACAATGAGGATTTAGCCAGTGTAAGTTTTATGAGACCTATCAGCTTTAGGTTCTGCCGCAAGTAAGGCCCATCAAAAAGCATTGGGTCCTATTTCAGCAGGACTCAATAACTGTAATATGTGTTTTTTTTTTAATTTTTTTACAGGTAAAGAGAAAATAATAATAATAATAATAATAATAATAATAATATTATTATTATTATTATTATTTTATTGTTGTTGTTATTATTTTTATCATTAATAAATTTAAAGAGAAAAAATTATTAAGATCGAAGAAAAATCATAAATTTTATTTCAAGAGATTAAAAAATATAAAAACTTGAAGCGGATAAATTTAATATTATTATTAATATTAAAAATATTATAAAGAAAAAAAAAGCTGCTAGAGGAGCGGTTATTAAGCAAAGCATCATCAAAAATTTTTTGATTAGCATCATATACTTTATAAATTTTTGGTATTATATAAGAGAATTTTTGAACACTACAATTAATTAAAAAATAATTTATAAATTTTATAATATAATTTTATTTTGAATAATAAAAAATATATTAATTTTATAATATGAGATTCAAAGTTTTATCAATATTCTATTTTCTTTAAGTTTTTATGTAATAATTTTGAATTATATATATTATTAAATATATACAATATTAAATAAAATTACTTTGGGTCTAACGTGTGCAGATCCAATTGAGCGTTAGGTCTAACGAGTGTAGGAGTGAAAACAACTTTGAGTCCTGCAGGGTGCGGGACCCACAATACCTTTAGGGATATCTCAATTTACATGCCTACTTGATTGCTTCCTAAACAAGATGTGCATTTCTGCTGGAACCAGCTGGCTTATACATCCACCGTCACTTCTTCTTAATATAATTTATATTTTGAAATTATAGAAAAAGGGGTTGGGTCTGGCTTGGGTTCAGCTGGACTAATATTCTTTATATATATATATATATTCTAAAAAAATTTGGTGATGATAAAGTTTTTTTTTTATTTTCAATAATTCTTTGAAATTTTTTTGATAATTTATTATTTTTTTTCTTTACTTCGAATTATTATTTTTTTCTTAGTTCATATTAAGATATTTTTGTATTATTTTTTATGTGATTATATAAAAAATAGATTTTAACAAATTAAAAATATTATCTTAATATATTTTTAAAAAATATTTTAAGATATTTTTATTTTTTTTCCTCTTCAAAGTTTTTTATTTTATTTTTCAACAATGCTTTGAATTTTTTTTGATAATTTGTTATTTCTTTCTTTACTTCAAATTATTATTTTTTTCTTAGTTTATATTAAGATGTTTTTATATTATTTTGATGTGATTATATAAAAAATAGATTTTAACAAATTAAAAATACTATCTTGATATATTTTTAAAAAAATATTTTAAGATATTTCCATTTCTTTTCCTCTTCAAATGTTTTTTTTCTTTGCTTTTTTTATTGTCAGAACCCAATGCTTGTAAATTTTTTTCTTTGCTCTCATGAAAAAAAATTAAATGTTTTAACAACATATAATCAAGTATCTCAAAAATTTTAAAAAATATAAAAATACATGTTGTGTTTTAGTATTTTTAAAAAATATATATTTTCATGCATTTTATATTTAGAGTGTGTTTGGCAGTGTGGTAGCGGTTGCTTTTCAAATAGCTTTTTGTGCCGAAATACATGTCAATGATTTTTTTTATTTTTTAAAAATTATTTTTAACATCAGCATATCAAAATGATCCAAAAAATATAAAACGCACTCAATTTTAGTAAAAAAAATTCAAAATTTAATAAAACATAGATTAAAATACACAGCCGAACATGCTCTTGATATTTAGAAGGCGACTTCCTAACCTCTCACATCAAGCGTTCACGTGGTTACTGTTCTTTTAACGGAGGGAGCGAAAAAAAACAGAGAAGCGAGACCATACAAGCGTGTGGAGGGACATGGTCTGAGACAGGCTACCGAATATGGAACATGCCTTGGCAGGAAAATATAGCAAAGGAAATGAAAGTAAAATTTAGATTCGGCTGTATGCAGGGTGTTGGGTCCAGTGAGTGCACGACCCAAAATAGATTTGTGTCCACCGGGTGCAGGATCTAATTGGGTATTGGCACGTATAATAAAAAATCCCCATACGTATTTTTTTGCGTACACTAGATTATCCAGAAAATCAATTAGACGCAAATTAATAAATTTGAATAAAGATGTCATGCACACACATGGTATCCTAGATTGCATTGTGTAATTCTTTTGTTTTTTAAAGTTACAACACATGTATAAAATGTAATAAAGTTTTCATGCATTAATAGAACTTGTTACACTTTCAAACATATATTTGTTTGTCATGCATCCTGACCCAACACCCAATTGTATTCTATACATGTCAGGATTCAAAGCAATTTTACCCAATATTAAATATATTTAATAATATATATAATTTAAAAATACTGCATAAAAAATTTAAAGACAATAAAACATTGATAAAACTTTGAATCTTATACACTATCATCTATTATCCAAAAAATATATATATATATATATTATAAAATTATAAATTATTTTTTAATTGATTGTAGTGTTCAAAAATTCTCTTATATAATACCAAAAATTTATAAAGTATATGACGCAAATTAAAAATATTTGGAGAGCTTCATTAATTTTAATATGATAATATTAGAGAATGAAATTAAAAATAATAAATATCTTAATTTGAAGTAAAGGAAAAAAAATTTATTTTTAAAAGAATTTTTAAAAGGTAAAAACAAACATATTTAAATAAAAAAATCCAACCGAATCTTAAATGAAAAAAAATCTCATCTACCATTTTTATGCAAAAAAAGACAAAATGAGATTCGATTTCCACACATAAGGAAGGAAGGTTAGATGCCTTTGACATGGTTGTATTTAAGCATTTTTTAAACGCATTTTAATTTTATCAGTTTGGGATTCAATACCAAGCTAATGTTTTGCGTAATAACCGCTCGTCGAGCAATTTCTCCTTTTCCTTTTCTTCCACCAGGCATTCATTGTAGCAGCTTGCTTGGGTCCTACTGGGCACATGACCCAACTCTAATGGGTCAAACAAAACTCAACGCCATTGGGTCCTGGTGGAAGCTGGACCCAAAGCTACCCCCAACAAGACCTAAAATACCTTTGGGTTCGGCTGCATCCGGACCCATCATTGTTGGGTCTTGGTCAGCATGACCAAAAATACCTTTGGGTCCGGCTGATAGCAGGACCTATTTGAGTTGCGTGTTGTTGGAAGTGGACCCATCCATTTTAGGTCCTGCTGCAACCAGGACACTTCAGTGTTGGGCCTTGCCCACAACAGGACCTATAAGCATTGGATCTACTTGGGGTAGCACCATCAGCGATGGCAGGACCCATCAGCATTGGGTCCTGCCCCCAACAGGACCTAATAGTGTTGGGTCCTACTAAGCAGCCGGAATTAGAACCCAACAGCAATGGGCTTTGCCTCCCACCTCACCATGATCCAACGCCTAATTGGACCCTGTTGCCACTGGACCCAACAGCTTTGGGCCCTGCCTACCATCGTGACCCAACACCCAATTAGGCTCTTCTACCACTAAGACCCAACAGGCAACATCTTTGGACACTTTGTTAACCAGAACCCAACAGCTTGGGTCATGCCTAGAGCAGAACCCAACGCTTTGGGTCCTACTAAAAGGCCAGGCCCAACAGCGTTGGGTGGGTTTTTTTTATTCAAAATCTAAGCCTGCAATTGACCTGGAGCAAACCAATCGACTTGTCGAGTCAACCCAAAACTCAAGTGATCTGGCAAAAACCCGGAAGGGATCTTTTTTTTTTCAAATGTATTTTTTCTCCTACCCTAGACCCTTATTCTTTTATATTTTCTAGATGGTTTAAATACAAAATAAATTGACATGACAGGTTAAAAAACCAAAAACTAAAAAAGTATACAAAACATCCTCCTTTTTGTTTTTTGTTTAGGATCTTTTTTAATTTTTTTTAATTATTTGACAACCACACATTGTCTAACCAAATCCAATTCTTTCTCAATTTGTTCCTCAAAAAATCTGATTCGTGCAAATTATTTCCCTAACTAACAAAGAGGTCTTGGTGGAATTGCCACGTATGAAATTGAACAGCAATTTTGCAAAGAAATAGCCCATTTCTTTCTCGAGAAGAGATGGGAACATACTCAATATCATTTGATTGAATAGAAATTAAAAATTATTAAAATTATCACCATTAATAAATTTGAAAAATAATATTATTACTATCAAAGAAAAATAATAAATTTTATTTGAAGGGATTAAACACTTGGGCCAAACAAATTTAATATTATTATAAATATTATTAAATTCATTAATATATTCAATTTTAAATATATTTTATTACTATTGAAAAAAACATAGATTTGATTTGAAGGATAAAATCAATTATTATTATTATTATTATTATTATTATTATTAACTTGGGTTTGGCATCCCTACTCTTTAGTAAGTTTAAAATTGTTATGAATATGAAAAATATTATTATTTCTATTATAAATATTGTTATTTTTATTATAATTAATATTAAAAGTTTTATTATTTGTACTATAAATATTTTTATTTTTATTATAATTAATATTATTAATATAGTAATTAACAAATTTGATATTGAAAAACAACCATAGATTTAATTTAAAGGCTAAACTTAAAAAATTTTATTATTATTATCATTAATAAAAGAATTTTTTTTCCTTTTGAGATTTAGTTGGATTTCCTTATTTAACCATGTTTTTTTTTTTGCCTTTCAAAAATGTTTTTAAAAATAAAATAAAAATTCCTACACTTCAAATTAAGATTTTTATTATTTTTAATTTCGCTCTCTAATATTATCATATTAAAGTTGATGGAGCTCTCAAAAACTTTTTGATTCGCATCATATATTTTATAAACTTTTGGTATTATATAAGAGAATTTTTGAACACTACAATCGGTTAAAAAATAATTTATAAATGTTATAATATAATTTTATTTTTGGTAATAGAAGATATGTTAATTTTATAACATTAGTACATGAGATTCAAAATTTTATCAATGTTTTATTGTCTTTAGATTTTTAATACAGTGGTTTTAAATTATATATATTATTAAATACATGCAATAGTAGATAAAATTACTCTGGGTCTTGTCGTGTGCTGTACCAAATTGGGTGTTGGGTCCAGCGGGTGTAGGACCCAAAATAGCTTTGGGTCCTGCCGGATGCAAGACCCAACGCCCCTGGGTTTGACTTTGATGACCGGACCCAACGTTGTTAGATCTAGTTGACATTTCCAGACCTAGAACACTTCCAAAAGGTGTCAATAACATTGGGCCCTGCCTACCAGCCAGACCCAACAGAGTATTCTCAACACCTAATTGGGTCCTGTACCCGTTGGACCCAACACCCACATGGGTCCTACACCAAGTCAAATCCAAAGTAATTATAGGTCTTGCATATGTAGGACCTAAAGGTAATAGCTTTGGCTCAAATCCATTCCTCATGAGCTGTGCCACTCAACTTCTATGTTGCGTCTAAATATTGACTGCTCTCATAAACTACAATCAAGTGAACTCCCATCTCTTTCTAAGAATATAGCATCTTTGCTCATGGCATGGCTGCGCAGCCTAACATCTTTACAAGAACGGAAATTGGGTCCTACTAATCAGCAGGGCCGCTTCTGGGCCCTTCTATCGGACCTAAATAGGTCTGGCTTGCACCAAATTCAATACCCTTAAAAGATTCTATACTATTTGTTATTGATGCGTTGCAGAACGCGGGCCAATATGCTAATCTTCTTTGAAATGAAGTGGAAATAATGTTGATACCATGTACCTTGTGGCTTCTAGTTGTATGAGTTTATGGATGCTTGTAATTTGTAAGCGTGGAGTAATTATTAATAGTAAATTACTTTGAGCATTCTATGGTTTGATTTTTTTTTTACTAACTCAATCTAAGTAAATTTTAGAGATATCATAGCCTTTATTTAAATTTGAGTTTATTGAATTATTATTATTTATTAGGTTTATCTATATTCATTAAAAATATCTTATTAGACTTAAGATTCTTTCTAGTATAAATATTTTTTGTAAATATTTTTTTAGGTTAGACTATTTAAAAAAAAAAACAAATTGGTATTCTTGCTATCTTTTATAGTTGATTGATTCTCATACTAAGTTCTTAATTAAATTTGCAAAGCTCTTTGAATGATTGATCAATTTTATTGTGATTTTATAATCACTCGTTCGTGTTTTTTATATAGGCATAGAGTGAAGGTGATCATTGCGTATAATTTTGATTATTCATGGCAGGTTCTTGTTAATCAAGTTGTAAGTTATTTAAATTTGATTTTAAAATATCTTATGAGATGTATAAAAAAACTCATAAAATATTATACAAGTCTAAGAAGAAAATAAATTATCACAAAAACAATATAATTAAAGTGTGTGTGTGTGTCTATATATATATAAAAGCACTGATAACTTTGGTGTCGCCAATCATAGGACTAGCAGCCAGAGAAATTCCCAAGAGCATTACCATGCAGCCTTTCATCCAATACAAACTAGAAAATCAATTACAAGAAACAAAATGAATTTAATTTAATAATTATTAAACAAATACCAAGCAGATGATACTGTTCGATGTTGTACAGTATCCAAATTATTAACTCTCCGTACGTAGAGCTGCAAAATCTTAAATAAATATTAAGTTTATTTTAAGAAAAAATCAGTGAAAATGGGAGTTACACGGTGAAAAGTAAAGGCTAAAAAATTAGAAGGATGGACAGAAGCGTCCATAAAGGAGGCGCGATGGCCTCTAAAGAGTCCAAGACAGCTACTGGATCAGGAGGTGGCCCTTCCGCTCGTTCTTCGATTATTATCATTACACTTACAATTACATGAAAAGCTAATGGAGTGTTTTTCCATCAAGACTCAAACCAATTATTATTTTTTGTTCGTGAAGAAGCTTTTTCAATTTTAAATATCATTTTTTTAATTCCATTCATATATATATATATATATAATCTCAATGTTAAGTTAAATACTTAATGGACAAAATAAAACTTAATTTCATTGCTTAAAACAAATTGAAACTATAAGGATTCAAATCCCACACTAAAACAAAAAATTATATTTTTTTGTTTTTTTTTATTGTTCATGAGGTATGAATTTTCAAATTTTAGCCTTGTATTTTTTATTTTTTTTATTGAGATTTTGACATTTAATTTCTATACTTTATTTATTTTGTGTTTTAGTCCTTTAATTTTACGAGAAGAATGTAAGTCACTTGAAAATGGTAAAGTGGAAACATTTGTTAGTTGCCCAAATTTCAAAAAAAAAATAAAATTGAATTTGATATTAATATATTTCTCTTGAGGAGAAAAATGGAACTAGTGTGTTTTTAAGCTTTTATATTGCTGAAAAGTAGAACAAGTTGAAAAATAATTTTTTTGATTTATTTTTTTGTATTTTGATTGATTTAAAAGTGTTTTGAGTTGAAAATTGATTTATTGAGATCTAAGAATTTTTATTAGATATTTTTAGATAAAAATAAATTAAAAAAAAAGATTTAACCAAAAACTATAGTACTTGAATTTCCAACCATCTTTTGTGGGAGTAAATTAGACCAGCAAACAACAAATCGTATTTTTCATTTTTTTTATTTTTTAATTTTGGAAAAAAAAACAGTGGTAGTCCACCAACTTAAAAAGTATAGGTGGCAAGGTGCACGCACTTGTCCTTCTTTGTTATGCAGCAGTCCACTTCTTTTTGTTGAAACCTTTAAGTTATTTTTCTTTAATTTTTATTAAAATTAATTAATTAAAATTATATTAAGGATATTATTTTATTAAATTTCATTCTATTTTTATTTAGTTTTTTAAATAAAATTATAAAGTTCTTTTTAGAATATTAGTTATTGTTGTTATTGTACAACGTTCATTAAATTTTATTTGCTGGCTTACTTTAGTATTTTTTTATTATCATATAATTAATTATAAAAATAGACTCTAAGAAGTTCTCCTGACAACGCATGAAAAATTTATTTTTTTTATTTTTTTTAATACATCTGCATCAAAAAATCTTTTTAATAAAACCTGTTTTTATGATTCCGATAAGCTTTTTTTATAAATATAAAAAAATAATCTAGTTTAAACAATTCCAAGAAAAAAGAGAAACTTAATAAGATAAATGGATTTTAACTAATAAAATACCTTTTTATCCTTATTTATGATCGTTCAATTTTTATATATATTTATTCTAATTGATTTATTTTTTATCAAATAAAGCATGTAGTATAGAAAAAACTATATTTTTTTAGAAGAAAAAAATTAATTAGAATAGAAGGAATCAAACGATC
>Ga0325404_1004649_pt1 | contig 14566 bp, 5 predicted proteins | sample PopdelMetagenome_18_FD_205664 | JGI IMG/M metagenome (GOLD analysis project Ga0325404, IMG submission 205664) | Populus deltoides microbial communities from Bellville, Georgia, United States - Xylem-Control-R1 | ecosystem: Host-associated > Plants > Phyllosphere > Stem > Wood/Secondary xylem... | reverse complement strand
CCTGCATTTGATTGAAAAACTAAACAAAAGGATGAACAGCTGATCGATGTTGCTATGATCTGGAGTTTGGTTAGCTTGCTAAGATGCAACTCGTTAATGTAAGTTCCATTGAAGTTCAGAAAATTGCCTAGTAGAAAGTTTTCTTCTTCAATTCTTGCTGAGTTGACAGGAAGAAGCAGAGAAGTAAAACAGATACACAAGCAAAACCAGGGGCGAAGCTGCGTTGTGGAGAAGGGGAGCAATTGCCCCCCATAATTTTTCTAACTTCTCCTATTTCTGAACCCAAAAGCAGATATTCTTACAAAGATGAGATTCTCTCCTTGAAATGAAACCAAAACCTAAAACAAAACATATCATTCAAGAGCAGCTGCGCCGCCAGGGACTAATTGAAGGACCTTGCATGGCAGTTAGACGTCGAGTAGTGCGTTCTCTATGATCATTTGGCTTCACATCACGAGTAGAATGGGCTATGGCCACAGAAACAAGAATTGCCCCCAAGCACAACACGGCGTAGCACTGGCGAACCACTCTCCCTAACAATCCCTGAAGCACTGTATCCATCTCTTCGCTCTTAAATATTTGCTAATCTCTATGTATATAGAATGTCAGCGAACCGATATTCGAGCGCTATACACACATACACACACATATAAAAACAGAATACAGGGGTGGGATGGGATGGGATGGGTTCAAGTAAGAAACAGGGGCAGCAGCAGAAAAGAGACGGCCCCTAGGAAAGTTTCAAACAAGGGGATGGTTTGAAGGCAGTGGTTGTCGTTTTGCATGCTACTCGTCTTAATTTGCTAAAATTTTAACACGACAGCAAGCTGTGTTTCGTTTATGTTCTTATATTAATAATTTAAAAAATCGAAGTTTGTGAAAGCAACAAAAAAAGTTTTTCTGTTTTTTTTCTTATTTCCCTGTTTTTAAATAATTATAAGGTTAATTTGATTTTATATTTGTATCACGGTCTTAAAATACTACATGAACCGGTAGATCAACATGTGACCTCTATATAATCTGGAGCTTTGATTAGGTAAAAAATAAAAGGAGAATTCATTCAGTATAGCTCGGATAAAATTTGTTATTTTTTTTCAAATAATATATTTCTAATTTTTTTTTATAAAAAAAAAACTCCCCACATATGACACAGAACTTACTCCAACATTCAGATTTAGAAACTATACCTTGAAGTATAGGGTAATTTGTTTGGAATCAATAATTATTTTTTTAACATTTCTTTCATTTATCAATGAAGTTTTTTTTTCACAATGAATAAAATAAAAGCTAATCAGCTCATAGGGATAATTTATATATATATAAGATTTTGGAAAGAAATGACTAAACTCGTATATAAAATGAAATTTAACCCTAATTATCAACTTAAAATTGTTTTTCATGTTTGCCTACATAGAGAGAGCACGAGGGGTCCATCGACTTCCATGGCCTTGGACCGGGCTAATGTGTTGATGGGCTAGTTAAGTGTTTGCTTTTCTTTTAGCTTTTTGATAAGCTTCTATTGTTTAGTTGGGTTTGGTGTCCTCCTTTTGTACCTCCTAGGCCTTGTGCCTTCCAATGAAAGGGGTTCCTTTTGAGGGGGAAAAATTACATGGCTTGCTAGTTTTGGGATCGTAATTAGCTAGTGTACCTATATATCATGACCAATTAATATAATATGTTAATTAATTGTAATATAAAATAGCAACAAGCATAAGCATCCCTTAATCATTTCAAAATTTCTTAGATTGATTTAAAATCTAATGAATTAGAAGTTGGTGATGCTATATTCTAAACCAAGTTAATTCAATCAAGTTTTGAATCGAATCGATTTATCGAGTTTAATTAGGTTTAATGATTGTGTTTCTATTTATTAATTAGAAGGATCACTTTATATGTCATTTTATGATTACTAAGAAGAATTAAGCCACGCCTTTGATGGTCTCAAGGTCCTAAGACTTTCTCATACAGTTTTTCTTCTCTATTTTTGCAAAGTTTGATAAGTTATAACCATGGTAGGATATAAGATAAGTTAAATTGAGAGTAATATGTGCTAAAACCATGGTAAAGCTCATGAGTCATGAGGCTAAAAGGTTAAATAAATGGATTTTGAAAAGAAAAAAAACTTTTAGATTAAAATAAAGGAGGAAAGGTTGAAATGCTAAAATCTACAATTGCATGCCATTTTTCTCTTGAACTCAGAAAATCATAAGCTTTTGTTTGCATAGCGTGAAATATGCTTGGGTCGCCTGCAAAAATGTTATTTCACGTTGCCCTTACTCTATTTTCACAGGTCTGAGTTGACTAGCACTTCAATTTCAATTCCGAGGCACATGCTTCTGATCCAAATTCAAGGCACGTCTTTTGCTTCTTCGATCATATGAATCATTGCTTCAAAGATATCAAATATCATCGAAGGTGACTGTGGAAAGAAAAGGGTGCACGTCACTAGTCTTATTAATTTTCTCTTAAATTGTTCTGGTGAAATTTAGATTCAGATCTTATGCGCTGGTGTATGTTTGTTTTAGTGTTTAAAAAATGTTTTTAAAATATATTTTTTCTGTTAAAATTGCCTATGCAATAAGCACCAAGAAGGCAGGAACCAATCTTTTCAAGTGGGAAAATGCACGGTTATACAACATGATCTGGGGTTTTATCAGGTAGGTTGAATCGCGAATTAATGTGCAAATCCAAGTTTTTATTTTTTTAAAAAAATAATAATAAAAAGATATTATTTTAAATAAAAATAAAAATAATATTGTTTTAATCTTTTTTTTTTAAAAAAAAATGATTTTTTCCCCGAACATGTTATGAGGGAGGTTCAGGGATCATGAAGAACCAAATTGACCTCGGGGGAAATGTTCGACAATTATACTCGACAGTATGGTAGAAAGATATTAAACAGAACACAGCACAAAATATGAGGCGTGCATAAATATTATTCTTAAGGATATTTATTCACACAAGGTTATCCTCCATTAAAAAAAACAGCAAGAACAAAATAAAGCAAAAAATCCAGCAAGTTCCAGAGAATAAATTAATATATTTTGTTTTCTTGACTCTCATAATCTGCAAGAAAAAAGAGCAATTTTTCTTGGCCTCGGGTAAGGCAACTGTTACAATGGCTGTAAAAGGAGCAGTTAAGGAATTAAACACAGCAGTGACAATGGTTTTAAAAGAGCTGTTAAAGAATGGATTCATGCAGCTGCGCTGAGAGCTAGCTGCTACAAAATTGATTTGAAGAGTATAAAACATTATGGTTAATCAAAATCAAACTATTATAACAAAAATTTTAGAAATATATTCGTTGTCTCGCGTGTAAAGGCAACGCAAAAGCTTATACGCGCAAGCCCGATATATTTTTTTATATAAGTATAGGTTGTACATTAAGTAGTTAAAAAGAATTTTATTTTTTATTAAAAAGGTACGCATCAAATTAATAAATAGATTTTGATATTAGAATGAATATCAAAAAGAAAAACCATAATTAATATATATATATAATGACACTTACCATTGGGAACTTGGCATTATGTGTATAAATAGTTTTTATTTTATTTTTTGAATTAGTTAATTTTCAGAATTAATTAATTATGTAAGATATGTCATGGAAGTTGTTCAATTAAATTAATTTAAATGAAGAGTTATCTTTTGAATATTATGTAATCTTCTTCTTTCCTTGATTTTCCTATGCAAACTCCCTATTTATAAGTTTAAGGTTTTGATATATTCTAAGATATATTATTTTAACCCTGCAGCAAGCAAATATAGTGGAGCAATTAATAATTTAAATATAATGATTTTCACATCTCAATGTCTATTTTTGCTATTCTAACTGATATAACATAAACATTTCATAAATATCATATATATATATATATATATATATATATATATATTCACAAAAAAAAGTTATATTTTTTTTAATGTGGGATAATTTTATTTTACTCAAGTATTTCAACTTTAAAAAAAAAAGTAGTTTTCCAATATAAAATAATGTTTTTTTTTAAATAATATCTCAAACTTTATTATTTTCAATGTAGGAATGGTCTGTCCATTCTTATCAACACCACATGAAGAAAATTTGGCGCGGCGAGCAACATGATTAGGGCAAGAAACTTACTCTGTGGGGCGCAGCATGATTGTCACAACACTACGGGTAAGAAAAAAAGAGTTCGACATGATGTTGGCATGATCTATATGCACATACATGTATGTTTCAGATAAGCTTGTCCCGTCTTAGTTTTCCTTTTTCTTTTTCTTTCTGGTACTGGATGTGACTCGATAAAGAACCGGCCACCATTGGAGAGAAAAAACCCTCAATCGTCCCTGTTCTTGGTGCTTGATTGGCGAGTGATTATTGAAGGCATGATTTGACACGCAAACAAGACAAGAATTACAGGATTGTCTTGCAAGTTATACAATCGAGTAATTGTGAGACTGCTTGCTCGGTAAAATCGATGACATCGTCGGGGAACAATCAAGATGTGTGTGAACAAAGCATGGTTTCTTTACAAATACGGCATGACTTTCTTTGTGCACGATGGTATAGTACTGTATGTATCTGTTTTTTAACAGTGTTTTCTTATTAAAAATATTTTAAAAACTTTAATTTAATGATTTTTATATAATAAATATTTTGAAAAAAATATTAAATATAAATAGGGTGAGTAAAAAAACTGAAAAAACTGAATTACAAAAAAAAACTGATTAATCTGATTAGAATATTTAACAAAATAATTGGTTCAGTTCGGTTTTAATTTCAGGTGAAATCAAAACAGAACAGAACTAAAAATGAAAAACCAAACCGAAACCAAGTCCATTAGAAAGTTCAGAAAAACCTAAAAAACAATATAATTTTTAGTTTATAATATAAAATAACCGAACCAAAATCGAATATCATCAAGACTGGACCGAACAGAACCAAAACCGGTCGGTTGGGTTTCAATTTTTAATATAAAATAACTGGATTGAACTGAAACCACTCAATTTGAACCGGTTTTGGTTTCATTTTAATTTTAATTTTTATATTTTAAAATTTTTTAATTTAAATATTTTTTCAAGTAAAAATCAAACCGACCAAAAAATATTCACCAATAAAAAAACAACCTTAGACGATAGAGTGAACAAAACAATCTTGAAGGCATGTGAGCAAGGAAAAACTTATTGTAGTACATTGACTAATGGAACTTGGTTGGATCATGTATCGTACTACCACCAAACAAAAAACTTCAATGGACCATATGAAAACCTAGCTTTCGGACCAATTTGGTTTAAAAAGTTGAATTCTACTGTTCTAATTAGGGTCTAATTTACTGTGAGAAAAAAGTATATGCCTAGGAGTATGCTGTCTATTGGGAAGATATGTTCAAAAATATATTTCTGTTAGTCATGAATTTAGAAAAACATGATTTTTTTTTCTAAAACAATACATGGAAATTAAATTATTTTTCATAAAAAATAAAAACCATAGCTTATAATAGGCATTTAATTACATTATATTCAAGGTATTCTAAATATAAAAAAATTGATTTTATTTCATTCAAATTAAAAATTATCATAAAAAATTATATTGTTAACTAAAAAACATTATATTATATTTACAATAAAAATTAAATTTATGAGACAGACTAAACATGAAAAAATATATATATATATATATATAAGTTATATTGTTTATATTTTTATTTAAAAATCAATGAAAAAAATATTAAAAAAGGCATAAAAAAACTCTAAATCAAGTTTTCTATATATATTCAATACAAGTTTAAGAACGAAAAGAGAATTAAAAAAGAAAATTAATGGTACTGATTATAGATAATAAATAACAAAACAACTAGTAAATAGCGTGGAGTCAATTTTCTCTATTAAATTGAGTGAGTTTTTTTATTTTCAAACTTTTTTTTCAACCATACATATCTATAAAGGACTAATGTGTAAAATATAGAGAAAATACATGGTTACCACACATCAACAACAATTTTTATTATGATCTATAAGTTTATTTTCTCTATTTTTTAGTTCCTGGTCTAGGGAGATGAGAGATAAACTGGCATGAAAACAACAAGAAAAAAGAAAATGGTTGGTTGACACCGGTTTTGAAAACAAAAAAGGTTTATCATGGTGTTAAAGGATTCCGTTCGACGAAAAAAGTTCTACGATGATGTTATTTGATCTTCAACTTGCCTAAAATGATAATTATATATGAGCTTGTAAAGTTTTATAAATTTGAGTTGATTTTTGTTTTTCAACTCGTTTTTGAATTATTTGATGTCATAAATAGATTTATTTATGTATTTCAGATGTTGTTTAGTGTTTTTAGGTAAAAACGGTTGGAAAGTGAAATTTTGGATCAAAAAATTATCTATCCTGATTTTTCAAGCATCTTTGTTGTGGCCAGATTCTTGAAAGAAGATGATAAGTCATCTGTTGCAACAAATAACTTGTCATATTTTTTTTAAAATAATGGTTTCGATGCGCGGGCTTGTTTCAAACTCACAAATTTAGGCTTTTTAATAATAAGCCCAACCGCAATGGACAACCCAAGCCTGCACGCGCGAGCTCTTTTTATACGGGGCCTCTGAGAATTTCTCTTGTCAATTTGTTTTTTTTATCTTTTTTTCTCTACTTAAGTCCTTTAATGTTAGTTTTTTTATCATTAAAAAATAGTTGCTTGTAAATAGATTTTTATATTTTTATCATATAATAAAAAAAAAAATAATTAAACACAATAGAGTGTATAATTCAGGTTGCAGGTTTGACGAGTTGATTATGTTAAAGCGATCTTTTTTTTCTTCTTTAGACCTGTCAATTTAACAAGGTTATGTCGGGACAACTTCCATATAATTTAATTTAAAACTTGAAATTTAAAAAAATCAAGTTTATTATGCCGAATTTAATAACAATATCAAAAAATTATATATAATATAAATATTAATTTTTTATATTTAAAATTTTTTTGGTCCAAGCCAGAGATAACACGCAAAATAAACCAGCAAAGTCTATAAACAAAAAGAAAAATGAAGATTAATTCGAAAAATAAACCTTAAATGACACCAAACCCAAAGGCAACTTTGACTGGACCGTCCAATTACGTGAAATTTCATGTCATTAACCGGATTTAAGATATTTACTTACATGACAGTACTCGATGGTGGAAAAATATCTTCCAACATTAGTGATTGTCTTTCTTTTTTTCTTTATGTTTTTTATGTGAGTTTTTGCTGACTATAAGAAAGTATTTGTTTTAATTTGTTGTTTAACTATATTTTTTAAAAAATAATATTTTTTTAAATGGTTTTAATATGTTAATATTAAAATAATTTTTTTAAAAAAAATTATAAAACAAGAATACCTATCATTCTACATGCAACTTTCGCCCTCTCAGTATCTTATTGCTATGATACATATACATATATATACCTATCATTCTACATGCAACTTTCGCCCTCTCAGTATCTTATTGCTATGATACATATACATACATATATATATATATATATACATACATATATATATATATATATAATATATATAAACTGCCTAGATTTTTTCTTTTGCCTATCAGTGGCTCGTTAGAAGATAGTTGAGTGATAAGACAGGAAGATTGTCTGAACTTAACAAGGTAGAAAGAAAGCATCTCGATCGTCGAAGAATGCAGAGAAGGGTCCACACGTACGTGCTCTGCTCATACGTCGACATATGTTATGTTATGTTATGGCTCAGTGCTTAGATGGCATAGATGCACCTTGGACGGCGACAATCTTAACGTAATCCTAAGTTCCAAATTTTAATAATTTTCTTGTTCTCAATCTCCTTCTTATTCTTCTTTTAATAGATCTTTATCTAACTGCTTAATCCTAAATATAGTTTTCGTTTTGCTGCTTCTGCTAATCTATTCATTTTCTTTTCTTGGAAGGTCGCTAAAGGGACTTTCTTTCTTTTCTTCTTGTCATATTTCGTTTACAGCTACTAAAATATATTATGGTGTTGTAAGGCCTGGTTGTGATCAGTTAACAGCAACCTGAGCAAGAGATAGAGTGAACAGTAAGCGACAAAAAAGATGGGAGAAACAGCTCACAGCCACCAGCAGCCACCACCACCACAAGCAGCAGCACCACCTCCATCATCACTTGCTTTTTCAAAAGGTCCCTCTTGGACTCCGGCTGAGCAACTCCACCAGCTCCAGTACTGCATCCAGTCCAATCCTCCTTGGTGTTAGTTCTCTTATCTTTTTACCTTTTTGTGATTCATATGTTCTCTTATCTTTTTGCCTTTTTTTGATTTATATATATATATATATATATATATATATATATATATATATATATATATATATATATATATATAATTCTTTTAGCTTTTTTTTTTGTTATTGAAATTTGGATTATTCAATTCTGAGAAAAAGTTGCTATGGTCATGAGTTTTTTTGTTAAAATAAAATTTATAGTTTATGCACGCCACCATCTATCTCTTACCTTTGGTTCTGATTCTCTTTTAAATTTCTGAAAGTTTTAACTATTTTTATATCTAAAACCTTCTTCCTGTTATTAATAACATATGTAGATTTAACAGCTAGTATTCAGAATTATTTTTTAACTAAGTGGATATATATTTATCAACGAAATCTAGTGTCTGATTCTTGTAATTAACCACAGATCAGACAGCTCTGCTGGCTTTCCAACACTACATTGTCATGCTTGGAACTACGGTCTTGATTACACGTACTCTTGTGACTCAAATGGGCGGCGACCCTGTACGTTTTATCTAACTTCTGAATTTTTTTGATGATTTATAGACCAGTTGGCAGGTGCTTATCTATTAATCTGGTCTTGGTGTTACCGTGAACAGGGTGATGCTGCCCGTGTGATTCAAACGTTGGTGTTCATGTCAGGAATCAATACGCTGCTTCAGACAATGATTGGAACGCGGCTTCCCACAGTGATGGGACCTTCCTATGCTTTTGTACTGCCAGTTTTATCAATCATCAGAGATTACAATGATGAAACTTTCTCAAAAGACCATGATGTAATAATTGTTAAGCTTACTTAATTAGTCTGTTGACTAGTTTGTTTTTAGCTGCAATCATGATTTATTCTAATATTTAATATTTCCTCGATCACCATCCCCCCCCCCCCCCCGGTTGCAATGATGTGGTCGATTGCAGAGATTTGTAGACATTATGAGAACTATACAAGGATCACTGATTGTTTCTTCCTTCGTCAACATCATTCTCGGGTATAGCAAAGGATGGGGTACTCTAACAAGGTAACTAGATAATAATCTTGTGTTAGAATTCGTTCTACTCATCTTCTTGCTTACAATTTGTCGTTCAGTAGCAGCAGCTCGAGTTCTAGTATGGAAACTTGGCAGGTTCTCTTTATTATATTGTTTTGTGATATTTTTCCTTCTTTGTTTTGATGTTCCCAGGTTCTTTAGTCCCATTACTATTGTACCTGTGGTTTGTGTTGTGGGTCTTGGTCTGTTTATGAGGGGCTTTCCACTGGTAAGTTCACTTAATGAAATGAAGAATACTGGTTGGTGAAAGTGATAGATTGATTATAACAAATGATTTTCTTATGTTCTATACAGCTTGCCAACTGTGTTGAGCTTGGCCTGCCTATGCTGATTGTGCTAGTCATTTGTCAGGTAATATACCTTCTTCAGAATGTTTAAGTTAATTATATGGAATCCACCTGGTATGAAGATCATAAAGCCTGATGTTTGCCGCAGTATTTGAAGCATTTCCATTCCAGTGTCCATCCTGTACTTGAGATGTTTGGCTTACTCATCTGCGTTGGTATTATTTGGGCTTTCGCTGCTATCCTCACTGTTGCTGGTGCTTACAACAATGTGGGGTATCAAACTAAACAGAGTTGCCGCACAGACCGATCATATCTTGTATCATCTTCTCCATGGTATTGGTTTTGGATTATTTATCTTTGTAGGTTTGGTAGAGTTCATAATTTTTTCAGAAAAGGAAGAGTTAAAGTACCCTGTTAATTGAGAATCATTTGTTTGCATTTTTTTTTAGGGTTAGAGTCCCATACCCGTTTCAATGGGGTGCACCTAAATTTAGAGCAAGTCATGTCTTCGGGATGATTGGAGCAGCACTTGTTTCATCTGCAGAGGTTTGTTCACCATTTCAGAAATACCTTTTTTGTCTTCCACTTATTCTGGAGGCACTTTGTGAGGTTTTAATTAACTTACAGGGCCTTTGATGTGAACTTCCTAATTTTAACCCTTTATGATTATGAATATGGTTTCTGACCTCTCTATTTCTTTGATGGAAGTGGGAAATTTCCTGTTTAAGTATTTATGTTCCTAACCAGTCCATCTACTTTGATGTAGTCAACTGGAACGTTTTTTGCTGCTGCACGGCTTGCAGGTGCTACGAGCCCCCCAGCTCATGTTCTTAGCCGAAGTATTGGTCTTCAGGTCAAGTCTCTGAGAGCTATGCCTTCCTCTCTCTCTCTCTCTCTCTCTCTCCCCCCCCAGACACACACACACACACCTTTTAAAGCAAGGCATCAACACGTAACGGTTGTTGTTTTTAAATACAGGGTGTTGGCTTGCTGCTTAATGGGATTTTTGGTGCTGCTGTTGGCACCACTGCATCTGTGTAAGGGATTGCGTTTTTTTTTTCCCTTCTACTTGCTGCTGCTATTCTATGCTTAATTATCTGATATTTGAGGTACTGCAGTCTCAGCTGCTATGTGAAGGATTTGCCAGTGCAACTGCTTCCTGCATCTACCACAGATATTTTACATAGCACAGTAGGAATAGCTGATCACATTCTGACCAAGAGCCCGTCCTCATTTAATAGACCAGTAGGAAAAGTTTGCCATTAAATGGACAAGTCATGAGTTCCATTGGAATTTTAGCGTTTAACTTTTCTTTATTTTACTCTTCCAGTAGAACCCAAGTATCTGAGGTTACAGATGAGAGTCGCTGGCAATTTGTTTATAGTGCATTTTCCTCGTAAAGAAACAAATCCTGGAAGTGAGATACGATTAAAATGGCCTTGCCTGGATTACACACTTCTTTCTTCTATAGTTTGCTTATCATATTTAATCTTATCTCAAATGCTGAACCTATGGTTGGCAACGCTTTCTTCATTGGTGCTTTGATATTCATGATCTTTTCAGGCTAACCGCTTTATAGTTAAGCTTTTCTCACATATATCAGTTTACACATAGGGGGATTGTGTGTTTTTGGAAAAAAAAAAAGTCTTAATCCTCTGTAGAGTGGTGGGTGATTACAAGGGGGAAATGCCAGTGTTTTATGATCACTATTAAAATGCAGAGGCCTGTTTCATTGACTGATGAAATGATATTGCAGCGAAAATGTTGGGCTTCTTGGACTTACACACATAGGGAGCCGAAGAGTGGTGCAGGTTTCAACTGCTTTCATGTTTTTTTTCTCCATCTTTGGTATGTCTTCAATATCCATCATAAGTCTCGTTAGAAAATTGCACAAGGTCCCAAATTCATTTTTATTGCGGTACATTGCATCTTTCAGGGAAATTTGGTGCCTTGTTCGCGTCTATTCCACTGGCAATATTTGCTGCCGCATACTGTGTGCTATATGGCATCGTTGGTGAGTGATTTTGTAGGTTTTGAAATTTTATTTTGTTGTAATCACATGTTATCTGTTCGATGAGTGTGATTTGTTCTTGTTTTCCTTTCCTGCAGCTGCAATTGGGATTTCATTTATACAGTTTTCAAACAATAATTCCATGAGAAACCATTATGTTTTGGGTCTGGCTTTGTTCCTTGGGATATCGATACCACAGTATTTTGTCAGCAACACCACTGGGGATGGACATGGACCAGTTAGAGCAGATGGTGGATGGGTAAGTCGCATTATAACTCCACAAGCCTTATCCTATTGGTTTCCTGCATTTTTTGGACATCATATGACTCCTCTGTGTTGTTCATCCACTACCACCATCTAGTATTTTAATGTGAAATCGTAAAAAAAAACCTTTTATACCAATATGCAATGAGGAATATATATGTTTGGCGGATGCTTTCGGACTTGATGAATGAGGGTCATAAAGGATGAACAGCTTTATGACTTCCACTCATACTGGCTGAATAACATGTATACTTTTTTATTCTGCAGTTCAATGACATATTGAATACAGTTTTCTCATCACCTCCAACGGTAGCAATGATTGTTGGGACATTGCTTGATAACCTATTGGAAGCAAAGAAGAACGCCAACGACCGAGGAATTCCATGGTGGAAGCCTTTCCAGAACAGGAAGGGTGATAGTAGAAGTGACGAGTACTACAGTATGCCTATCAGGATGAATGAGTGGATGCCCACCAGATATCTTTGAAAAAAAACTTCACCCCCTTGTATATTAATTAGATATACCGTGAGCAAATTCCATTTTAATATCTATGATGATGAGCCCTATACGTTGCTCCAAAGAACTGTAACCATTAGCCATCGATTTGTAGTTTTCCCTTTTGTTACGTTGGCAGGTTAGACGTCTTCTTGACTCATCTCCGTTGGTCTCAATACTACAAGGTTTTGTTACTGTCTCAGGCTGCTAACCACAGGAAGCGCATTGTGAAATCAAGTAGTTCCTCCGAGCAGAATGCAGAAGCAATTTTTTTTTGTAGATTTAAGACCCCCCACGAATGAAGAGAACTAACTGCATATAAACCATTTTGAATTGTACCGATACTCTCCTTGAGATGTTCGTCAGATTTTCTTTCATTATTACGAGATTTGATGCACACGCGCTGCTACGGGCTTATAAAATAAATGTATTTGATAGTGTTATAATTGTGAATCAGTGTTAGATCAGTAATAGAAATTAAAGGCATGATGGAGCAAATATTTCATGACGAAAAAAAAAATTGTGTTGGTGATCCAAAACTTAGAGACTAAACAAAATAATTTGTAATTATTTACAGTGTTTTGTGAGGAAAGATATAGTGCTTTCGCCACATGATTTAGCTTTTCAATTAATAAAAAGAAAAAAAATTACAAAGTTAAATTCTCAACCAACTTAATATTAAAAAAAAAACCAACAAAGATAATTTTGGAAGGAAAAAAATCCATGAGAAAAAACGTTGTAGCAATTGACAATGTTTTGTGAGGAAAACTATAACGCCTTTTCTAATAAAATAAAATAAAAAACTATTTAGAGAAATATGGTAGCAATCCACCGTGTTTTGTGAGAAAAAATACAACGCTTTCCTCATATGATTTAGTTTTATTGTAATTATAATTCTTAACCAACTCAATATTTCAAAAAAAATCGACAAAGCTAATTTTGAAAAAAATCATAAAAAAATCACATGGAAAAACACTGCAACAATTCACAATGTTTTAAAGAAAAAAATTATAAAGCTAAATTTTTAATCAGCTCAATATTAAAAAAAAATCGACAAAGACAATTTTAGAAAAAAAATAACAAAAGGAACACCAAAAAAAGGAAAAAAAATTCATGTTGGAAACACTATAGCAATTCACAGTGTTTTGTGATGAAAGCTACAGTGCTTCCTCACATGATTTAGCCTTATTTGTAATGACTTGTAATTATAATTCACAAACAACTTAATATTAAAAAAATAAAATTTAAAAGGATAATTTGAAAAAAAATTATACAAAAAACTATGTGGGAAAAAACACTGTAGCAATGAACAATAATTTTCAAAAAAAGTTACAGTGTTTTCCTTACATATTGTAACTGTAATTTTTAACCAGCTCAATATTAAAAAATAAAATGAAATGAAAGATAATTTTGGAGAGAAAACAATCATGCGGAGAAACACTGTAACAATCAACAATGTTTTAAAGAAAAAAAATTACAAAACCAAATTCTCAATCAGCTCAATATTATAAAAAAAATTGACAAATATAATTTTGAAAAATAAAGAAATAAAATAGAAAAACTAAGTGGAAAAACATCACAGCAATCCATAGTATTTTAAAGAAAAAAATTATAAAGCAAAAATTTTAACCAGGTTAATATTTAAAAGGTAAAATCAACAAAAATAATTTTAAAAAAAATAAAAAAAAGAAAAAATAAAAAAGTTGACAAAAAAATTTTTGAAAAAAAAACGAAAAAAAAGGGAAAAGCTAAAAAAAAAAAAGAGAAGAATCATTGAAAAAAAATAAATGAAAAAATAAGAAAAAATAAGAAAGTTGAAAAAAATTTTTGAAAAGGGAAAAGCTAAAAAAAAATAGGAGAAGAATCATTGTGAATTACTATTATAATCCACAGTAATTTTGTGCGTGGAGTAACAGTAAATTCCGCACACAGTTTAATATATTAGTTAATTAATATAAAATCCTCTCATCCTCGGCCATGATCACAGGTGCCTTCTTGAGCATCTGTCAATAGTTTCTCTTGTCTCTTTGTCCGAATGGTATCATCTCCATGTCATGCTCACGTGTATCATTTGGAGCAGATCCTCGTATCAATGGAAGGCAATTCGAGGTTTTCAGTCCAATTATGTGGCATTTTATTTTACTAGTGAAGTTGGATGGAAGGTGATTCGAAGGGGACTCGAATCACCTTCAATGGAAAGTCTGGGCCTGAATTA
>Ga0325404_1004646_pt1 | contig 14574 bp, 2 predicted proteins | sample PopdelMetagenome_18_FD_205664 | JGI IMG/M metagenome (GOLD analysis project Ga0325404, IMG submission 205664) | Populus deltoides microbial communities from Bellville, Georgia, United States - Xylem-Control-R1 | ecosystem: Host-associated > Plants > Phyllosphere > Stem > Wood/Secondary xylem... | reverse complement strand
TTACCTGTTTTAGCTGTTTAATCCTTCAAAGTACTTCTCATTCTTGTATCCTAGTTCTCGAATGTACATAGTTATCAAATCTAAGCGTGTGGATTCTTCTGTATTAATCTTGAAAAACAAAAAATATTTATATTTTAATATTTCATATAAAAAAATCATTTATACATATAAAAACTATATATACTATAAATAATAAAATTTAAAAAATTATTTCAAAATCCAGATAACCACTGCCATCCCTGTCGAGGATCCACGAGTGCATACAAGTCATTTAAATCTAAAACGGTACGCACATGTGAATCTTCTTATAATGACTTCTTCTGGAATTGAGCTATAAATGGTAACGTACGTGCGTGTGGAGCAAATATACTTACAAATTCAGATTTATCGGCCAATTATTTCTCATTCGTGGGGTGATTTTATATGATCCAAAAGGAACAACCAAAGAAGAGATCTCTGTGCATATCGATCTCGCACATAATTGCAGATGGAAAATACATATGAGCGCTGGTAGTGTGTGTTGGCTGTGGTCCATTTTGCAAGTGCACATACCCCTTGTGTATTTGCGCATGTAATATATTTGAACTTTAGGTCAACAAATTATTACGCCATTGAAAACCTATGTAGCTTTATTATCAAGTCAACATGAGAAATATTAACTCACGCACCATTACACGCACGCCCAATGACCGGGACATGCTGCCTCGCTCGTCTATTTAATTGGACACAATAATTTAAAAAAATTTCCAGGCTTTAAATTTTATGACTGTATTATGGGCTGATGACTGATCGTGTTGTTATAGGAACTTTGTAGTACTTAATTAAGTTAGGGAATACAAGAGGAGTGAAACATGTGCGCGCGTGAAGAGAGAGTATGTGACACGAAAAACAATGTTGTATGTGGAATGTTGAATGTAAGAGCAATGAGATCAAGTGATCTTGTCTTCGCCCGTGTTTTTTTTTTTTTTTTATAAATAGTAACCCTACATAAACTTACAAACTTATAAGGTGAAAAGAGAAAAAATGATGAGGACTATATGTTTTTCTAGAAATTTAAGTTATTAATTGGCACATATGCGCCAAGAAAACTAGCACAAAGTCAACCATAAAGATAGCCATCAGTGAAAAAATTGATCAAGTCAAGCTTAGAAATAATCTCTGGTAAGAAGGTTAGCTTGAGAAAGTTTGAAAAAGGTTGTTATTGAAAAGAAAATGTGACTATTGTAAGTTAGGAGTAGGGTTTAGTTAGCTTGGTCGAGATTGAGGAGTGTTTAGTTGGAGATGAGAGGGTGAGGTTGGGCTTAAAAGGAGAAGGCTAGGTTGAGCTTAAGAGGCTTAGTTTGAGCCATAGATGAGAGGTTTGATTGGGCTAAAATGAAAGAGTGTTTTGTTGGGCTCACATTCTTTCATTTTTTTTTCTTGTTTTTCTCACCACTTAGCCTCAATTGGACTAGTGAGGTTCAGTTGGTCTAGCTTCTAGCTCCTATCTTATTCTTTTCTTCCATTTTTTTTTATCCATTTTCTTATCTCTTATCCTTTTTTTTCCCCTTATAAAAATGACAATTTAATCCAAACTCAATAGATATCGACTAAAATGGATTAGTTTTTTATATGGATAATCACCTTACTCGATGAAAAATGGATAAGGTATGTGTATTGTTAAACCAGGCTCGAAACCCGACTCAAACCTAAACCGAACTCTATATATATATAGACATAATACACGTGCCAACTCACACACACTTCAAATATATATAATTTTTGTTGAATAATAAATAATAATCATAAAATAGATATTCGTATGAATACTCGAAACTCGATAGATAGGGTATGAATATTTATATTTCTTACTCGATGAATAATGAGTAGGATATGAATATAAAAAAAAAATTGACCCGTGGAAATCCATTGCCATCCTTTCTCTTCTCTCGATAGAGCCACCAGCCTCTAGGATCGGTTGGGCTTGTTACCAGGCTTGATTTTTTTTTATTACCCTATCAGTAGGCTAGAAAACACCAAAAAATTACAAAACGATTCTAACAACATGCTAGACTTGAAAGTCCAAAATGTGCCATTTTCTTGTTTTTTTTTTCTAATCGATATCTACCGAAGATTAGTTCATGTAAAATGAACCTTAGAAGATTTTGTTAGGATTGAAGAGAAATTCCTTGTCTTTCTTACCAAGTATGAAATAAAGTTTCTTGAAAAGAAAAGAAATAAAGGGTGCCATGTAAGTGCCTATGTGTCAAAAAGTTACAAGGAAAGTTTATTATAATTCCTAAAAATATGTTTGCACGCAATTGAATCATAAAGGGTTAAAATTATATACTTATGTTTCATCCGACATTTGAATTTTTAGATATAAAGTTAGTATTAGTAGTTATATTAACACAATAAGGATTGAATTGATCACCATTGTAAAGGGGGGGGGAGTTTTATCCAATCTATTCTTTTAATGAGATATGTTTTAACATAAATACTCTCAAACAGAGAAATTAAACTCAATACCTTCTAACAGTTGCAAAATTCCAACTACAATTAGGCTAGATGCATGTTAATGATATTCGAATTTAAAAACACTTTATAGAATGAGTCATACACATGGATTTGGTTACGTGAGGGCTTGGCTCGACTTTATTTTTTAGGAAAAAGTATCCCTAGCATCCTATAGTTTAAATGAAATTGCACTTGTTTATCGAGTTTTAAAAAATTATAGTTTATAACTTAGGTCAAAGAAAAATTTCAAATATGATGAAATTATTATAATACCTATATATATATATATATATTATAACAACCAGACACATCAAACAACATATCATTTCTCCCTCTCTCTCTTCAACTCTCCCTCTTCCATTAATAAATGGTGAAGAACATGTGATTTTTTCCAAGTCAAAAAACAAAATTAGTATTGAATTTGATTTCTTACACGAAATCGTGTTTTAGTGTGATTGTCTGAACTAGATGGTGGAATCTCCCCACCTAATCACACACACACACACATACTCTTATCTAGAATTACTTCATTCTCTCTCCTTGCTAAAATACTTGATAAATTTATCATCCTCATTTATTTTTGTCAAATTCTCCATTTCAAATTCAATTTTCCATTTGGGCCTTTTCTTTTTTTTTTTTCCTTGTAGGCTAATTCCTAAACAAAAAATTGTTTTTTTTTTTGTATTTTCATGTTCCTTTTTGGATTCTTGAAAAATGGATCTTTGTTAGATTTTTTAGTTTTTGTTGTTAAGAAAAGTAGATTCTTGATTACTTGTACATAATTCTTAGATTTATTTAAAAAACTCAATCTTCACATTCTAATCACAAAATGTAACATCCTCCAAATTCCATGCAATCATAAATAATTTCTCATAATTATTACAATTTCGAGAGATTTTTTTTTTCATAAAAAATCTACTAAAATTTCAATAGAGTCTCTTTTATATTTGGAGATTCCAGGTTATTGACTAAAACTTGTTACACTTTAATATAGCCAACTCATATTATATGCCTTGTCCAATCATCCTTGACTCATTGTATCACAACTCAACATATCATACATGTCACATTTCATTACAATTGATATATATATATATATATATATATATATATATATATATAACATTCAAACTTCATAAAGTACAACCAACACTAATTATGTATAACATAATAAAGAGAATTAATATGAAATTTAAGTGTACGTATTTAAGTCGCGTTCAAAACTACATAATTTTTTAGGCGATTAGTATTTAAACATCGAACCCTTCATAATACAAAGGGACATTTAATACAAGTTCTTAAACAAAATTATCAAAAGCTATCCTACATATCTATCATTTTGCTCGTGGCTATAAGGTACCTGTAGTTAATTTATAAATATTTATTAATTGTATAATATGCAAATTATTGAAGCAAATAGAACAAATATAATATTTTATTTAGATTACATCTCATCATCATCAATTATTAATCAATAATTTATCAATGTAATCCATCTATTAATCTACATTGTTCGTTCAATACATCAAGATTTCTTATTTTTCAATAGCTTGATAAATCATTCTTTTCCTGACATTTATTTTCTAAAACTCAATCTTTCCAAGAAAGACCCAATACCGAGTAATTTTTTTTTTCGCCTTTATCTAGATATTATTTTCATTTCTGGGAAACTAAACTTTTTCCCCCCATTACAGAGTATTATTTTCATTTTCAAGAATCTTGTTCCATTGTTCGGTGTTGGGCTTTAGTCCCAATACCAGGAAAATCAATTCCTTTATGCCCATTACCGGCATTCGTTCCATCACTAAGAAGCTAATTATTGCGCCCCTTACCAGGCATTAGTTTCCATCACCAAGAAGCTAATTCCTTCACCCCTTACCAGACATTAGTTTCTATCATCAGAAAACTAATTCTTGTACTCTTTATCGGGTATTAGTTTCCATCACTAGAAAACTAGATCCTTTGCTATAAACCAAAATTTATGTACAATATAAAAGAATATGTCTAACATATTTCAAGGTGTATGACACCTACCTATTGTCATAGCTCGAGTGATACCTCTCTGTTGTTGCGCGGCTCCCTTAGTCTCTCTTATATCAACAAGTATTACATATTATTATTCATTGCATGCTCATTCCACACACACACACACACACACACACACACACACACACACACACACACTGATATGTATGTTTAGTTTCTTTTTATATTCATTATTTGAATAAGTTCCACAACAAAATAACTTTCTTTATGAAAATAAAAGTAACCAATTCCAGTTAATTTAGGCTATTCAATCAAGGATGTCTTCTCTCATTTATTTTATAACTATAATTACAAAAAATAGTTTCATTTGTAACTTATCTTATCTAACAGTCATACCACATTTAAGTTGAAAGAAGAGAGATTTTATTCAACCTTAACACACCTAAATTTACTCAATATCGTTACTAGTCGAAATTGTCCAGCATAGATTTCAACCTTTCGACACTCATATTTTTGCCTATAAACGGAGACTTATAACTCTAAATTATGCACGATCAATTTTTTTGTAAAGTTAACATTCGTATCTATAACTTCCATGAATAAACTAATTTCAAATTTCATCGTTTTCATACCCCAAACTTCTTTGGAAAACGAGTGATAAAGATATCAGTTTTTTTTTGTCTATAAATTACGAAACCAATAAAATGTTCCATTCATTTTCACATTATTCATACAAGTATTTTATATATATGTTACAATATCTCCAATTTCAACCTTCTAAGGTTCACCAATCCCATTTCATTTTATTTAAAATCTTCAAAACAACATCATGGAAAAACATATGCATTAACATAATTTACAATTATACTACGTTTTATGTACCATAAATTATTATCGTATTTCATTCAAATAATTCTTCTTTGGCCAATACTATCACCTAATTTCTTATCATAATTCATTCATAAAAATTTTAATCAACTCTTCCTTACATGAGAAGTCAACACCACACAATGGTCTTTCACCTCTAAAGACTCCAATTTTTCTCAATTCTAAATTTCTCAGGATGATAGCATTTTAAGCACACTTTATAATATAACTTAGTTCTTTTAAAAATCATTTCCCTCACATAATTATACACTAATTTATCATAATTTTGCTTAATTAAACATAATTCTATTTCATGTAATTAATCCTTCATTGATCGGCCATTGAAGGATTAATTGCATGATTTTCTTCATTATTTCTTCTTAATTTAACACCTAATACAACATAATCTAACATGATTTGATCAATTTATAGTCAATTTACATTTTTCCCAAAACTCTACCATAAACCCTAACATAAAATTCATGATTTATATCTCAATTTTTATTCATTTCGTATGAAGTTGCTAGATTAAGTTTAGAACTTTTTAATGAATGTTAATCTAGTCTTCAAATCTCAACCAATTGAAAAAATTTTAAACTTCCCTTTAAATACCTTTGTTGTCATGACAGGGGTCTTCAATCCCCTTGAATTCCATCATTTTTCTCTTTTATTTGTGTGGTTAAGGTGTGGTGGTGAGTAATTCTCTTAATTTCTCCTTAATTTTTCTAGTGTTTTCTCTAAGGATTTTTTAAGAAAAAACCAATTCTTCCTCTCTTTCTTTTTGTTCCAACTATATCGGCCATAAAGAGAGGGAGAGAGAAAGATTGTTTTTATATGGCTTTTATATACACTTTAGCCCCTCATTAATATAAAATCTTAATTTGCCTCCTAAATTTTTGATTGATTCTCTCTCTTTGTATTTAGTGTCTCAATTTTTTTTTTAATTTTTCTCTTGCCATTAAATTTTAATTTTCTTAATTCTAATTTAACCCATTTTATCTATAGGTTAAAAAAAATCTAATATTTCAAGAAAAATTTAGCCTGGAGTTTATAAAAATTATACCTTACCAAGATATGTTTCCATATTCTGAGATTGTTCAAATTTCTCCTCCTAGATTTCAAGGGAAAAATAACTTTCACAAAATTTTTATTTTTTAGAGAATGTGTGGATATGCATAAAAAGATAAAGAAGAAAGTTAGGAGTTTGAACTGTGTATGAGATTTGCGTGTAAGAAAAAGAGATATACAAGGATGATGATATTTTTTTTAATTTTAATACTGTGAAGTGTTAATGTGTGGATCTGAATGGATGATGTGAATTCAAATTTGGGGTGAAGATGAAGTATAGGCCTTTGTGGTATTTTCATTATTTTAATACAATAAGAGCTTTTTAGTCATTAAATAAAAAATAATAACAAACTTGTAAATAATTAGACAATTTTTGTTAACTTGTTTGAGCGCACCGGGTATAAGATGTAAATTATTACGCGTGCATTAACATTTAGGTTACAAGCTGTAATTTTTAAAAATTTGATAGACAAGAGCAATTTGGATTAAATTATAAGATATTAGGGGTATTTTTTTAATATTTCTTTTTGTTATCCTTTACACAAACTTAGAAAAGTTATTTATGATATACTCTTTATTAAATTTATATTTAAAATTATGTTATTTTTATTTTAAGATTCAAATGATAAAGATTCGATAATTAACATTTTATGAGTAAAAATATTAGGAGTAAATTTTATAAAAGATATTATGAGGAGATGAAAATTTCTTGAAAAAGTCTTGAAATTCTCCTAAAATACATATGACAAATTGAAAAAACTCTCCAATATGTAGTTTTATGATTTATATTTCGTCAATTGAATGTGACAATCCGTTTACTTCCTTTTGATTTCTTTAATGTCGAAATTATTACAATTTCTCTATTTTTCTTTCGGTCAACTTCACATTAGTCATGTAAGTTAGAAATATTGAAGTTGCACACCAAAATTCATGCGTAGTTACCACGAAAGATAGCCAACAAATGTGTTGACTTTTTTTTTTTTTTCCTTTTGCTTTAATTTTAGTACAAGAAATAAACTAATTTGCCTTGGAATTCTATTCTATCATTCAATGTTTTTCTTATCCTAAGAGTTTTTTTCTTACAACCATATTCTTTTGTTTTCCAATAAGGTATTTAGGACTGTTCGATTGAAATTTAAGCTTTATATTTTGGTTTGATTGTTTTAGCATAAAGGTTTTCGTTAATATTTAATTTTGCACAAAATAATATGAATTTTTTAATTTTTCAACAAATTAAAACTAAAAAGACTAAAATTGAAAATAAAAATAAACAAAGGCTTTTCTCTTTCATATAAAAAAGAAAAAAAAAATAATCAACGAGCCACATCAAGATTCTTGCTATACCATACACTATCTTGGGATGAAGGACTCGACGAGACAAAACTAAAGTGTCAATTACAACCACTTTAGAAGATCTGAAGCCACCACACATCACCAAACCGTGGCAACCCCACTCACATGTTGGCGCGTGTATATCAAGCACTAAACTCTTTTGCTTTTTTATTTATTTTAGTCCTCAAATCAATACTAATTCTTAAATTGAGTCTTTAATTTTATTCCACCTGAGCCTAATCAATCTCCTTTTAATATAGTGTTTGATTCTCTAATAGCACATCAATTTAGTCTCGTATCACATTCCAACCGAACCAAATGAAGATCCAACATGTAAGAGAAGCTGGGAAAGGGCAGAGAAGGAAGCAACCAGCAAACCAAATTAGCTGACTAAGTAGCCTTTTCTTTCTTTATTTCCTTTTCTGTTCTCTGTTCCATTTCTCTCTCTCTTTCCTTTTTTGGTGCAGTTCTTGCCGTTTTCTAAATGTGATAAAATGAAGCTGAGAGCAGGTTTAATTTCGAAGAACACGAGGACTAAACAGTCACTTGAATAAATTCAATAAAATGTTTAAGAAAAAAGGGGGCTAATTTTTTGTCGTATAGTCTTATTTTCCAAAGTGAGGATTTCGTATGGATTTATTTTTAATTTCACGAGTCCAGATTCGACATTATCGTATCTAATGTTGAAACAGCACCTGGAAACACCAAATCCAAATTCACCAAACCTGTCCGACTGTTCGTCAGGTCAGCCTCGTCCAATCCACAACAAAATATAGAAAGCAGCTATGAGTTTTCTAGCGGGAAGATTAGCAGGAAAAGAAGGAGCCTTCTTTTTCCAGGAATCCAAACATGCCGTTAACCGCCTCGCAGAGAAATCCGCCACCACAGTCAAGAACCTCCCACCCCCCTCCTCCTCCTCTACAATAGAGCACGAATCCCAAGCCGACGTGCTTCCCGAGGTCTTAAGACATTCTCTTCCTTCCAAGATCTTCGGCAAGCCGTACGAACCGTCTTCTCTGTCCACATCATCCAAGTGGGCCCTACGATCTGATCATCCAAATAGTAGTTCAACCGTGTCCCCTGATGTTCTCAATCCTCTCCGAGCTTATGTTTCCCTCCCTCAGGTCACTTTTGGTCCCAAAAGGTACCCCCCTTCTTTCGATAAATATAACATTTCTTCTTCTTTCTTTCTTTTTTTCTTTCAATTTTGATTAAACATTGGTGGGGGAATGATTCCGAACAGATGGGAATTGCCGAGCGAGGAGCACTCGGTGCTGGCGTCGACGGCGAATGAAATGCGAAAAGACAGATATACCACTATTAATCCCGATAAATTGAAGGCCGCAGCCGAGGGGCTTACTTATAGTTACCTTTTCTTTCTTCTTTGATTTGGTTTTATTTTAATACATGAACCAGAATTGAAAAATGCAAGCTTAAGCCTATTTATTAGTGCTTATAGGTGGCTTAATTACTGTGTTTACAGTTGGGAAGGCATTTGCGGTTGCAACTGCAATTGTGTTTGGTGGCGCCACTCTGGTATTTTCTTTGGCAGCTTCCAAGCTAGACCTCCGTAATGTAAGTAATCGAAGAAGAAAATCATGCTTTTTTTTATGCTACTAATTCATTAATCACTGGTATTAATTGTGGATAATTCGTGTTAGTATTAGATATTGGAGGACCATCTTTGAAATGAATCACCACCAGTTTACTTTTTCTTTTTAATTATTCTGACAGGGTGATGATATCCGAACTACAGGGAAAGACCTGGTTCAGCCAAAGCTTGATGTTATCAGAGAGCAATTTGTGCCTTTAAAAACTTGGGTATATGATTCTTACAAGTTCTGGTTTTGATTGCTTTAGTTTTTTCTTCTATTCCTCGCAATTCTTTTTGGGGTTTTTGCTGTGGTCATATATCTTGTACCTTGTGTTTTCAGGCGGAAGATACATCGAAGAAATGGCGTCTTGATAGGCAGGAAGACGTGAAAGAGAAACCTATGGTCAAGGAGCTTGCTAAAATTCTGGGCGCAAAAACTTCCAACTGATTTCTGTGTAACGTTTTCGTTCATGCAAATAATGTGGAACAGTGATGATGGTGGGTTTTCTTAAATAAAAGATACAAGGTGAAAATGTCGTATCATCAATCAAATGTTATTCAAGTTCTCGTGTGCATTTTGTTGCAACAATGCCGTGAGTATGTATTTGGAAAGTGTATTATCTAAAATTTCAATATCTTGTTCAGCTGCAGTTTTTTGTCAAAGCTGTGAGAAATCTAGGGACCAAACAGGTTTCTGCAGAAGCCTCTCACAGCTTTGGCCTCTACTCTTGCTTTCAACAACAGGTATTTAGCCACTCCAGAGAGCAAAAAGAGGATAAATTTGAAAATACACCCAGAAAAAAAAAGGGTAGAGAAAATGAAAACCGAAGTATGAAAAATAAAAACAGAGGAAAATGGAAGAATAGAGTGCTCATCCAATAAAATAACTTACAGTTAATCAAAATGGTGGGCAAGTGCTAGCCCGTTTGAAGAATAAAAGAATTATAAACTTGTGATTGTCATGAGTTCGATGGATACAAAGTTTTCTGTTGATTTCAGTGAGAAGAAACTCTCTCGGATGTGCATGAGATTTAATTCTTTAAATCAAACATGCTGGTTCTGATTCACTCTGGGGAACACCAAGTCTCCATTACACTGATGATGCCTGCATCTTTACAGCTTATAATCTAAACCAGACCCATATTTCCAAGCCTCAAGATACCGCTTCCACTCATACTTCATCTTGGATGGAAATGCAGTTAAGAATGGTCTGTGAAGAAGAGGTCAACAGTACAAGGGAACATACAGAAGAATAGCTTCTATTACTGTTAACATGGACAAAAACTAAAGAGTAAAACTAAAAAACCTAAAAGAGGAAAATGTATACAATACCTTATTACTGGATCTGCATAGGTGGAGAGAAAAGTATAGTAGCCCAGCATGAAGAAATGACTGGACCAGTCAAGAAGCACAGGAATACCAACCTGAAGATGAAAAGATGGTTAAGATGAGTGGTAATTTCCATTACCAAACATTACTTGTGTCCATCGTAAGATCTGAATCATGTGAGAAGGTGGATACAGAGAAACCTAACTGCTGTACGTGCATGCTTTCAAGGTTTTATGATCACTGTATCAACACCACAATTACTGTAATGAATCCTGTCAATCTATGTAGTGCATACCGTTATTAAATAGTTTATAGTTTCACAGTAAAGAAGCTAACATTTCATTTCTCTAACTGCTTCCAAGCCAAGGCAAAGGGTCATTAACGGCACAGGAAGGTGGCAGGGACAATGCTAAATTCTTCTAAGAGAAACCAGTGGCAAATTACAAGTGTTTTTGTGCTGCGAGATAGAATGAGGCTGCAGCAATTACATTACCAAGTTGTTTATAAGAGATTAAAGTCTATAAGATAAAAAGGAAATAACCAATGGGTGTTTAAATAAATGCAAAATCGAGTGTTTTTCTCCAGGTGCTTGCAACCTAACACCACCAAGTCTATGCAAAATATCATTCGAGTTTTTTATTCTTTAAGCCAAAAGATAAAAGCAAAGAAAATGAGATAAACATGCATGAATTTATGATTTTAAAAATATAATGCAAAGTTAAAAGATTCAAAAGAAAAAAGCAATAGAAAAAACCTGCAAGAATTTATACCAGCATCTCAAGTTGAAGAAAAATTACAAAGAAGGAAAAAGAGCACCTCTGAAGTTCATGCATACCTGCTTGAATATTGATGGGATGATCTGGGGTTTAGTTAGCATAACAAGGCCTAATGTCTTGGAAAGAGCCCAGAACTGTATAACATCCTGTGACCATATAGTGGCATCGGCATTATTATTTTATGTTCATAACTGTTGTTCCTTTAGAACTAAATCTCCAAAGACAAATAACTGGACCATACCAATCAAATCAACTTGGAAAAAGGACTGAAAAGGGGAAATAAGACAATAAACCTGAAGAAAAGGTCTTAGAACTGGATCCCCCAGCTTCTGAGAAGAGATACGCAGATTCATTAGTAAATGAAAGAAAACTGACAGACTCAAAAAGAAGAATTAAAGAAGTCATGGCTTATTTACATAGCCTGTAAGCCCACCTGCATGCTCTGGAAATTAACATAAAGAAGCTCATTAATAAATTCTGGAGGAACATTAGAGTTTTTCTTGGCTGACATTGCTCTTTGAAACAGCCACGAAGCACTTAAATTTGGCTGCAATGAAGAAAATGTCACTCAGATAATTGTAAGAGAGGCTGTTCAACCATATAGCCATAAATAAAAGTCAGAGGTCACCAACCATATAAGGATTTAGGAGGGACAGGCTGGATGCATCGAGAAAATCTCCATTGATTGCTTCATATACTCCTTTATTTCATGAAAAAAAATGGTAAGCTTTCAGCTAGAAAATCTTTACATAGCACATGCTTATGGAGACACCGTGAAAGTAATTTGTTGTTTTGTATAAAATCAGGGACCAAGTACTTACAAAGGAAAAGTATGTATGATCATCTGAAGTGATTTGTTATGCCTACTAAATTATCTAATTTGTGTTATCCCTCCAAAATAATCCATTGAACTCAGGTATTAGCAAATTGATTGAATGTTACGGTAATTCAAACAAACAATATACCTTCTGACAATCTCCCAAGGTGCCTTGTCAAGCTTCCAAAACCACCAAATGAAACAGGTGACTGGATGCCACTAGCATCCCCAAACTGCAGAGAATGAATTAGTGATGCTTGCATCTCATTTGTGTTGTGCCCATAATCTAGTAAGAGCTTTATAATTGTGTGACATATTCCACCTGTAAGATACGATCAAATGCTGCAGGCAATGGACTGACAAGTTGATCCACCCCCATTAAGAATTTAAAAGATGTTAGACTTGAGGACCAAAATTAATAACAATATTCAACGGAAAAGAAGAGCAAGATCACTTTTGGCATGAAGCAGACAAGACATGAGAATACACGTTATTCGAGTTAATATAGTTTGCGAATAACAAGCAGTTTAGAAAAAACACAGCTTCATATTTATAGCAATTCACTGGTTTCAAATCAAGATAGAAGAAATTATGATCAATAGACTACAATGCCAAACATGCCTTGCGTTCCCATTATGGCTCAATATACTCAAGTTAAAATATCTCAGATCCTTCTTTATCTGAATGCTTCACACAAAAAAGGAGGATCATGGGTTTGGAGAAGAATCTAAGATATCTTGACTTGAATAAACTGAGCAATAGACTACAATGCCAAACATGCCTTGTATACGGAAAAAATTTCAAAAGCAAGGGGCTTGCATTTTCCCAGGTGAAGAAGTTCACAATTCCTTCTACCTTTTGGTCCTGTGAAAGCCAGCAGCTTTTTGTAGCCTTTTCTTTTGGAATGTATTATTCTCAGTAAATGTGTTTACATGTATAATGTAGTTCCAGTAGCAAGCAAGTAAGCCTTGGAGTTCATATATTGCATCGTTACCTGTCACGATATGTAGGGAAAATGCCATATATAACTCTCAGTATCTCCAGATTGTCAAGAGAGACTCCCTGCAAAATGAGCGATAAAAAGTGCATAATCTTACCAATCAGTTTGAGGGCATCACAGAGAAGGAAAAGCTTGTAAATAGAACTTGTTAATGATCTCAACAGACAATGTCTAAGGCCAAGTAGGACACCAGTTTAAAATAAGAAAGAAAATATCAATCCCCTGACTACAGGCATGCACCAATAAATTCCAAATACATGCATTATTAAACTTCCTATCCATTGCAAGCAGCAACATGAAACGAACTTGATTGGTTTAAAATGTAATTACTAAACCACAGGCTAACATCATGTGCTAGATCAATTTTCTTTTTCCCTTTTAGGCTGGTTAAAGTTGGGCATGAAATATGGTCAATTAAGAGTTTTGGATTGCGTTATGTCAATTGAAAGATGGGTTCCTCAAGTCTACAAGAGCCCCCTTTTCTATTTCCTCTCTAGCTGTAGAGGCTTCATTCTTTAGTAAACCAAAAGAGCTAGCGGTGCTAGAAGCCCTTAAGGTAGAAAAGACTCAGGTTGTGGTAAACCTGTCTTCCTCTTGAGATGCCCGGCTTATCTATATCTATCCAAGCTGGGAATAAGAGAAGGAAGGGTTTTGAACTACTTGCTTGTAAACTCACTCTTCCTGAAGCAGACAGACAACCAGCTGAATCAAGTTCTGTTCGGTGCTTTAGAGATGGATGGGGAAGCCTGTCCTTCATCGCATTGATCAAAGAAAATCAATAAAGACAACAAAAGAAAAGAGTAAAACATTGAGGCTGATTAAAGTTGGGCATGAAAAATGGTCAATTAAGAGTTTCTTTCTTCTTCTTTTTTTGAAAAATGGGTGTATAGATAGGTGGACCACAACCCTTTCACAGACGACACTCATCTTGCACCTCACCAAGAAGCTATTGAGACCCGAGTCCAAATGAATCTTCTCCTTACCACCACCTAAACCAACCACTTGGAGGCAGTCAGCTAAGTGTTTAGGCAGCAGTATTGACATTGCAACCAATACAAAACAAGTTTTGGTCCTCAACATCTCATCGCATATCATAGAGCAGTAGATATTAGAAATCCCTAAAGAACATACTCCAAAAAGAAACTAGTCTTTTTCTCCACAACATTACCCATGTACTGCTTTTATTCTCACATCATTTTATTTTTTTTGGGTGTTTGTGTGTGTGTGTGTGTTGGGGGGGGGGGGGGGGGGGGGGGGGGGTGGTAAATAAAAAAAAAAAAAAAAAAAAAAAAAAAAAAAAAAAAAAAAA
>Ga0325404_1004645_pt1 | contig 14574 bp, 10 predicted proteins | sample PopdelMetagenome_18_FD_205664 | JGI IMG/M metagenome (GOLD analysis project Ga0325404, IMG submission 205664) | Populus deltoides microbial communities from Bellville, Georgia, United States - Xylem-Control-R1 | ecosystem: Host-associated > Plants > Phyllosphere > Stem > Wood/Secondary xylem... | reverse complement strand
CCTTGCACTTCCAGCAGCAACCTTCTCTTCTCAACAGTGGCAACACTGATTTCAGCAACTTGAGCAGCAGCCACCGTGACCAGCATGGATCTCCTTCTCAGCCACGCCAACCTCCACCTCGAGCCACTAAGAACACCACTAGTAGCGTCACTCCCCTGGCCAGGCAAGTCCTCTTCTCCTTCCTTCCTGCTTTCTTTTTTTTTACATGCAAGATGGGAATTCTTGCAACTGTGGAGTAAAGTGCGCTGTATCCTCAGCTCAGCTCATCCTAAAAAAATTGTTGGTCGTTTAGTCGGCCCAACTAAACTAAATCAGGCTGGTCTTCCACCTTAGGCCTAATCAGCTCACATCTTTTTAGGATAAGACTGTGTTCGATAAACATATCTTTATATATTTTTTTTTAATTTTTAACTTGTTTTTATTTTTATATCTAAGCCAAACATAACATGTTTTGTAAAAAATATAAAAATATGCTTTTTTATTATTTATATATATATGACCAAGTCTTAAAAAAAACAGATTATATCTGCATATTTTTTTATATTAAAAAAATCATTAAAAAAATAGTTGTTTTTATTTTATTTTGCATGTATATTTTGGATTTAATAATTAGTTTATTAAAGTCATGGGAATTTGGTTTATATTTCAAAAAATGACAAAAAAATATTTTGTTTCTTTTTAATATGTGGAATTATGAGCTTCTACGAAAGACATGTTCTCGATATTAAATTCAAAAAAACCAAAAAATTATTTTATTTTATGTTATTATATGATATTATGAACTTATACCTATGATGTATTTTTGATTTTAAATAAAACGATAGTTTCTTTTATTTTTTTGTTTAGTCATTAAAATAGTTAGGTTTTTAACCTGATAAGATAAGTATCTCCTTACTAAGAAGGACTTTTCTTCAACCTTAAACAGACCAACGATTAGAAATCATAATAATACCTTAGTTTATATCAGACAAATAAATAATGTAATTTACCTTAGGTAAGGTGTATTAAGAGTGCTAATACATTTTCTTTACGCAATCAGTCCTTTTATCCAGACTTGAAGATAAGTTAAGGTTTGTAATGATTAAATTACTAGGTGGCGATCTTATTCCCTTTTTTTACTGATAAAGGATAAGAATTCCTTATCCTTTTCACCTATATCATTCCCGATAATCCTCATCTGGAAGGACAATCACCATGATTTTTCACATGTGCAATAGAATGACGACATCACTAGGGAGTTCCTATGGACTAAGCTTTGTTCTTTTTGTCTTATTATTGTGTTTTATTGTTTAGTCTTTGTGTTTATTTTTAGCATGTATTTTTTTTATTTGCTTATATGTTTTAATTTTTTTATATATTGTTCACGCATTGTATAATATTGTCTCATGCATCACATGTCTTAATTTTTCAAGCACACACAAAGTTCTAGGTTAGGTGGGGGATTAACGATCTTCTCTATGACTATCGGTCAGGGTTCAGATGCGTGAAACACCCAACTCATATCTGAGTGTCTGCTTGGTAATGGTGGGCATATGTGCTTTAACCATTCCTCGCAACGCCTCCATACTATCTTTATGAGGATTATCACTAGGCAGATCTGAGACCCTTTTGAGACTGAACCATGCTCACTTAATGAATAAAAGTCATTCTTAGATTGTATGTGCTACCTTTATTTTGCATCAAGGCAAACCCTTCTTGAAGCATCTTGAGCTTAGGACTTACGGGTGACACAATGGCCATCACTCAAAAAAATTTCATTGTAGAGTTTGGGCAAAAATCAAAATTCTTGTTCATTATGCAAGAGTTACGACCATGTGTCACCCCTTGAAAGGCAAGTTCATTATATAAAAACATATTCATACATTTAACATGCATGCTCACAGGTTGAAACGTGGGTAGAATCTCTCCCTTGTTTCTTTTTCGATCATGGGCTATATGTCCTCTCTTGGAATATTACAAAAATAATGAATGTGAAAAGAAATGGAATCAGATGCAACTAAAGAGTTGAATTATTTTGAACATTACATCTAGAAAACTTTCTTTGTAATCGTAGTAATAAAGAAAACGATGTCCAATGTTTTTGGTGACTTCAAATTCTTTTTGATAAAGCTGTTGAATTACTTGTCAGCTGACCAACATACTAATTGGTGGATGCAAATGGTGGTGATAGAGCATGAGTCCCCAATAATTTTACAAAATAGGCAGTAAAAGATTGGTTTTTCAAGTTGATATCAAAGATAAGCATTTTAAAGAGGGGTCGAAATAATATCCAAAATATTCCAATAAAATAAAGATATAAAGAAGAGTGATCTTAGCCATGGACTTAAGGAAGAAGTTGAGAAGAGTATACTAGATAGAATTTATGAGTATAATAAGAGGGTCAATTAATAAGCAACCATCCTTTTATATTTATATATCTAGGGTTGTCTATAATAACTAACATACAATGCATTACACATAACTACGCCTGACTGAGAGAAAAGATGGAAAATGAAGAAAAGACTCGTAAATCTGCTCAAACAAGCGTTAAGTTTCAAGAATGAAAAGGGAACGTTTGTGCAACAGCCTTTCATGAAAGCACCATCAGCCCACATCCCTCACACATCTCAAAAATTTAGGGCAGACTCAATAACTGAGCGACATTTTGTCCTCTTTCCCCCCATCCAGCCAATTCAAGCTTAAGTCAGCATGGAAAGACCTTCTGACAATAGGTGCACCAGTCTTATAAACCATGATAATTTGTCTGCTCTAAAAGAGAGATTGAGATTGGTTAAGGAGAATGATTGTTATAACCCCATACGAGCAGCTGAGATATGTTTGGTGCCAAACATTGTGGTGCTAAAGGACTTTAAAGTGCCTGACTTCGTCAAGTACACCGGGTTAGAATGTCCGAACACCCATCTCCGATTACACTACAACAAGATGGCTAAAGTGATCCATAATGATAAGATGTTGATCTATTTTTTTCAGAATAGTCTCACAAGATCCGTCTTGAGCTGGCACATGAAACTAGACAATACCAGGATCAAGAAATGGAAAGACTTGACAGACGCCTTCTTAAAGCAATATAAATTCAATTTGGAAACTACTTTTGATAGAACCAACCTAATAGCCATGGAGAAGGGAAACCAAGAGTCTATGAGGGTATATGCGCAAAGATGGCAATATAAGGCAACACATGTCCAACCTCTACTGATAGAAACAGAAATGATGATGTTGTTCACCAACACCTTCCAATCCCCTTATTATGAGCATCTAATGGGAAGCCTAGCTCAATATTTTTAGTATACCATGAGGATTGCCGAAAGAATTGATTAAGCAATCAAAATGAGAAAAATTAAAGGTCCTACTATGGGTTCCAAAACAAAGATGAGAGATGAATCAAAAGATGTCTCTCAGTTGGGAAATCTTAGTTATGTTGTCTAGTCAGATCTCGTTGTAGAATCAATTACTCAAATGCTTTTGTCTACTAGTATATATGTTTGATTTCGGACTTGTTGCCCCAACTTCATCACATCCCACACAACCACTGTTTTCTAGGTGGTATAATACAGACAAGAGATGTGAATATCATGGTGGGGTCTCAGGCCATTCGATTGAAAATTGTAAAAAAATCAATTTTCAAGTTCAGAAGTTGGTGAGTAAGGGACATATTGAGTTTGTGAAAAATGATGGTATCTACCATATAGTCATCCTTATCTTCAGCAATAACCAGTAGCTTGCAAAATATCGATGAGGCATAGATAATATGCAATTACCTAGTGAATAAGCATTGTATTTTGCTTCAATATGCTTTCATATATCATAAGTGCATCACATACTTTCAATGAATTATGCTTTGTTCTTTATCTTGAAATAAAGAGATGTTTTTTCAAAGGGTATTTTGACAAATTATTTTAATCAAACTCCAACATGCTAAATTAAGACTAATCAATCTTGAAAGAATAAAAGTGTTTTGATTGCTAAAATGACTCGACGTTCGTTAAAATAGCATGATAAACAATATGGGATGACCAAATCTTTTTTGAACTCACACATGAAATTGAACCACGCATCATGTAGCAAAGGTTTAGTAGTATGCATAATGACATGTAGTGGATTCGATAGTTATGGACTCATGAATCATGATTCCTTACAAGTCATCTTTGTTTATTTCCTTTACTATTCTTAAAATATATATAACTTGCAATCCACATTTGAGCCTGATGGAATATTTCTTTTTTAAAAAAACCCTGACATGGATCACACTCCACACTAGGGGCAAATGAAGGATTTTTTTGGTTAGAAAGACGAAGAAAACATTAGAATCAATTGTAAAAAAAATGTTAAGAACAGAAGCCCAATGATTGAGAAAGGGTTAAAAGTGAAAAAAGCCCTTAACCAGGGGGCATATAAGAAAACTTTGAGAAAAGCTGTGAGAAATCCAAAAGGTAGAAATTGTTCGCACTTAAAGGCAAGACAAAGTTAAAGGTAGGAAATTCTTATGAAGTCTAGGAGAGGCAAAATAGGTTTTAATTGAGGAAAGACACAACAAATGCTAAAAGCCGATGCTGAGGGAAAAAGTAAAAAAAACAAAAAACAAAGAAGATATTAGACTATAAACATGTTTATTGGTATCTATAATAAAGCCTCTGATGTTTTCAAATGATTAGATAGGTTATCCATCAAAGGAAAAGTTAGATTTGCTTTATGGCCCTGTTAAGATAATATTAATCTTTTAGATGAATATGGAATATGTGACATGGTTATATGTCATTCTTTTATAGAGATAGTGAAATAGAAATAAGAAAATATCGAGGCTAATGATTGGTAGAGAACCTTGACCTCTCCTTTGAATCAAATTTTGAGATAAAAGAGCATCGGGAGATAAATGATGGACAATGAGCTTTAGTATTCTTATTAAGTTTGGAATTGACAATGAGAGGAGTGACATGATTATATACCAATATTTGATTATTGTCATAACCTAAGTTTTTTTTATATAAAATAAAAAGAAAATGAAATGGAAAAATTGGAATGAATGAAGAAAAATTGAGATTTGGATCAAGACAACACAAATGGAAAGTTTTTGAGGATAAACCAGCGAGAAATTGTAAATTTAGGGTTCAATTTTGCTAGAAACTAGAAGAATTGATAAGTTTGGGGACTTAATTAAGCTTTATTTTAGTTTAATTAATGAAATCAAGGGATTAATTGAAGAAATATTAAAATTCAGGGCTGATTTAGGTCAAAATCGCAAGAAATTAAAGTCTAAGGACCAAAATAAAAAGGTGGGGTACTATAGGGAGTATAATTGATTTTTCCAGGGTTAATTTTGAAAGAATTAAAAGTTAAAGAGTCAATTAAGGACTAAATTGATTAAATTAGAAGCCAATGACTGTTTTGTAAAAGGCGCCAAAATCCAAGGGTCTAATTATAATTTGGCTAGAGGCTTGATTAGAAAACATCGAAACATTGAGGCCAATTTGAAAATGGTTGTTCCCACCCAAAACAACGTCATTTCAGAGTCATTGTTTCTTCTTCTTCCTCTAAGAATTGAAAACCTGCCTGCAAAGAAAGGAAAGAAAAGTAAAATGTTGGCATCCGAGTACTACTAAAACACAAAGTACATTCCTATCTTCATGAAGATTGTCGCACGTGACCCCGCGCGGCGATTCGGTGATTTTTCATTATGTTTGCTTGATTGGTTTTTTAGGAGTCGCCACCTAGTATTTCATTGAGGGTTACTAGGAAACCCGGATTTACTAGTCGTTGTTAGAGATTCGAAAGTAAGGGACTGGTTGTGGCTAAGGAAGGTATTAGCACCCCTAGCACACCCTACCTGAGGTAAGCTGCTTTGCGGTTTGATGTGATTTGAAAATTTGAAATATTAATTAAATTCTTAAGGCTTTAATAAATCATGTTATATTTTCCATGAAAATGTAAGAACATGTTTCTACATATTTTCTGGGATTTAATAACTGATTTATTAAAACCTTAAGAATTTGATTAATATTTCAAATTTTCAAATCACATCAAACCGCAAAGCAGCTTACCTCAGGTAGGGTGTGCTAGGGGTGCTAATACCTTCCTTAGCCACAACCAGTCCCTTAATTTCAAATCTCTGACAACGACCAGTAAATCCGGGTTTCCTAGTAACTCTCAATGAAATACTAGGTGGCAACTCCCAAAGAACCAATCAAGCAAACATAATGAAAAATCGACGAATCGCCGCGCGGGGTCACGTGCGACAGAATGGCGACTCCACTGGGGAAAAGGTAATGTTTTCAACATTATTGGACTAAGCTTTGTGTTTTTGATGTGTTTAAATGTTACATTCCTATCTTCATGAAGATCATAATCCCGGAAAGATAGGGGAGAATGAAGGGGAGGAAGAAAAACTAGAAAAAAAAAACCCAGGATAGAGGAGGGAATAAAGAAAAAAAAGCAGAGAAGAGGAAGATAGAAAGAGAGAGAGAGACCAGGAGAGATAGAAAATAGGAAGAACAAGAAAAGCCAGGGAGCAAAAAGGGAAACTAAGAACATAAGCTTCATCCAATGGCGATCGAGCAAGATCTTCGTCCCAAGGCCATCTGCAAAACAAGTAAGTGCTTCCCGCTCCCTCCCCTACCTATTTAATTCAATATCACTGTAGCAAGCGTGCTTGAACAGTTCATGCACGTTTGCAAAGAAAAAATCGGCCAGGTTACTGGTCTGAACTAGTAATCGGCCAGGGTTGGCTGGATTTGGTCAAGCCCGTATGGCTGAGCTAGATCCAGCCCAATGTAAAAAACAAAGTGGGACGAGTTTAGGCTTTAGGCCTACCTAGCCCAAATTGTGTTTGCTAAGGGCGTGTTTGCTAAGGGTGTGTTTGGCAAAACACACCTTTATGCATTTTCCATGTATTTTATCCCCCTTCTATTTGATATCTGGCCAAACGACCTCCTTTTCCATATCAGAAAATTCTAGAAATATTTGGGGATCTTTGTTGATTTATTTTTGGGCCCTTTGCGCCTTGTTTTATTTTTTTTCTTTGTGTTTTGTTTTTTTTTCCTGCTATATGCTAAATCTGTGAACCATTACTGTTAAATGCAAATTTATTGTGCAATGCTTTTTTTTTATTATTCTTGTCTAAAAAGAGTAGATAATAAAAAGGGTAAACAAAAAGAAAAAGGCATAGAAAAATTGTTTCCTTTTCATTAAAAATTCAAAATTTTGTGAACTTATTCACTGATGCTAGAGTTAGGAATATTATATTTTTTTGGGTTTATGCAATATTTACCATCTTCAAAGTTGAAAATATTCATAGGTACTGTTCACTGATGTCAGAGTCAGGAACATGATAGGAAAAAAAACAAGAACAAATTCTTAGCAATTTTAAACAAAAATAGCAATGCAGTCTGTCTTAGGTAGGACGTTAAAAGAGTGATAAGTGATAACATCTTTCCTTTTGCATAACCAGTCCCGTACCATAGAATCTCTATTAACTAGTTAGGATTCCTAATAATCATAATACTAGGTGGTGACTCCTTAAACTAGACATTTTCCCCAAAGAACAAGATGCCAAATATCTGTTCTTTTTCCATGAAATTTTTTAATCGGTTGCTGCGATGTTTGGGTGTAACAGAATGATAAATTCGCTGGGATTTTAGGCCTAAGCTTTGTTGTTTGTCTTTTTATTGCTATCTCGTTTGTGCTTGTTTGATTTATTTGATTGCCTTTACTACTTTAGCATGCATCCATGTTTATATTATCATGCATCACTTCAAGAGCACACGTGTTAAAATTTAGGATAAGTGGATAAGTAACGGTATCCCAATGGCTTTAGCTTGGGCAAGACTCATGAAACCATCCAACTCTCGCTTGATTGTTTACTCGATAATGGTTGGTACATCAATCTGATATTACTTAGGGCCTCTATCTTCACACTACTTGTAAATCTCATATCGACATTTCGAGGATGACCACTAAGCATACGGGAGACCCTTTTAGACTAGATAGTAACTTACCCCTGTGATGCACTTAATGACTAGAACCGATCTGCTAGGTTGTACCCTGTATAATCTCATTATGGCTAGCCCAACATGCAACATCTTGAATTCCAAAATCATTGGGTGGCAAATGGTCGTCACATAGGATATACGAGTCTGAGTTGTTACAGTTGACAAGAGAGAACTAACTTGAATTGAGTCAGAAGGTTTATTAAAAGCTTAAACATAAACAAGGCTGGACAAGGATCCTCTTGTTGGCATGATAACGACATCAGGTTCCTAAAATCCATGAATAGCGACCATTACCACACTGTGAAGGGTGAGTCCACATTGAATTTGTATTTTCCTTACGCATGATTGTATAATTTTCATTTAGCGAGTTAAAATATAGGTTCCCATTGAAACACACCTTTAACACTTGACTGTAAAAAAGACAAATAGAAAACAAAGAAAGAACTCGGTTGGAAACTCAACACCGAAAAGAGTTGGAAAGTCTCATAGAAGAAGTCGTAAGGCTTACTAGTCTACTCGAACAAGCCTTGGGATCTAAATCTAGAGAAGTAAAATTGACAACTCATCCCAAACTTTTGCTCGCAAATCCACAGAATCTAAGAGCAAATGAGGTGTCATTTGAATATCAATAGGCTACGTACTCCCAAATTGCTTAACTAGCATATCCCATAAAAATATTGTTTACCATTGACTTTACAATGAAGAAATCTCAAAAAAACAAGATGGTAAGAGAAGATGGCCGGGATAAATTGGTTGCCCTAGAGCAAAGGATAAGGGCATTTAAGGGAACTAGCTTACATGACCATATAAAGGCTACTGAGATGTGTTTGGTGCCTAACATGACCATTCCTAAAAAATTTAGAGTGCTTGAATTCATTAAATACAGGAACTCAATGCCCTATAACTCATCTCAAGGCACACTGCAACAAAATAGTTGAGGTGGTCTATAACGAGAAACTGTTGATTCACTTCTTTCAAGACAGTTTGAGTGACGCTGCCCTTACTTGGTACATACAATTGGATAATACCATGGTAAAAATCAAAGAAACAAAGGTGAACTACCAAAACAAAGACATGTAGAGATCAATCGTCCTGAAAACGAAGCTATTATGTTATTAGGCCAAGACTAGTCTAGGTATGACCTCAACTGACTATTGGAAAGATTCCCTTGTCGAGAAGTTAATAGGAAAGGGATGATTGGAAGATTCCAAAAATTCCAATCAATGATTGCTAAGTTTTTAGCCCTTTTATGTGTCACCTTGCTAGTAATCATAGCTCAAGATGTTAACATAAGGGCCTTGTTGTTGAGCATCTTTTCTAAAAATTCAATGAAATAATAAGTTTGTCTTTCAATTGTGTCTTTTCCTTTGATTTACAACTAAATATCCTGAAAGAGGTTCCCTCTAAGAACTCACTAAAACACTTTTAAAGTCTTGCGTGATCTCATAGATGCGATTCATTTCTTTTACTAAAATCTTTTTTCCAGTGAAATTTTGAAAAATTAAACTTGCATTTTGATTTCAAAAATAATTTGATGTTTATTTAGAATGATATTTTTGACATTCTACTTGTAGAAGACACATGAATCAAGTAACTCTTTCATTGAGGTGACTAAACTCTAAACCAAAGTGTACAAATAGAAAAAATAAACAGCCACCATCACACCATGACTCTTGAGCCAAGTGTTTTAAATCTATGCATAATGGTATGTAGTGGATTCGTTGTTTATAGACTAATGAATCTCTTTGCAAAGTCCAAACCATCACACTAGACGAGATCAAAGTTTATTGATCTTAATTGCTTGCGTTCAAAATGAGAAAAGATCATCTTTATTGTCCCATTCACATTCTAAAATGAATATATCTCTCGAGGTCCATTTTTTAGCCTAAAAATTTTTTTTTCATGAAAAATCCCGATTAGGATCACACCCTACACTAGAGGCATGTGAAAATTTTAATGATAAAAAAATTATGAAAAAGCCGTGAGAAAGCCAAAAATGCAAAAGAGCCCATGAAACTCAAATGTTAGGGGGTAAGCCTAAATCATAAGAAAAAGTGATAGTCAAAACAAAGTGAGTATACCCCAGCCAAAACAATGAAAAAGGGCAAACCAAAAAGGTACAACAAAAGAGAAGATGAAAGACACAAAGAGTCGAACTATTGATAGTGATTCTCGGTCTTTGAAACCTTGAAACACTTTTTGCACCTTATGAATCCTTTTCTTTCATAGCCAAAAACCACAACCTGTATTACATGCCTATAGAAGTCCCTTCTAATCAAGAAAGCAGGCAACCTAGAACAATAAACAATGCTCTCAAAATGCAAAGAGTACTTTTTCATAAAAGTCATGACGTTGAGAACAAGCTACTCATCATTATTCATGCTGATAAAATGAGTGTTCAAAAAGAGAAAAAAATTTCTCAAACAAAACCTTGAGCTTGTTCTCGAGTCCTTTACTTTGAAGCCCATAAAAACAAAAGATCACCTTGTGACGTACCTTTACCAATGACAATATTGCTAAACATGGACGCGTCTTCATGTCTAAAATCTTAATTTACCCTCTGAAATATGGTTGTCGCACATGGATGCGTGACGTCAGGAGATTTGAAGGAGTCGCTACCTAGTTATTTGGTTCAGGGTTGCTAGGAAACCTAGGTATACTGGTTTTATCAGAGATTCGAGGGTAAAGGACTGATTACGGCTAGAGAATGTATTAGCACACCCTACCTAAGGTAGGCTGTTTTATATGGTTTTGAATGTGGTTTAAAGGTTTTGATGGGTTCCTAATCGGTAGTTTGTCTATGACTTAGGATTGAGATTTATTCATGTGAATAAATTTGGTGTTAAGAATTCATTATGAACTTGTGTACCCAAATAAATTATTATGAAAGGTTTTTCATAATTGTATATTATGGTGAAAAATACTTCTAATTAAAATTGGTGAATATTTAGAATAACTTTGAGAATTTTTTGGTCAACTTCTGATATTCAAATATTAGCCTCACTTGTAGGTCCATCATTCGATACCAGAATATTAATAATTAATTCTCATGAATTAAAATTTTGTTTATTGAAATATTTGCCAAACTCTCATGGATTTAGTAAATTGGTTATTAAATCTCAAAATGCATGCAAATATGTATTTTGAATTTTTGTATAGAAATACTAAACGATATGATTTTTTATATTTTTGAAATATTTGATCGTATGCAACAAACAAAAAGATGTTTTTGTATATTTTATAGACTTCTTGAAATAATAAAAAAATACTCAACAAATTCATTTAAAAAAAAAATCCAAACAAAGCTTAAAGACAATTTGTTTTTACCCGATTGAGTCGATCTAGGTGGATTGACCCGCCCGTGTCGACTGATTAGTACTTAAAAGTGTATTTTTATCAAGGTTTTATATCATCATTTTGCACTTGAAGTATCAATAACTCCTTAACTAAAGCATGTTTTATAATAACATATCTAATAATATAAGATACCTTTAATTTATGGTAAGTGTTCATCTTAAATGCAGGCCTATCATATAAATAAAAGAATTGATTGATGAGTTGAAGTACTAAAATAAAAAGGACAAAGAGATGGCCAAACTTTGAAAAGAGACGTTGATGCAGTCCAAACTGGAATATTGTTCGGTAATCGGGTCATATCTAGAGTTGTAGATCTTGGATTTAGGTCTACTTTATATGGATAGAAAGGTAAGACATAGGCCTACAACTTTCATGCGGAGCCCAAGATTTAACAAGGCCGTTTTCAAGTCCAAATTGTAGCAACAATAAAGAAGTCTGAATCTGTCCTGCAGCCCAGACACTGTTCAGTGTTCAGCCCATATCTCAAGTTCTAAAAGTCTAAATGATCTCACATTTTTACCTTAGAAATATGAGACAATTTCCTAAAACTTTCATGATTGAAGTCTGTTCAAATTATGACGTTATCAATGACCTTTTTGGCAGACAAGAAGATAAGAATTGTCATCAAGTCAAGATGTGGCCACCCATTCATCAATTAGTCAACAAATTAATAGTTCTGAATTTTGGCATATAAAAAGAGGCATTTGCCATGTATTTACGCATCTTGGTGTTCAAATCAAGATCATGCTCTTGCTCTCTCTTTATATTTTGTAATGCTTAAGTTTTGCTTATATTAATCTCTTGCTTATGCTTTTCATTTCCTTTCCTTGTTTATTTATGTTTCTTTCTTTCATTATGTGTAGCTAAGTTAATTATGTCAAGGTGAAAAGGGTACACTAATGGTGTAAGAATAAGAACAATATAAATTTAACATGGACCTTAATGTTGGATACTAACATGCTTTATATTTGTTATCTTGTTCACTTTTAATACTTTGCTTGTTAAATGGTTAATCTAGATTTATGTTGTATAACACTTGGTACAACAAATACTTGGCACTTTCATAGCCCATACTGTATGGTATAACCGACACCTGAGCTATGAAAGGAACTTGATTTGTTGTTAACATAAGTTATAATCATGAATGCCTGACAACATTTACAAGTATTAGCATTATTCGAATAAGATAACTAATGTAATCATGTTAACAATTTATAATCTGATTGGAACCTCCTTGTGTGTGGTTTCCAATTGAATAATAAGAGTTTATACTATACTTGTTTGAAATACCATTAGTGGATCCTCTAACCTTGACATTTGTTGTTATTGTTGTTACTATTGTTGTTTATAATTTATACAATTAACCTCCCTGTGGTTCGACCCCGGTCTAGCCGGGTTATTTATTACTTCAACACTCCTACACTTGGGAAAAGACATCAATCTTTTAGTTGTGTCAAGTTTTTGGCGCCGTTGCCGGGGAGGTAAATTCTTGTATAAATTATAGTATTTATTATATTTTCTCTTTTCACTTTTCTTGTATCTAACTTTGTTTATTTTTTTTGTTTTGTTTTGATGTCTTCTTCTTTTTATTCTTTTTTTACACGTGCATGAGAGTCTGGTCACGTACATTAAGTGGTAGACTTTGTAGGGTATGCTCATCATTTTCAGAAAATATGGCCGAAGAAGATAACCAATCGCTTCATAATGAGAATAATGAGAATATTCGGGTTAGAACACTTAGAGACCACATGAATTCCACAAGAACAAGTGCACCCTCATGCATAGTTTTTTCTCCTGATGCATCTCATTTTAATTTTAAGCTAGGTATTATTCAATTTTTACCTTCTTTTCATGGCTTAGATTTAGAAAATCCATACTTGCATTTAAGGGAATTTGAGGAGGTCTGTAACACCTATAATGACTTAAATTGTAGCATGAACACCATTAGGTTAAAGCTTTTTTCCTTTTTCATTAAAAGATAAAGCTAAAACATGGCTACAAAATTTGAGACTTGGATCCATTCGTGCTTGGGATGAAATGCAACAACAATTTTTAAAGAAGTTTTTTCCATCTCACAGAACAAACTCTTTCAAAAGACAAATAATCACTTTCACTCAAAAACCAGGAGAAACATTTTACCAATGTTGAGATAGGTATCGAGACTTGCTTAATACTTGCCCTCATCATGGTTTTGAAACATGGAGATTGGTTTCATATTTTTATGAAGGGTTAACTCCTAGAGATAGGCAAATGGTTGAATTGATGTGCAATGGAACTTTTGAGGATAAAGACCCCAATGAAGCCATGGAATACCTAGACTTGCTAGCTGAAAATGCACAAAATTAGGACACTAGAGGCACTTATAAGGCACCAAGTAAAACCCAACCTTATACATCTAGTGGAGGTATGTACAATCTTAGGAAAGATTATGACCTCCAAGCCAAGTTTGCATCTTTAGCTAGAAAAGTCGAGGCACTAGAATTAAAAAAGAGTGGTCAACTAAAATCTGTTCAAGACATTGTTTGTCAAATCTGTGAAACCAATGAACATTCAACCAATGACAGTCCAACTTTGTCTTCTTTTAAGGAATGTCTCCATGAACAAGCTCATGCTCTAAATAGTTTCCAAAGGCCCAATCATAACCATACTCGCAAACATACAACCCTGGTTGGAGAAATCACCCAAATTTCAATTGGAAGAGTGATAACAATAATGCACAAACTTTACAGCCACCGTTTCAAGCACACCATAATTTCCAAAATTCTCATGGATATGCACCTCCTTATGCTCCACCTCCTAGAAGAAATCTTGAGGAAACATTGCATGTATTCATGGAAAAGCAAGAGACAATTAACACTCAACTTGCTCAAAGCATGACAGATCTTAAAGATACTCTTGCAAAGTTCACAACTGCTCTTAGTTTCCAAGAGAAAGGTAAGTTTCCATCTCAACCTCAGCAAAATCCAAAGGGGCAATACAATGCGAATGCAAGTAGTTCGGGAAGCCAGCACATGGATCAAGCCAAATCAGTCATCACTCTTCGCAGTGGTAAGGTTATTGAAAAACCCATTCTTGAACCTTGTGAGAATGATGATGAGTCAATCTCTAAGGGTAAGGAAGGGGTTGAATCTGAACATTGTAAAGAAAAGACTGATTCTTCGCCAGCACTTCCATTTCCTCATGCCATGACCAAACAAAGGAAAGTCAATCACAACTCTGAAATCTTTGAAACTTT
>Ga0325404_1004644_pt1 | contig 14575 bp, 9 predicted proteins | sample PopdelMetagenome_18_FD_205664 | JGI IMG/M metagenome (GOLD analysis project Ga0325404, IMG submission 205664) | Populus deltoides microbial communities from Bellville, Georgia, United States - Xylem-Control-R1 | ecosystem: Host-associated > Plants > Phyllosphere > Stem > Wood/Secondary xylem... | reverse complement strand
AAAAACTATAATCTCTATGTTATTTCAGATGTTTATATAAGATGGCTATCAAAATAAACACTACTTGGTTAATAAGCTTAGATTAAATCTACATAACTAACTAATTTAAAACCAAAATTGAATAAGAATAAAGTACAAAATCCATGCTTTGTATACAATGAAGTCCAATCCATATAAGTCTTGTATGCTTTGTATATAATAAGGTCCAATCCATATAAGTTAGGGGTGATCAGTTTTTGTTCGGTTCGATTACTTATAAAAACAACCAAACTAAAATTTTATAAAGTACAAAAAATAAAACTGAAACCAATTTCAACTGATCGATTTCGGTTTGGTTTGGTTATTTTATATTAAAAACCAAAACCCAATCGACTAGTTTCGGTTCGGTTCGATTATTTTATATTAAAAACAAAAATCTATGTTATTTTTTGGGCTTTTTTTTTAATTTTTGACGGGATTAGTTTCGATTCAGTTCGGTTCGATTCAGTTTATTTTTAACTAAACATGTTCAATTAAGGTTTTTTAGTTTCAGGCTTATGAAACCGAAATCGAACCGAACCGAACTGAATATTTTTTAAAATATTCTAATCAAGTTAATTAGTTTTTTTTTCATTTTTTGGTTTTTTCGGTTATTTTTTTTGTTTTCTTGGTTTAATTGATATGTTGATTTTTTTGCCCACCCTTAATATAAGTCTTGTATATCCAAACCTATATATGGTACATGTTAATCAACCTCATTTTTTATTTGGATCATATTGATTAAAGCTTGATCTTCCTTTAAACTCAATCATGAATCAACCCATTGAATATCTCTTTGATCATTTTAGCTCTTGCCCTTATAATAGATCTAATCAGCACATGTAATGGATCTTGTAGTGTTGCTTATTGATTCTCATCACTCCCCTTTCCTAAAAAAGATTCAACCATAAATCATCACTTACATAAAAAAAAAAAATCAGAAACATTAAATATAACACTAATATTATACTCACCTGGAAGTCCCAACTTATATGCATTGTCATCAATCCGTCCAAAGACTTAGAATGGATCATCTCCTCTATGATGCATCTTAGATCACCTATGGGCTAGGAATATTTTTTTTCTCGTATGCACCCAAATCAAATCACAAGGTTCAAAGATAACACACTTACTACTCTTGTTGGTTTTAGATACACATTGATTATTCTTTCTTTTTATTTGCTTTCAAACACTCTAATGGTGTTTCTTCACCATTTTAGCCTTCTTATTTCCATCAAGACAAACTCTTTCACCAACATATAAAGGCAACAAACCTTAAGGAGTTAGAGGATTAAAATTATAAATAATTATAAATGGTAAATAATCAGTAGTAGAATGCAAAATCATATTATATTTAAACTCAATAAACAATAAACACTCCTCTCAAGTTTTCAAGTGTCTTTTAATGATAGTACATAATAAAATAGATAAGGTCTTATTCATTACTTTCGTTTAACCATCCATTTGTGGATGACAAGTAGTTAAAAATAATAATTTAGTGCCCAATTTTTTCCATAAAACCTTCCAAAAATAACTAAGAATAACATCTCGATTTGAAACAATACTCCTAAAAACACCATAAAGTCATATTATTTATCTAAAGAACAAATTAATAATATCGTTTACATCATCGATCTTATGACAATATATGAAATATGTCATTTTAGAAAACCTATCTATAATTATACAAATTAAATCTCTACCCCGTTTTTACCCAAGTAAACCTAAAACAAAATTCATGAAAATATATACCCAAGGTTCATTAGATACAAGTAAAAGAGTATATAACTCATGCAGTAAGGATATATTTGGCATACTTATACGTGATACATATATCACATATCTCTTTTGCATCACATATTATCTTAGGCAAAAAGAAAGGTTAATGTAACACTTTTAAAGTCATTCTCAAGCCAAAATAGACCATCAAACCTCCTCTTATGGGCTTCACGCACAAGTACCTCATACATATAACAATCAGATACATAAAGTTTATTCCCTCTAAATAAATACCTATCAAGCCTATTAAATTTCACATAAACTAATCAACAAAGTCATTATCATTAGCATACAGATCTTTAATATACTCAGATCTTAATAATCTTACATTTAGAGTAAAAACAAGAACATATCTTGTAGATAACACAACAACTACAATATTATCCTTATTTTACTTATACTTGATGAAATATGAAAAGGTCTTAATGAAATCCACTCATTTGACATGTCTTCTATTCAGATTACCCTATTTTTTTAAATGCTTCAATAATTCGTGATCCGTATCAATAATAGACTTTTTTTACCACAAGTAATTTTGTCAAGTCTTTAAAGTTTTAACCAACACATAAAACTTCTTGATATATTTGGGTAATTCAAAGTTATCCCATTTAGATTTTCACTAAAATAGGCTATTGGTTGCTTTTTCTACATCAAAACAACTTCAATGCATATCTCTAAGGTATCACACTCAATCTCAAAATATTTTAGAAAATTTAGGCAGTGCTAATTAAGTCACGAGATATAACCTTTATTTAACCAAATAAGCGTATGCTTTTATTCACTAGCCCATTTAAAACCAACAGATTTCTTAACAATTTAAAATTGAATGTGGCGTACGTGTGCGACGTCGCGGCGAAAACATCCACCCTTAAAATGGTATCTAATGTATATATCTGGCAAATACGGAGAAACAAGGAGTTCTTGTCTTTTAGTGGAAAAATAGAATGGGAGTCGCCACCTAGTATTTTGGTTACTAGGAACCCTAACTGGTCTCAGAGATCGGGTACGGGGACTGGTTGCGTAAAGAAAAGGTATTAACACCCCAAATCTGCCCTACCTAAGGTAACCTGCATTGTTTTATTGTCTGATAAAATCTAAGGTCTTGTTATGTTTTCTAGTTGTTGGTTCATCTATAGTTTAAGAAAAGTTGTCTTCGGTAAAGAGATCCTTATATTATTAGGTAAAACCTAACCGTACTAACGTCAACAAATAATTTAATATTCGGAATACGTCTTACGTATAAGGTCATAACCCCAGATATTAAAAGAAAACAAAATAATTTTTTCAGAATTTTTGAAATATAGGCCTAGTTCTCGGGACTCTAATAAACTGATTATTAAAACCAAAATGCATGGTAATACATATTTTTTGAAATTTTCTTTGTTAAATGAAAATACAATATGATTATATATATATATATATTGAGAGACTTGGTCGTATGCATAAAAATACATTTTTCTTATTTTTTTAATGTTTTGACAAAAACCAGGTATTTTAATACCGGATTTGTATCTTTACAGTATAAAAATACAAACCAATATTGATCAAAATACAGTAAAAAGACTTGGAAAATCATAAATTTTTGAAATAAATTTTTTTGAAGAATTTCTTTTTTTCGGGGGGGGTTGGGCCCAGCCAGCCTGCGTGGCTGGGCTAGACCTAGCTAGCCCCAGCCACCTATGCACGCGTAATATTTTACGAGTGCATGAACAATGCAACGGTAATTAAATTATCTTCGTACTATTCATCATCTTTCTTGCAGATAGCAAGAATTTAGAAAAACCAACAGAACGTTGCACCTGCTTATTTGCTGTTATTGGCTTCCTTATGTTTTCTTTTTGTTTTTCACATACTAGCATGCATCATTTCATTTGCAGGAACCGAGAAGGGAAGCGAACATACCTAGTTTTGAGAAGACGATGGTGGTGCTGTGTCACTGCTTCGCAGTGTAGTTTCTCCTTTCCTTTTAATCTTCTGTTCCTCTCTTTTCAGCCTAGCTTTGTGTTTCCCTCTTTTCTCTTGTATTGCCCTCTCTATTATTTCTCCTCTCCTCTTCCTCACGCTCTTCCCTCTCTGTTTTTTTTTCTGCCTGCTCTATCTCGTCTCCTCATCTCTCTGTTTTATTCCTTCTGTCTCGTTGCCTTCTTCATTTTCTCTCTCATTTCTTCACTGTCTTTCTCTGGCTTCTATAGGCCAAGGAAAGCCCAGCGGTGGTAATGGTCATCAGGATAACAGCCATAAAACATGCCCTATAATTGGAGCAATTTGCTGCAAAAAGTATCCCTGTTTTATTGCTAAAAACGACTTTTTTTGAAGAAGACAATGAATAGTGCTCTTGAAGGAAACAGCGCCGTTTCAAAATTTCAAATGAATATTTTCGATTCAGTCCTTGGTTTCAGATTGTTTTAATTAAGTCCCTAATTGGCCATCAAACTTCAATAACTATGCAATTAAGCTCCTGATTTGACCAAATCAACTTTTCAAAAGTATAATTGGACACCAGAACTTTAATTTCTTCCAATAAAAAACTAAATTGACTTAAAAATCAATTTTTGTTGCAATCAAATCCTCTATAAATTCAATTAAATCTTAGATAAAATTTAATTGAGTCCGTACACATCTGATTTTGGATTTTTCCTCCTCAAATTGAATTTTCATTGTCAACAGGGCTCTCACCAGTCAAAAATATAATGTCAAATTTCAATTCTTATATTTTGAATTTCCTCAACCAATTTCTAGCCATTTTATAGGCGTTCCAGTATCATTTTCTCACTCCTATTGTTTTTTAGATTCCTTTCGAATATATATATTTTTTATATGTATTTCTTTTCATTTTTTGTGTGGGAACCCAAAAATAGGTAACAACAAAATGCATATTTGTATTCACTTTCTCATTTAAAACCAACAGATTTCCTAACAATTTAAGTTAGTAGTGCAATTAATGTACTAAATTCTTTACAAATATCCTATAAAAACCAGTTAGAGCATGAAAACTTCTTACCTCAATAATTGATTTGGGCATTAGCCATTGTTTAATAGTCTTTACCTTTTTTCATTTATCTTTATACCTTTTGTATTGACAATGTAACCAAGAAAAACAACTTTATTCATGCAAAAAATACACTTTCTTAAGTTGGTATACACTTTTAATTCCTTAAAATATCAAACACACAACACAAATGGTTGATATACTCATCAAACTTTCATTATACACTAAGATATCATGAAAATGGACAGTAAAAGTTTATTTATATATACTCATAGGAATTGTAGCTCTAAAAACAAGATCAATTTGATGTTTTATTCTTTTAATAGGCGGTAAACCACTAGGAACATCATTAGAAAATACATTTTTATTTTCAAAAATAAATAAACAACAACACAAGGAATTGATTGGTCAAGATTATTAGTATTAAAAAGGCCTTATTGTATAAAAGTATAAATATAGGCTGGTTAGTGTAGAAAATACTCTTTACGTCACTCTTTTTTTGTATAAAAGCTTACTTACTTCTTTTTTCCCTCAACAATCTCATTTTTTTTTTCTCTCAAGCAGCTCATCTCTCTTTCTTTTTTATTGTTCACCTTTTTCTTTTCAATCCTCTCGTTCTCAATCTCTCTTAATTGTATAAGGACAATGGATTTATTATCTTTTACAAAAGAGTAATTGTTCTTGAACCCATCATGAATGGTCTTTGTATTGAATCGCTACAGTTTGTCCAATAATATATGACTTGTATACATGAGAACAACATTATAAAGTACCTCATCATTATACCTCCCAATTGAAAGGAAACTAACACTTATTTGCTCATCTTTAATTCCTCACATTCATTCAACCATTGTAGCTTATATGACTTATGGTTTTTTTGAAGTAGGCAAATTAAGTTTTTCAACTAAAGTAGTGCTAGCTATATTAGCAAAACTTCCTACATTGATAATCATATTATATACCTTGTTATTGATGTAATATTTAGTATGAAAGATTTTTTTCCTTTGCTACTCCAACTCATCCTCATTGATTTGAGCACTCAATACACTTTTAACCACAAACGACTCACCCTTAACTAGATACTCTAACCTATCATCAATAACATTCTTAAGTGGTGGTATTTAATTATCCTCAATATCATTTTTAGTTTATACTTCCTTATTATCGCCAAGATCATATATTTTTTTATACTAAAAAGATAAATATCCTATTCCTAAATAATGAAAATATTTTATGTCATGATTATGAGGTGGTTGGGAATAAAAGTTACCTCTAATGATGACAGAGACGTCTTTCTTGCCTTCAGGTGATTTGATTTTGCCCTTAGAAATAACCTTATCATCCTTTTTTCAATTTAGTTACCATGAAGAGAATAAACTACAATTTTGGCTTGGCTTTGAATTGTCTTTTTTCTTTTGTCATTCCACTTTCATAGCCATATATATTGTATCTTGTAATTCTATATAGTGTTGTAACTTCATAATATTTGTTATCTCTCATTTCAGATCATTCAAAAATTTTGTCATGATAGTTTCCCTATCTTCCTTTACTTTTACTCGAATTATAGCTACCTCCATCACTTTAAAGTAATCCTCTATCATAACTAACTTCATTTTTTCTCTCTCGAAGCAATCATGGCAATAAAAAATCGGCTTTACTTTTATTTTCCACTTTAGAAAGGTTTTTGGATCATGTTTTCAATGGAAAAACGAATCTTTATTTTAATACTTTTAAGATTCTAATCTACACCATCATGACCTCTAATATCCCTTTTAAACCCTCTATCACGCCTATCACCTTTTTGCCTAAATCTACATATATTAACCATTAATATTTAATCACTTTTATCCTCATTCTCAACACAAAATCTATTTACAGGTATGAGAGTATGTCTCTTTTACCCTCTAACATTAAAAACCCTTTGGGGTTGTCCCTCTTACAAGTTAGCAACCACAATGTCTTATTTCTTCATCTGATCCTTTATATCACCAAATACAATATTCATACACTCAAATTATTGTTACATTACCTGTAACACAAAAAATTTGTTCTCCTTTCCTCATTGGGTGATGACTAGTTTTTGAAAGACATATTCGAGAGCTATACAATATGTTATTAATAAACCTCAAACACTCTTTTATGTGTTTGCACTCAAAGATATGTCATTCCACTTGTGTTTCACTTTTGACTTGGCTTTTCTTGATGGTAATCTCACATCTTTTTGTCTTTTCCCACTTTTAACTTCCTATTTTTATTTCTTTATTGAACTAAATGAATACAAATGGAAAAAAAAAATTGATCATAATGTTCAAACCTTAATATTTAAAAAAATAAAAAAGACAAATAAAAAACAAAAAAAGAATTTAAAAAGAAAAATAAAAATAAACAAAATTAGAAGGGAATAAGGTTAGGTCTAAATCAAATAGAATATGGAATGACAAAAGTTTATCACCAATAACTATTTCAAATGGAAAATTAAACACTAAAGATCAACAAATTATTTTTAAAAAAAAGTAACTCAAAAACGTAGATTCAAGATTAAACTTCTTGACTGACATTTATAAAAAAAATTTAATCATTGTAAAATAGAATTGAAGACAAGAAAACCTAAAATTAAGAGCACAAGTTAGAATAATTTGTGCTAACTATTTTGATGAATACATATAAGGTGAATTTTAAACCTAATTGATGCGATTTGATGTAAACAACAAATATTTATATTGTAATCTTGAAATGAAAGAACACAAAATTTGAACAAGAAGAAAACATGAAATTAAAGGTATTATTTTCAAACAAAAAACACTTTGAAAAGTAACATTATCACAGTATCATTTGCTACCAAAATAGGTCATACAACTTATAGACAACTTGTGTCTAGGAATTCTTCAATACAGTCCATTTCAGCTTAGGGACTTTGCTTTTCATTATACCAGGACACGACTGACTCTTTAATTGAAGACATTTTTTTCTTATGCAGTAAATGTCCCCTTTTTTTTTTCTAATCAAGAAGACCAGCACAAAGTAACATATGATTTGTTATCATAAAAAAGACAGTTTAGAGTTTTTTTATATAATTATTGAGTAAGCTTTAGTTTTGTCCATGTAATTCTTTAATGTTCCACTTTTACTCTTAAATTAAAAATTTTCCAACGTTACCTTTTTAGTTTTCAAAATGATTAAATAGACTGCATTTTCAATTGATTTTTGATTTTTTTATAGGTTCTTAAGTGTATTGTGAGATATTATAATATTTATGTAGAGATATTATAATATTTATGTAGATTTAAGAGGGGGGAAAATATAAACAAAAGTGAACTTTTCATCAATCATTGATAGTAAAAAGCATTAAAAGAATTTAGATTGTCTGCGCTATACTGCTGGTCAGATCAATTTTTTTAATATAAAAAAATATCTAGGTGTTACCAACATGTTTTCTAGTAGAAAAAAAATCTAAATCATATAGGGTTTATCCAATGTGACCTGATCAACCTGAAAGATTAAGAGACAATCCAGAAAACCATTAAAAATATAGTTTGACTAAAACAAAAATTCAAGACAAAATATTTTTTAAAAAATATTGAGACAAAAACATATTAAATTGACCTCGGGTAAACCCAGATTAACCTTTCAAATTCACGACCCGGATCATGAGACTAAGATAATCCCATAGGAAGCAAATCAAAACTAAATATGAAACCCAATTCCCAAGTAAACCAATGTTAAATGATGAAATTGAAAAAAAATAATTAAAAAAGAGACTAAAAAACAAATAACTCGAGTTAATTTGTTAAAGCTGTAACCCAGATCATGTGATTGGGATGACTTCATAGAAAGTAAATCGAAACAAATTATAAAATATAATTCACAATCAATCAAATGCTGAAGGATGAAACTAAAAAAAAATATCAATTAAAAAAAAAGATAAAAAAACTTTAGTCAACCTGGGTTAACCAACCAAAGTCGTGACCCGAGTAATGAGACCAAGATAACCTCATAGAAAGAAAAACAAATATGAAGCCTAGTTCCAAGTCAACTAAATGTTAAAGGACAAATTAAGAGAAAAAATTCAATTAAAAAAAGAACAAGAAAACCCGAGTTAACCAGCAATTTAGGATAAACAACCCTAATGTTGAAGGATGAAATGAAAAAAAGATTAAAAAAACTCGATTCAACTTAAGTTAAATTGCTAGACTTGTGGACCAAGCAATAAGATTGGCATAATTTTATAAAAAGCAAAACAAAAAAAAATTATGAAGCCTAATTTCAAATTAACAAAATATTGAATGATGAAATTGAAAAAAAATTTTAAAACTAAAAAGAAAATTTGACTTGAGTTAACCTATCATGCCCATGACTTGAATCATTAGATCGGGATAATCTCATAGAGAGTATACAAAAAATAATCTAAGTTAACTTGGTTAACCTATCAAACTCGCAACCAAGATCATGAGACTGTGATAACTTTAGAAAAAGTAAATTAAAAAAAATTATGAAACTCAATTCTCAATAAACCTATTGTTGAAGATTAAAATCTAAAAATATTCAATCTAAAAACAAGACACAATAAAACGACCTTAATTTACACATGTTAACCCGCAAAACATATGACTTGAGTCATAAGATCGGGACAACTTCATAAAAAGCAAACCAAGATAAATCATGAAGCCTAATTTATAATCAGCACAATGTTAAGCGATGAAATTGAAAAAAATACCAATTAAGAAAAGATAAAAAAAAAACTTGAGTCAACTAGGTTAACCTGTCAAACTTGCTACTTGAGTCATGAAACCGAGGTAACCTCATAGAAATCAAACCAAAATAAATCATGAAGCCTAATTCTCAATCAACCTAATGTTGAATGATGAAATTGAAAAAAAAATCAATTAAAAAATAACCAAAAAAACTTAAGTAAACCAAGTTAACTTATTAAACCCGTGACACGGGTTATGAGACCGGGGTAATCATGTATAAAGCAAACCACAATAAATTATGAAGCTCAATATTTAATAAAGTAAATGTTGAAGTATGAAATTAGTAAAAGAAATATAGATTTAGGAAAAAAAAACCAAAGAAAAAAAACACAATTAAAATAAATAGTGTTTTGTGAGGTGGTAAACAGTAAAATCACCAACTCTTTTAGTTTATACTAGTCTATTGGCCTGCGCTCTGCCACGAAGCAAACTATTTTTTTTTTAATGAAAAAAAAACACTAAGAGTTTATTGCAATACTATTAAACCCAATATAGAAGATAAATCTTGAAATTCCTTAGTTTGGATCTTTGTTTAGCATGAGTTTCCAATAAAACTATATAAGATGTGAATTTGTTTATTAAATAAATTCCAAGGAAACCTAGATAACTGGTTTTTATTTAAAAAAAAATAATGTTGAACGATGAGATCAGGTTAAAAAAACAATGAGGCAAAAAATAAAATAAGACGTTGGATCATATAAACCTTTTCAAACCTGTAACCCAAGTTATTAGATTGAAAATACCATATATGAAAAAACAGTAAAACTTAATTCCTGACAAATCTGACGTCGAATGATGAATTATCACTATTATTACTATCATTATTATTATTATCTTTATTATTATAATCGCTACTATTATTACTATCTTTACAACAATTATTATCACTATTATTATTAATAAGTAATATCATTATTACTATCAGTATTATTATCATGATCATGATCACTATCATTACCACCATTATTATTATTATCGTTATTATTATTATTGTTAATACAATTGTTGTTGTTATTGTTGTTATTTGTATCACTATTATAATAATTTTTTTTTATCAAAGGTAAGTAAATATATATCAGATCAAAAAATATATAAGGCTGGAGAACTAGCAAGTTCATATACAAGATTTACAAAAGAGGGAATATACTTCCTGAACTTGTTAGTTGGCAATGGTTAGATGAGGAACCTAATAAAGGACAAGGTGTTGAACCTAACATATAGCACAAAAAAATATAAACAGCGAGAATGACTAAAGCTGCAACCAGAACAAAAAAGAGCTCTTAGTTACAGCACTAAAGCAAGACAAGTAACGTAGCCAGACTCCCCAAGGATGCATAACAGCCATACAAACAAGCTTCCCCAATCAAAAGACGTAAGCAGCTAAGAAACTATTCATGAAAGTGTAAAATCATGTAGAACAGAACCTGGAATCTGCGAAAAATGAAAGGGACTGGATTGCAAGATTTATTAAAGACTCTCTTGTTTCTCTCTTCCCAAATCAAGTAGATAAGAATACCAAGGGAGACTCTTCGCATTCTGCTAGCAGTGTTGTTACTGCCAGAAGGAAGACTGTGAATTTCTCTATTATAATAATAATTATTATGACTGTTATAACAAACTATTATTACTGCTATTATTATCATCATTGTTACTGTTTATAATATTCAGTATCATTATCATGATTATTATTACAATTAGTATCATTATTATTAGTACTACTACTACGACTATTATTATTATTATTATTATTATTACCAATATTATTATTATCATTTTATTATTGTTGCTGCTGCTATTATTATTATTATTATTATTATTATTATTATTATTATTAGCATTAGCATTAACATTGTTATTATCACCACCGCTATTACCACCATCACCACTATTATTATTATTGGAGAGAATCATAGTCAACACATTTGGTTTGCTCCTCATCCTATCCAAAATCAAAGCTACCAACGGGTGGATTTGTTAGCCAAGATGATTTTTGGGATAACAACGGGAGAAAAGCTGGATATGATTTGTCATCAGTGATTTACTCACTGGTTTGTAGGAAGATGGGTCATGATTGAATCGATTTGGGGAAAAATGAGAAATCATAAAGTTTTAATATTGAGATTTTCAAACAATGACTTCATTTCGTTACATTTATATTCAGTGTGATCCCTTAAATATCCTCCCATTTAAATTTGGTTTTATTTTGGAAATTTTTCACTTAAGTCTTAATTGGCTTCATTCTAAAAACTTTTTCTTTCAATTGAGCCCTTATCTGACCTAATTAAACCCTAATAGTTTGGCACGTTTACACTTGGGCCCTTATTTTTTCAATTTGTGCAATTTCAAACACATTGGCTTTTAATTCTAGATTTATTTTTCAATTAAGCTCTTAATTGGACCCCATATTCATCCATTTGTTACAGATTCATTCTTAATCTTCAAAATTATACAGTTTTGACCAAATTGACTTTCAATTTTAATTTTATTTTTTTAATTAAGTCCCTAATTAATTTTCTGATTTTGTTATTTATTCTAAAATAATCCCCGATTCCCTGATTTTTCAATTTTGGAAAAATTAAACCATATTAAGCCATTTTCCTCCATTCATATGTAATTGAGTCCCTAATTAAAACCCAAATCATTCATGAATTTTTAAAAACAATTTCATAAACTCAATCTTCGACTTGTAAAACTCAATTATAGGTCCAATTTTGGCCCAATTATATATATATTTTGTTTTTATCTTTTATTGTTTTTTGTATTTTTGTGATTTTTAACTTGATTTGATAGACAAAATTAAATAAAAGTGACAAAAATAATTAAATAATTAAATTTGACTAGATTTATTGAAAATACATATATATTTTTTTTGCTTTTTTTCTTTTTTTATTATTTTAAAAAATAACAATGAGAAATTAGTTTATGACACTTATCTTGCAAAACAACAACTCCTTTTCTCGCTATATATTAATTTATGATTTAACTAAGATGTTTCGAGAAATATTATAATATAAACAAGCATCTTACATCTTACTCGTTGATAGCCTTGAAAGTGTTAGCATCTGAATGAATTAATTGGGAGACCGGATTGTTATCTCTGTTCATATATATATATATATATATATATATATTCTTGCTTGTTGAGTGTTGCTTATAATATTCGAAGGCAAACATTTTAAATCTATCCAGGTATCTTACTTGTGATTAATAGAAGTTACGAATAGATTGCAAGCTTCGTATATTATACATAACATTATAGTATTTATGTGTACACTTCATTGAATTATTACAATGTAAATGTGTTTGAATAATAATTTTATTTTTCCAGCAAAAATTTACTATATTGAATTTCTAATAATCTATAGTATTTTTTTTAATTCATAGTGGTATTACAATCATATAATTAAGCATTTTTAAAGTAATTAAAACTTTTTGTTTTTGTTTCTTATCATTGCATTACTCTTTAATTGTTTGCTTTTCAGGCATTAACACATGTTCATGCACTAAATTGTTTGAATTTCAATAATTACTAAATTTAAATTTCTCTTTAGTGTAGATACTTGTTAATCTAGGATTTGAGTCGACGTTTGAGGAGTAGAGGAAATCTTTCTAGCTTTCTTGGATTAACAAGGTGACGAGGGAGCTCACAAGTACTCTAATAGTTTTTACATTTACAGTAATAATTTCAATAAAGGTCTTTGCTTAACATTTATAGGCGAATGTTGATACCTTGCTTGCAATTTTATTGCCACATGGCAACTTCTTTTTGCCTTTAAATTATTGCTAAATAGATTATAGTTTCATGAAAATAAAAATAATCACAGAGAAAGTTAACTATCATGTATTTAATATCTCATATAATTGATATCAAATTTGATCAGAGACTTATTGTGGTAAAGTGCATTTTCCTTGCCTCGGCTTTAGTTGCGAAAACATATACCTTTTCTAAACTATCTATAATATACAAAATAATAACAATAATACCTAATTGAAAAACTTATTTTTTTATTTAACAAACCTATTTTTAACGAGCTTAAAAAACTCTTATGACTCTTCTTCTTTGAGCATGCTCAAGAGAATGAGTATGCTTTAAGTGGGGGCCAAGCCTAATCACTCTGGAGCTTAGTAGTGTGTCAAGCCTCAGGCAAGTTGGGTCTGACATCAGCCAAACCTATATGTCTTTTAGGCTTGGTAGTGTATTGGACTTGACAATCAGCCAAGTTCAAGGTAAAGTGGGTCTGTCAAATATGTCAGACCCAAGACACTTGAACTTGATATTCCGCCAAGTCCAAAACAGATGAATTTGACAGTCAGCTAAGTTTAAGATAACATGAGTCTAGCAAACATGTCAAATCCAAGACACTTGGACTTGACCGTCAGCTAAGTACAAAGTAACGTAGGTGTGACAAACATGTCAGACCTACTTAACGAAACCAATTCCAGAGCAGTTGGACTTGACAATCAGTTAAGTGCAACATAACATGGGTCTGGCAAACATGCTAGATGCAAGGCTCGTTAAAAGCATAATGATTCGGTTTTAATGTTATTGCAATATAATAATTAAAAAATCATATTAGTATGCTTGTTAGCAAGAGTTAGACTTGGACATCTGATAATGCTTATAATAATATTTATGTTTTAGTTGTGACTAAGATGGTGGTGATTATTGGTAATATAGATCATGTTGTGGAGGTTGTTGAGATATTATATAGAATAGAGAGCAATATAAATGCGCCTTACATTTAATGGTTTGCAACACCTTGCTTATAAATGAGGGGAAGATATTGAAAGTTGATCATGATTTATCAAAGAAAATGGAGAGAAAAAAATGTCTCTTAATATAGAAACCTATAATGCATTTATTTTAAACTTAGTTTTTTTATATATATACTTTTAATGATATACAAACATATGGAACAAATTGAGATTTTATTATGTCATTTGGATATTAATCAAAGTTTAGTTTTTAGAAAGTAGGATGTTGAAGCTGGGTTTAATATCTTAAGAATGAATATGGAGAAGATTAAAGGGGTCATGA
>Ga0325404_1004643_pt1 | contig 14575 bp, 27 predicted proteins | sample PopdelMetagenome_18_FD_205664 | JGI IMG/M metagenome (GOLD analysis project Ga0325404, IMG submission 205664) | Populus deltoides microbial communities from Bellville, Georgia, United States - Xylem-Control-R1 | ecosystem: Host-associated > Plants > Phyllosphere > Stem > Wood/Secondary xylem... | reverse complement strand
GTCAACTTTTGAAATTCGCATTCATTCTGTTGTTACCGTTTCTTGCAGTATATTTTCAACATATCCAACATATTTGGGTGTTGTTTCATCATTTTGCATATTTCGTTTCTGTTTTATTTGAGTCTTCAGTTTCGTTTATATTTCGAATATATTCGCTTGCTACTCGCGAGACTATTATCACAGTTTTGTTTTTGCTTGTTTTCTGGTTTTTATAGCTTCTTATACATATTTGGATTGCGCTGCGAAGTTGGTTCTATTTGGTGTTGGTTTGTGTTCCGCAAGAACCACAAAAAGGTGAGACGAGAGGTGTGAGTGTGTGAGGATATTAAGAGTGTTTGAGCGAAACACGAGTGATGTGAGGATTTTGTTTTTACCACTTACCAATTTTTGCAGGTAGTATCATGTCATATCAAAACAACACACCACCCCCTCACGATGTAGAAGTAAAATTCCAAATGCAAGCCATGACGGAGATGATGGAAAGAATAAATTGTGTGATGGGGAACGTCTGTGATAGACTTTAGAAGGTGGGAAAACATGGTAACATGGCTGGAACATGTACCCAAGACGTGAGAAAGGTTGGGGCTGAACCGAAATCAAACAATGGCAGCGGGGCCGAAAGGCCAAGGTGGGTTGATTATGCAGATTTTGAGGAGGACATTGATGATATTGGTGATGGTGGTTTTAAGGATGAGACCAAAGGCCATCGGGAAGGTTTTCGGCAACCTAGAAACCGAAGGGATTTTATGTAGTATTGTGATGAGGTGTAATGGCAAAAGAAAATGAGGATTCAAGAGGAGAGGTGGTATCAAAGGGAGAGAAATAAAGAGATCAGTGTTCTAAAAAATGAATCCAAGAGTCTATCCCATATTCTAGGGGAGATGAAGCCAGAACTTGGTGATGCACCAAATGATGCGAACCTCGTGATCACGTGGTCACGCAACCCACATGCAAAGACACTAATTCCCGGAAAGCCAAGTAAATCAGGTTTGATAGGAGTGTGACACAAAGATAACTTGTACCTAGGCACCAGCATTATTAGAAACGCAAACCCCAACCCAACGAATATTGATTCGCGAACGGGAAGTATAAGGATGACACCACGAAGCCAGTTGTTCTTCGATAAGTCGTTTTCAGTTCTTTAGAGAACCAGGGAAGGGAGATTATCCCACCAACACACAACAAGTGTGGCAAACAAGAAGTTTTATTAATCTGAATTGTCTAACTTACGTGTCTGGTTATGCCTTTATTTATACTAACTCTAGACTTAAATAAACCCTAATGGACCCTCCTTATATGAATTTATATGAGGCTCACTTACAATTGACCAAAATAAGTAATAATAACCCAAAGACTAAGAAGAAAATAATCAAAATCTGAAAATTACTATCCTAAATATGCTAGAATCAGATTTTTCACCATTAAGAACTCCTAAATAGACTAGGAAATTTGATCTGAAGGTAGAATAATTTCTAAAGTCTTCTTTCCATGTTGCCAGGATGAATAAGGAATCCTTGTAAGAAAAGGATTCTGAAACATTTGTAAATTCTTACCACATTTGGAAATTATGTTGCAGCCCATTAAACATCTTTGTAGAACTAGAAAATTCCCAAAACACGCTGCCACATCCTTTTAGAAAAAGAATCTTAACCATAGAAAGTCCACAAGTCAAAAAGAAGTAAATAACAAAATCCATATAGCCTATGTTGACCAGTATTGTGGTGCTTCCTGAAATCCGATTAACCTGACATTTTAACCCAAGGTAGGAAAAATATGTCAAGAAACTCCACGTAAAATTTCAGTCCTGTCCAACGGTCGGATTGAGAATTATGACTATTTCCGTGAAACTACATAGTTACATTTTACATCAAAATCTGAATTTGACTTTATCTGGATTGTATCATCAAGTTTAGGTCAAGGAAGATGAAATTAATCAACAAAGGGAGAACATCTACCATACACGTTGCTATGTACAAAGCAAGGTGAGCAACTTAATTATAGATAGTGGAAGGTGTGTTAATGTTTATAGTACCACCCTTGTTAGTAAATTAAATTTGTGTACTGTTACGCATGCTAAACCATATAGATTTCAATGGCTGAATGATGATGGTGGTGAAGTGAAAGTGACTAAACAAGTTCCGATTCTATTTTCTATTGGGAAGTATGTTTTTGAAGTTTTGTGCGATGTGCTACCAATGCAAGCAAGTCACATCTTGTTAAGGGTCTCATGACAATATGATAGGAAAGACAATTCATGAAGGGGTTAAAAATAGGTATACCATTGTAAAAGATGGTAAAACCATCACTCTTATATCTCTTACACCCAAACAGGTGTGTGATGATCAAATAAAGCTAAAAAGTAAGCATAAAGCTATGGGGAGAGAAAATCAAGGTGAGGAACAACGGGAGTGAAGATCATCAGATTCAGTCAGAACCCAAAACACCACTACAATCCCTTCTCCGGCCCATCCAAACACAAACAAATATTCAGCCAACACTCCAAACAAATTAGACCATTCGGCCATTACTCATAAACACCCAAGACAAGAGGACTGAAGAAAGTCAGGAAGCGTGATGAGAATTGTGTTGAAAAACTAAAGAAACAATCCAATTTTTATGTTAGGGAAGGTGAGGTCATATCTGTATTTTTCACTATCAAGTCAATGATTTTATTTGTGTATAAAGAAGCTTAACTAGGGGCCAATTCAGCCAAAGGGGAAATTTTGTAATGTTGGGGGAGATGATGATTTAGATGGTGATTTGGATGCTATCAAACTAAAAATACCTTTTTTTCAGGTAAAAACGATCCCGAGACATATTTGAAGTGGGAGAAAAAGGTGGATTGAATTTTTTATTGCCATAACTATTCGGAGGTGAAAAAGGTAAAATTGGTAGGCATTGAGTTCATATATTACGCACTGATTTGGTGGGATCAAAATGTGATTAGTAAGAGAAGGTGTGCAATGAGGTTGGTAGTGTCGTGGGAGGAGATGAAAATGTTGATGAGAAGGCGATTTGTGCCTAACCACAATTATAGAGATTTGTATTTGAAATTGCAAAGTTTGAATCAGGGTTCGAGTTCCGTGAATAAGTATTTCAAGGAGATGGAGATCGAAATGATTCGAGCCAATGTGATTGACGATAGGGAAGCTACTATTACTAGATTTCTAAATGGGCTAAATAGGGATATTGCGAATGTTGTTGAATTACAACATTGTATGGATTGGAGGACATGGTCCTTATGACATGAAAGGTGGAGAGGCAAATAAAGAGAAGGGGCAATATATATTTTCAGACAATTCGGCTTCATCTCTTCCTCAACATGGAGGCCAAATTTGAAGGGAGAAGGGGTTGTCCAACCAAAGCCTTATGCATAGGCGGAACCTTCTAAGGTAAAAAAGGATGCTCATATGGATGGGAAAGGTAAATCTGAATCTCAACCTACTCGTGATAGAGATATTAAATGTTTTAAGTGTTATACGGAAGGGGCACATTGCATCTTAGTGTCCAAACCGAAGAGTTATGCTTACAAGAGAAAATGGGGAGGTTGAATCTGAAAGTAACAAATCTGAAAGTGAAGAGATGCCACCTTTGGTGGATTGTAGTGATGAGGATATTGCATATCCTATTAAGGGAGGCCTTGGTTATAAGGCATACGCTGAACATGCAAATCAAAGAAGATGGTGTAAATCAGCAACAAGAAAACATATTTCACACTCGATGTATCCAAAACAAGGCATAAGGAGCTCAAATCCGATCTGCATTTTTCACCAGCAAACCGATGATCTTACTTGTGTTGGAGGCTTATTTTAATTCTACTATTCCTAGTATGGTTGTTTCTTTGTTGCAGGAGTTTGATGATGTATTCCTTGAAGACATCCCTAGTGGATTACCACCATTAAGGAGAATTGAACATCAGATTGACCTTGTACCCTAAGCTTCGATTCCTAACCATCCAACCTATAAAAGCAACCCTGAGGAGACGAAGGAGCTTCAAAGGCAAGTAGATGAGTTGATGATGAAGGGGTACATTCGTGAGAGTATAAGCCCTTGTGCTGTGCTAGTGTTACTTGTGCCTATAAAGGATGGAACATGGAGGATGTGTGTTAATAATCGTGCCGTCAACAATATAACAGTAAAGTATTGACATCATATTCCTAGGCTTGATGACATGCTAAATGAGCTACATGGATCATGTATTTTCTCTAAAATTAACTTCAAGAGAGGGTACCATCAGATTAGGATGAAAGAAGGTGATGAGTGGAAAACTGCATTTAAAATAAGCATGGTATGTATGAATGGTTTAGTCATGTCGTTTGGACTTATAAATGCGCCTAGTATGTTTATATGTTGAATGAATCATGTATTGCGCGAGTTTATAGGTAAGTTTGTTGTTGTGTATTTTGATGACATTTTGATTAGCAAGAACTTAAATGATCATCTTGATCATTTGTGTAATGTACTTAGTGTATTGCGTAGTGAGCAATTGTATGCTAATCTTTAGAAGTGTACCTTTTACATGAAGAAAATTGTGTTTCTTGGCCATGTCGTAACTGTGTAGGGTATCGAGATGGATGAGGAGAAAGTTAAGGCCATCCACGATTGGCCAACACCAAAATCGATAAGTGAGGTAAAGAGTTTTCATCGACTTGCTTATTTTTATAGAAGGTTTGTGAATTATTTTAGTACTATTGTTGCACCTTTAACTGAAATTGTTAAAAAGTCCATTGAATTTAAATGGAATGATGAACAGGGTAAGGCTTTTAATTTGTTGAAAGACGCCTGTTTTAGTTTTGCCAGACTTTACGAGAGCTTTTGGAGTTGAATGTGATGGTTCAGTAATAGGTATAGGAGCTGTGTTAATGCAGGATAGGAGGCTCATTACATATTTGAGCGAAAAACTTAATGGGGCAGCCTTGAATTACCCTATATATGACAAGGAGCTCTATGCCTTGGTAAGAACTTTAGAGACGTGGCAGCATCACCTATGGCTCAAGGAGTTTGTTATACCTTCAGATCATGAATCATTGAAGCACTTGAAAGCGCAAGGTAAGTTAAGTAGGAGACATGCCAAATAGGTTGAAATTATTGGAACATTTTCGTATGTGATCAAGTATAAGCAAGGAATATAACACCTTGTGGTTGATGCACTTTCGCACATGTATGTTCTTTTATCTACTTTGGATGCTAGATTTCCAATAGTGTTGGTGCCTAGGTATAAGTTATCTTTGTGTCACACTCCTATCAAACCTGATTTATTTAGCTTTCTGAGAATTGAAGGCGTGTGGGTTGCTTTACCGTGTGTTCAAGAGGTTCGCATTAGTATGAGCTCGTGTGCTTTACCCGTTCTACTTGTGCCTAAGAAGGATGGAACATGAAGGATGTGTGTTAATTTTTGAGCCATCAATAATATAACGGTAAAGTATAGACATGTTAAATGAGTTACACGGATCCTATATTTTCTCTGAAATTGACTTGGAAATTAGGTAACCATCAGATTAGGATGAATGAAGGTGATGAGCGGAAAACAACATTTAAGACGAAGCATGGTTTGTATAAATGGTTAGTAATACTATTTAGACTTACAAACACACCTAGTATATTTTTGCATTTAATAAATCATATGTTGCGTGCTTTCAATGGTAAGTTTGTGGTTGTGTGTTTTGATGACATTCTCATCTATAGCAAGAACTTAGTTGAGTATATTGATCATTTGCGAAATGCACTTAATGTGTTGTGTCGTGAGAAATTGCATGCTAATCTTAAAAAGTATGTATACCTTTTGCATGGAGAAAACTATGTTTCTTGGTTATGTTGTAACCGCACAGGGTATCGAGATGGATGAGGAGAAGGTTAAAGCCATTCAGGATTGGCCTACACTCAAATCAGTAAATGAAGTATGAAATTTTCATGGGTTAGCTACACCCTTGAATGAAATTGTTAAGAAATCAGTTGGGTTTAAATGGGAGGAGGAACAAGAATTGGCTTTTGTTCTTTTGAAAGAGAAATTATGCTCTGCACCTGTTTTGGCTTTACGAAAGCATTTGAAATAGAATGTGATGCATCTGGAATTGGAATAGGTGTTGTTTTGATGGAGGATCGGAGACCTATTGCGCATTTTAGTGAGAAGTTAAGTGGAGCGACCTTGAACTATCCCACTTACGACAAAGAACTTTATGCCCTAGTAAGAGCACTTGAGACATGGCAACATTACCTGTGGCCAAAAGAGTTCATAATCCATTCAGATCATGAGTCCTTGAAGCATTTGAAAGGACAAGGTAAAACCTTTCCTTAATACTAGATATGCAAAATAGGAGACATGCAAAATAGGTTGAATTCATTAAAACTTTTCCTTACGTAATCAAGTATAAGCAAGGCAAAGAGAATATAGTAGCTGCTAATGCACTTTCGAGCAGGCATGTTCTTCTAAATACCATTAATACTAGATTGCTAGGCTTTGAATATGTGAAGGAATTGTATGTTAATGACTCTTACTTTGCTGTAATTTATAATGCATGTGGACATTCAAGTTTTGGTTAGTTATTTGATGGATGGTTACTTGTTCAAAGAGAATAAATTGTGTGTTTGTGAACCATGTGAGGGTGGTTTAATGGGTCACTTTGGTGGCGAAAACTTTGGATGTATTACATGAGCATTTTTATTTGCCAAAGATGAAAAAGAATGCACCGAATCTATGAACAGTGCATTGCTTGTAGAAAGGCAAAATCTAGAGTACAACCGCATGGACTATATACACCATTGCATGTGCCTACTAATTAACTTTATAGATATCTCTAGGGACTTTATTTTAGATTTACCTAGGTCATCGTAAGGTAGAGACTGTATTTTTGTTGTGGTTGATAGATTTTTTAAAATGGCACATTTCATTGCATTTCGTAAAACAGATCATGCATCTCATATTGCATACTTGTTCTTTAGAGAGATTGTACGTTTGCATGATATTCCTAGGAGTATAGTGTCAAATCATGATGTTAACATCTTTAGCCACTTTTGGAAGACTTTATGGGAAAAGTTGGGAACTAAACTCTTATTTTTAACAACTTATCATCCTCAAACAAATGAGCAAACTAAGGTAGTGATTAAACTTTATCCCAACTTTTGCATGTTGTGATTCAAAAGAATTTGAAAAGTTGGGAAGAATGTTTTTTGTTCTCTCATAATGAAAGGTAGAGTGTCTTGATATTGAGTTGAGGTTTAGTTTTATGTAGGTTTTTTTTTTGTTGAAGGGGGTGGGAAGCTTTGTATAGGAATAATAGTTGTTTTTTTTCTTTTTTTTTTGTTTAAAAAAACTGTTGTAGAGGTGTTTTTCTTCAGTTTTTTTTCTCCCATAGCTGCCATAGAGTTGGTATTTATAAGGGGTGAGGGACATCATGTGGAGATACATCATGGCCATTCATCCATCTCAAACCTCCTCATCCATTGATGCAAAAACCAAAAGCCAAAGAATTGTTGGAAATCTCTGCCATAAAGTTTTACAGACATTTTTTAACCAACTTTGCAGACATATTAGAGCACGAAAAGGACTGAAACAAGGTTGGCAGGATCCTCCTTCATCAGAGGATCAGGGAGAGCAAGCTTTTTGGTCATTAGGATTACACTAAAGAGGAAAAATGGCATGCAAAACCCCTCCCCAAGTAGGCTATCTCTGCTTGTTTTGAGAATAAGGCAATGAACTATTGCCTTCAAAACAACATCGTTTCTTCTTTTTTCTTCTTAATTAACAAAACAACGATGTTCTACACATAATACATTGTTTCATTTAAATAAAATTGTGTTGTTTTGGGTTTAAATTAGGTTTAAAACTCCTATTTTAATTTTAACCCTCAACCTTTTGATTTATTCAATTAGGAACTTAATTGAGTTTTGATTCTAAGAGTCAATTCAATTTCACCCACTACCAAGTTTCAAAAGCACCCCCTGATTTCAACATGTTTTTCATCTTGGTCTTGGATATTTTTAATTTTGTCCTTAATTAACCTTCAAACTTTTAATTTTTTTAATTTTACCCTTGTTTTCAACTGAATTTGACCCCTAAATTCATGCGTCTTTTGCTAAAAGGTCCTTAGTCTTGAATTTTTTCAATTTGGCCTTTATTTGACCCCTCTCCAAACTTTGATTTTTTGCAATTTTGCCCCAAATTTCACCCAATTCAGTTTTAAAAAATTTAATTTGGGTCCTTTAAAGTCCAATATTCTCAATTAAGCCCAAATTAAACTTACAGACTTAATTTTTCACCAATTAAGTCCAATCAAGTCCTTGCACTTAATTAAATCTTTTAATTATACCTAAATTAATTCTTAAATCTAATTAAACCTTCCATGATTAAATCAAATTATCCTATTAAAAGTCTAATCAAGTCATCATACTTAATTTTTTTGCAAATTCATCCAATAATCATTAATTATACCTTGAATCTACATTGTCTTTTGGTCTTGGGTATAATTAGGCTTTCAATTTTGTCCAAAATATTAGTTTAGTTCACCCATGTATCTGCAACCTTTTTCAACTTGCTCTTGCCAAGTTGCTATTTATTTATTTATTTGAATTTTAAAAGAAAACGATAAATGTGAGGAAAACTTGAAATAATATTAGGTTAAGTTTCAGAATTGGAGTAGATAATGCTCTTGATAAGAACTTGCATTTACAAAGGGTTTAAGAAATAGGTGAGTTATTTTGATGATAATTATATAAGCCTTTGTTTTGATGATCTCTCTCTGGTTACTGGTGTGTTCCTTGAAGTCTTGCTTGTATGTTTTAAGGCAAGGTCCATTTATACAAGATCCTAGGTAATGCAATACATTAAGATCAACTTATTAGAAATTTATGAGAAGATGAAAAAAAAAGAGAAGCATTGTTATTGAATAAAGGAATATACAACTTGAAGCATTACTTTGTTAGATGTAGACTCCAGATAAGATAAGACCTTAGCTTTAACTAATAAGTTTTTTCCATTTATACCTTTAGTTGAAACATATACACCAACTAGTAAAAAAGCATTTATTTTATAATAAACCTATTTTTAATTGGCTTAAAAAACCTTTATGACCCTCCTCCTTTAGGTACGTCCAAAGGGAATAAGCCTCTCTTAGGTCAACCATACCGACTCAAGACACTTGGACTTGGCGGTTAGCCAAGTACAAGGTAACATGATACGATTCAAGTAAAGTTAGATTCAGATTTGGATGTAAAATATCTTGTAGTCTAGTTTTACATTATTTAGCATAACTCCAAATTAAACCGTTGATCAAGCTGAAACTTTACCAGAAGATTCCTAAGGTGTGTTATATGTTGGACTAAAATTTCAGGTGAATCGAAGTTCGGGAAGGACTTGCGAAATAGGTCAGAACAGGCTGTACTAATTTTGTTATTTACTTCATTTTAACTTATAGACTTCCTATTTGGCAAGGATTATTTTTCTACGAGGATGTGGGAGCTTGTTTTGGAAATTTCCTAGTTCCGCAAGGATCTTTAAAAGTTTTGGGTCAGTTTTTGTATATGGGTTATAAATTGAAACCCACAAGGGTAGATTCATTAGGTTTAATTTTTCAGAACTATTACATTTGTAAGCCTAAATTTCAGCAACCATTGATGAATATTACTTTTGAATTTTTCAAGTTGAACGTGTCAGAGTGATTATTGCATTCTTCAGTTTTTGAACGAACTGAATCTGACTTGTCGAAGATTAACTCGCTTCGTGACGTTATTTTACTTCATTTCAATAGTGTTGATGCCTTGAGGCAGGTTTCCATTGTATAACACTCCTATTTGACCTATTTTGTCATTGATGAATAAGAAATCCTTAATAGAAAATGATTCTAGAACATTAATGAATCTTGGCCACACTTTAGAATTATATTGCAATCCATTAAAGATCCTTATAAAACTAGAAAATTTCCAAAACATATCCTCGTGGGAAAACTATCTTTGCCAAATATGATGTCTACAACTCAAAAGGAAGTAAATAACAAAATTTCTATAGCCTGTTTTGAGCTATATGGTAAGTCTTTCCTGAAGTCCGATTCAAATGAAAGTTTAGCCCAATATAGACACATATCTCAGAAATCTTTTGGTAAAGTTTTAGCCGATGTAATTTGGAGTTATGCTTAATGATGTGCATCATGGAATTATAATCCATCTTGTAAAGCTAAATCCAATATGCAAAAGGATTCAGATGGTCCAATGACAAGAGCGAGAGCGAAACAACTACAAAGGGCCTTGACGAGTCAAATTGGAATGATTGAAGCTGCATCGGAGTTAAAAATTAGCAATCAGTTTGAAATTGGTTCAAGGATGTTTATTTGCCTACAATTGGAACTTGGAGATGGGAAAAGCCCTTAATGGTTCTTTTGATGCTGAGTTACTTGAATTTGGGTTGATATGCAAATAAGTGAAGAATTGAGGTTGTTTACGTTCAGAACAATAAATGAATTTGAACCCGAATTTGAAGTCATCCATTGCATGTGAAAACAAGACTAATTTAGGTGGATTTCAAGTTCAGAACGTGTTCTTTCTAGAATGTCCAACCATGATTGCATTGGACTTTTGTGTAAGTTATAGTTGTTTTAAATTTGGTCTGTTTATGTTAGAAAGGTCAAAAAACATGTGCTAGTTAATTTGTCTAGGTTAGTTTGTCAAAGTCTATTTTTTGGGCTTGATTTCTGCCATGTTGAATTTTTCCTAATTTTGGAGGGATGTTCCAATTATAAATATAGTATCAGAATATGTTATAAAGGACTTTTGGCCAAGATTTGAAACTTAATTCACAGAATTAAGAATTGTTCTTCCAAATTGATTTTGTGAAGAACCCTACTTGACTTATCGCTCTTCATTCACAAAGAGTGTGGCGTTGAAATCCTAGATTGATCTTTGTGGCGTCCAGATCGACTTATCAAAGTATCATTCTAGTCTATCCTCCATCTTATTTACCTTGAAATCACTATAATCCAGCCTAAACACCAAAAGAAAGACAACCAACCAGACCCATCCTTCATCCATTTTCGTCAGATTCATTATTGCCGATTTTTCGAATCATTAACGGCACATCATCTGGATCTACCCTTATGGGTTGAATTAATCTACTTACAAAAACTTTAAGATTTAAGATTTCAGCCTTTACCTCCTCCATCATAGGATGATTCAAACATTGCATCTTCCTTGTTGACTTTGATTTCTCTTCTAAAAGAATATGATGCATACAAGTGAAAGGGCTAATTCCTTTAAAATCAGTCGGGGTACATCCAATTGCAATTTTATGGTCACGAATCACACACACAATTCTCTCCCCTTGCATATCTATCAAGTTGTTTGCAATGATCACAAGTAACATCTCATTCTTGCCCAAAAAGATTTACTTCAAGTGATTGGGCAAATGTTTCAATTCATGCTCAGGTGTCTACAAACAGAAGGTAAAAAAGCCTTTTAGTGGGAGATAGGCAAATCATGAAAAACTTCTTTATACCTGTGTGGTATAACTTATAAACTATGATCAAATCAACCAAATCATCATTAAGAATTAGCTCTCCTTTTGTACAAGTCGAACCCAAACTTTGGCTTCACCACTTTTAATTTGTCATCACCATTCAAATCAAACACTTGCTGCACAAAAGAATTTATAATATGTAAGCATATAATAGAATATACATCACGAGGAAATAATATGGATCTAAATTTTTTGAATTAAACTATTTCACGATCAACTTCCATAGTTAATTTTCATGTATGCACATCAATCTTAGTTCTAGTTGTCCTAAATGATACGATACAAGAAAGGGTTGAACATGAAAATTTATATTCTAGTGTAATTGTGTCTACTGTCCAGTTTTACGACAATAATTATAATTCTTAATCCGATTGTTAATGTTCCAAAATTCTAGCTTTAAAAAGATCATTAATGAGTTGTGACTTAATCTCCAAGTGTGGCAAGAATTCATTAATGTTCTAAAATTCTTTTTTTTTGAAGGATTCCTTATTCACCCCTAGTTACACAAGGAAAGAAGGGGTTTTCTAATCCTACAATGAAGGTTAAAGGAAACCAACAAGGTTTTTCATATTTTGAGAGGATTCTTTAAAGTTACAATTAATTATCATAGACAAACAAGGAAACTAAAGGGGAGGCAACTTCAGCAATCAATTTCCTAGACTTTTCGATATCTAAAGGTGGCAAAAAAAAAATCCTAGTGTTTCTAGGATGGAAATTTCGTTTATAAAATTATTTAAACTAGAAAAATTATCTATCTAAGGTTATTTTGTTTAATTAGGTGTATCTACTTTTAGTTTGTGTCAGATTTGTTATTTTTTATTATTTTCCTCATGTTTGGGCTTAGTTAACATCCTATGGGTTTATATAAGGTTTTGAAAGCTGAAATTTTCACCAGCCGTGGATTCATGAAATAAACTTGTGTTTTGCATGAAGCAATATATGTTCTTTGTTGGGATAAAGAATTAATTGACTTATCAAGTCATTACTAACCTTGTGGCGTCTTCCTTATACTTCTTGTTCATGAATTGAAGAAATATTCTTATTCCTTGTTCGATTTCAGATCAGCCCCAACATGCCTCACATCTTGAGTACTTGTACTAGCTTCATTGCCACATTTCTCCACCTTCTTGAGTCTATCACACGTTTCACATCACAAAATTCACCCTCTACATCATCTTCATCAAGGCTTGAATTTGTTAGTGATATAAAAAACAATTCCTCACGTCGCTTCTGTTTCACTCAAAATTAGCCTTTTCACTCCAATAAACTCACTATGCCTTTTAAGTCACAACTTGCTTTCTTTTAGTTTTTTCAAAACTGAAAATCCAACCAATCAAAGTCCTTTTGTAATGCATTCAAATTATGAATATAGACTCCATAATAAATATACTAAAACAAAACTACGATTATGATTTTGCAAGTAGCAATGCAAATTTGAACGAATTGTGGACAAAATGAAGACATGAAATAAAACAAGTGTAATCATGGCAGTGACCCATTAGAGGTGCCAATTGGGCCAATTATAAGATCAGGGGTAAAAAAGCTTAAAGAAGCATTGAATGGGCTTGTACATAATATATGGAGCAAGATGGACCTAGATGAGCTTGGGAGATCTAAGGAGCATGAAGGACAGCCTCTAATTCATCTAATTCAGGTCCAAGAAGAGCCCAATTCGTGTGGAACAAAGGGCTAATGGTCTGGCCCCATAACAACCTTGTTAGGCTTGTTTTTTCTAAAGCTAGAAGGATAAAAAGTCAGTAATTTATTTTCTTAATTAAGTAAGGAAGTCGGCCAGCTCTTGTTCCTAAAGAGGGGAGCATTATTTAGTGTTTTTCCTTAACCTAGGAAGGAAAGTAATTAAATGAGGTTTTATTTTCTCAAGTTATATACAGTAAAACAATACTAGACTTTATGTTATTTTTATTTCTTTAAGTTTTGGGTTATATTTGGGGTCAATTATAAGTGGGCCTCATATAAGTCCATCTAAGAGGGGTTCATTATGGTTTATTTAATTTTAGAGTTAGTATAAATAAGGGTATAACCAAACATGTAAGGTTAAGCAATTTTCAGAGCAATAAACTTTTTTGCCGTACTTGTTGTGTATTGGTGGGATAATCTCCCTTCCTTGATTCTCTACAGAACTGAAAAATGACTTATCGAAGAAGAACTGACTTCGTGGCATCATCCTTATACTTCTCGTTCGCGAATCAATATTCATTAGGTGGGGGTTTCCGTTTCCAATAGTGTCGGTGCCTAGGTACAAGTTATCTTTGTGTCACACTTCTATCAAACCTGATTTACTTGGTTTTCTGGGAATTGGTATCTTTGCGTATGGGTTGCGTGACCGCATGTTCACGAGGTATGCATCAGGAAGGTTGGGGTTGAACCGAAAGCAAACAGTGGTAGTAGGGCAAAGTGGGCTAATTATGAGGATTTTATGGAGGGTGTTGATGATATTGGTGGTGGTGGTTTTGAGGATGAGACCATAGGCCATTGGGAAGGTTTTCAGCAACATAGAAACTGAAGGGATTTTAGGAATAGAATTAGGGGCCACTTCGGCTAAAAGGGACATGATGATTTAGATGGTGATTTGGATGCAATCAAACTGAAAATACCTTCCTTTCAAGGTAAAAACAATCTCGAGGCGTATTTGGAGTGGGAGAAAAAAGTGGATTGGATTTTTTATTGCCATAACTATTCGGAGGCGAAGAAGGTAAAATTTGTGCCTAACAGACTTGCATTCTTAGGGCACTTAAACAGGTGATAGAGAGAGAAGAGAGAAAGAGAGTGTGTGGTGCTGTCGGAGCTACATCTACTCCGTCCACCGTTGGATTGTTCTCATTTCTGACTATGTTGTTCCTTCCAACCTTCTCTCAACATTGACCGAACGGATCTGTTATCCAATCAACGAGGTAAGAGATATTGATCTCGCAATATTTCTACTATTCTGCATTTTCAGTTCTGGAACTATGGAGAAGTGGTGAAGTTGCAGCATAGTGAATGGATTTTCTTCCTGATTTCTCTTATGGCTGTCATAGACATGAAGGCCTTTGCCATATGTGAAGATTAAATCAC
>Ga0325404_1004638_pt1 | contig 14576 bp, 8 predicted proteins | sample PopdelMetagenome_18_FD_205664 | JGI IMG/M metagenome (GOLD analysis project Ga0325404, IMG submission 205664) | Populus deltoides microbial communities from Bellville, Georgia, United States - Xylem-Control-R1 | ecosystem: Host-associated > Plants > Phyllosphere > Stem > Wood/Secondary xylem... | reverse complement strand
AGGTAGCACACGATTTTGAGCCAGAATAAAAAAGAAAAGAAAACGATCAAATCCTAACAATCAAAAATACCTCATTGCTTTTAGTAGGTGATTCGAAGGAACCTCTTTTCTGTTCATTTTTCTTTAAACTTCTACTTATTGACCTCGGCTTCTTCCTCTGCAAGATCCTTTTCAAATTCTCTGGGGTACACACCCCAGTTTCTGCCTGGCTATCCTTTAACAGTGAAAGATCAGTAGTTTTGTCCTTCATGACATTTAAAGTGGGTTCAGCAGAGACTTTGGAACTAGAATAATGAACTTGTTCTCCCTTCTCTACCTGTTGTGCAAGTGAATTGTTAGACACAAAACTGAAACACATAACGACCTTAAGAGATAAGATTTGAAAGTTTTAACTCTCGAATAATCACATGAATCAGATAACAGCAATGACATGGAATTTATACTTTTAACTTGGCGCCTAATGAGCATGCAGGAGAAATGATTATTCTTTGTCAGTTCTAAAGACATTGTTCATATTTGAGAAACATTAAGGTCAAAATATTGGCTGTAATATGACAGTTTAGTAACAATTTATAAGATCCACACAGAAAAAGGAGTCGAGAAAATCTACAACTAAAGAAGTGACTTTGGATACTGAGCTGAAACATAATTGTAACTGTTGCATTTAATGTACATGAAATACCAGCTTACCTTTCTAGACTTCAGAGCTAAATAACGGGAATTCTTGAACCATTTGCTAACCTGAAATTGCAACTTGAATGTAAATAACCTGATCATGGAAGTAAAGAAGAGCTAACGTGATGTTAAAGAGTAATCCTACAGGACAATATAATGTACTGCCACAAAAAGTAAAACGAAGAAAGAAAAGGCACATTTTCTACTTTTTTGTGTGTATGTATCCTATTGTAATTCCGTAAGTTCTATTTCAAAAAATCATTCTAGTGCATGCATTGATTGAGTAGTTTAAGTTGTTACCTTCCCAGGTTCAAGGCCCAATTCTTTTGATAGATTCTCCTTGACAGTTCTAGATGGAAGTTCATTCTCTGCAAATACTTGGCGAAGTTTCTGGGAAATCACAGGAAAAGGGAAAGATAGCTTAAGCAATTTACCAAATTAAGTTAATAAATAAAAATAAAAAGAGAGATTCTCTGACAATACACTTGGAGAAAACTACTACCTCAACAGCATCAGGGGGGAGCCTGAAAATTGGCCTTCGAATTTGAGGATCTCGTGGAAGCTTCATCATGCCTTCAATGGTTGCATCATTTTTACATCTTCTTTTACTTTCATATAGAGTCATTAGGGTGCTGGCTGCATCTGACTCCTTCTCTCGTCGCTTTCTTTTGCTAGGACCCCAATCTTCATCTTCGCTGGGTTGCTCATGTGCAGGAGCATCCTTTCCAAACATCTCCTGATAGGAAAGAATATAACATTGCATTAGATAAATGAGTCTGAACTATCTCTCGTGAAATAGAAAGCTTCAAAAATAAAATGTAAAACTCTACATCATTTGTTTCAATGGAAGAAATTTGAGAGCTAAACAGAAAAGGTGTTGAGTCTTTGGTGTTGGATCTTTCCATCACTAGCTTATTTGGGAAAACCATTAGTCTAACACAAGCATTTATGAAATGCCCACTCACTCCCCTTCCAATGATGATGTCAGGAACGGTTTGCATGTTAGAGAGTAACATAAAACCATTATCGAGGCCTCATCTAGCCGCTGAAGCTTTTGGAATGAGATGTTTTTTGTCGTGGTATCAAAGTCTTTCTTATAATTAAAATTAAATTGCAGCACACTTGAAAGGGCATACCTAAGTTTCAAACTTAAAAGACTTTCACTTGAGAGGGTGTGTTAAAAATAAATATAAAACTATTTTTAAAGCCTCAACTAACAGTTTAAACTTTTGGATTGAGATGGTTCATTGACATGTTTGCAAGCTACTTCAAAGAAAAATACCATAGAAACCTATTAACCTTCAACAAGAACACACCAAAAAACTAATCATGCATGGTGGAGGAACAAAAGCAAAGTCTAGTGAAACAATTCATTCATGATTCTTTTTCTTGGCCCTTGTTTTTTTTTCTTCTCCTAAATTTGACCCCTAAGTTTGAAAATACATTAGTACTTCAACATTTCATATTGAATATGGTATAAACTTGTTCACGAAGATCTAGTTTAAAATTTAAAACACAACTTTTATCCCATTGTATGGCCACTCAAAATCACCTAAGATTTTTTTCCTTGTCCTAAATTTGACCCCTAAGTTTTAAAATACATTAGTAGTTCAACATTTCTTATTGACTATGGTATAAACTTGTTCACGAAGATATAGTTTAAAATTTAAAACACAACTTTTATCCCAGTGTATGGCCACTCAAAATCACCAAAGATGCACACCTCTTTCCATAAATTAGAAACCAAACTATGAAGTTGATTCAAGACACCAACCATGACTTCTGGTTTTATGCAAAATTAGTGATGCTATATTTATTTTATGGTAGAAGAATTTATAGTACTTACATTGTATAACTTCTTATAATCAACCGCTCTTCTCTGCCTACGGCCACAAATAATTTCCCCATCACTGGTTTCATCAGAATCTAAACTGCTATAAATAGAATTGTTTCTGAAGTCCAAGCCGTCCACCTCCCACCTCCTGGATCCTGAAAAAACCTCACCATCTGAAGACCAACTCAAGCGGGTTGAATTGCTGGTGTCATCAGATGCATCATCATCAGTACCTGCTCCACTCATGACGTTCTCTCTCCTCTCTGGATCATAATCATCATCTTCAGAATCATCAGAAGGCCATTCTTCTTCTGGATTTAATAGCATATTTCCCCCATCTGGAACTGCTGCTTCTTCTTTGAAAATATCCTACTTCAAGAAAGAGTGAACATCAGTTTGGTTAGCAGGGCAGCAAAACCAAGATTCTTTTATTTCCGTTTATTTATTTATTTATTTATTTTTGCAAGGAAAAAGGCTTTAAAATATTTCAACAATAACCTGCCAACCACTCTCCTCTGAGAAGTGGGTCCCCAAATGAGCATTCATGGCTTCTATAATTTCCATCCTACAGTCACAGAACTTGCAAAACCATCCCTGATCTCCTGGAGGTACTGCAGAAGTGCATATTACCAAATGTATAGAAAATCTTAGAAACAATCAATTTGTTTCGTGACTCAGTAGAAAAGTTTTACAAGAGAAGTGAGTAGAACTGACTATTTTCAGTATCCAAAGGAGGATCAAGGCATTTTTGGTGGAAGGCACAGTTGCATGTCCCATCACAGAGTACAATATCATTATCTTGGGAAACTTCATTCAATTTGCACTTCGCACAGAATATCTATATGAAAATATGGAAAAGAAAATATAAATATAAGCAATTGTGCTTGGAGCCCAAGTTCATGCAGTATCTAAGCCCAAATTTGACTAAAGAAAAGGACTCCACAGGTGATGCTGGGAAAAAAAAAATGCATGTTTCAACTTTTCTTAGACAATATTTGTCTCTTTTTGCCTCAATCAATTTCATGGCCCAATTACTGAATGAGCATGTTCTTTATCAGCTTCTCGATAGTGAGAAGCAAGAAGTGAGTATGCTTATTGAGAACTGCATGCACAAATTTAGGAAATACTAGGTACCAGTCTCTATTAGCAAGAATTCATCAAAAAGGTTGATTCTTCCTTAATGTTTTACAATCCTGAACATTCTCACAAAGCTGATGCTGGTTCTGCATGCTTACATGTTCATGGGAAACAGATCCATCTGGAGCCATAACAGCATCTTCAATACATCCTACTGTACTTAGAGAATCCACCTGCCGAATTATTTCACGTAATCCAAGTTTACATTTCAAAATCTGTTTCCTGGCTCTCAGTAGTTCCTTTTCTGGCCGAATCTTCTCTCGACTGTGACAGAAATTCAGTAAAAGATAAGAACAAATGGAGTTCTTTCATCATTTGAAGGTTCTATCAATTTCAAACTTCCAGTCAGAAGAGTTCTTTTTGTTTTATTTTGTATTTATGCATGTTGTAAACTGGGAAAATTCCTTTGGTCTGAGAACAGATTCAGTAAAATATTCCAAATTTTGAAGAATAAATGATTGAAAAGAAAATTCATCTCGAAGCATATGCAGATGAAAAATTAAACACAGTTAACACATCCACCAGATTCTTTTGGCTGAACTTTACAATGAAAATGTCTTTGAGCCTATCCTAATTCTCAACTTCAGTAGGGAAATATTGAATCTCATATAAAAATTTGATCAGAACTTCCTTGAAATATCAGATAGCTCCAAATCTGGTAAAATTTTCAAACATAGATACTCGTCAAAATTCATGTAACAGGATTAGAAGAAAGGGGGCATATTCATTCAAGCATCCAACTTCTTCCTGGAATAAATTTGTTTGTACAAGGCATGCTTCAAGAAAATGAACCATCTTCGATCAACAACTTGAAAACAATTATATTTCACCTTTATATCTTTCACATAAAATTTTCTCACTGATTAAGAAGTGGTTAGACTTTAAACGGATTCCTTAATCCATAGGCTTGTAATCAAAAGCTGAAATTAACTAGCAGATGTTCTTTATTTTTTTAAGGAATCGAAAGCTGCAGATGCTCTTTATTTTTCAAAGGAATGATGTGTAAGAAAATCTGTTTACCTTTTACCTTTCCAACCTTCTCCAGAGTAAGCATCTATAAGATTCTGCTCCAGCTTCATTTTAATCATCAAGTACCTTGCTCTCCTCTGCAAGCGTGGTGGTTCATCTAGCTTTACCTTGTCCTTTTGCCTTTTCTTAGGCTTCCTCTTCTTGACTTTTTTAATTGCACCTTCATCAGCATTTTTTCCATTCCCCTCAGAATCAATAGTTGACAACTGTTTGCCTTGGAGCTCTGAGGAAGCCCCATTTCTTGAGGCCTTCTTATCAAGCTCTGAGGAAGCCCCATTTCTTGAGGCCTTCTTATCAAGTGCTTTATGCAGAATTTTCCTGTGAATCAATCTTCTACTGGTAGAACCATTCCTGATGCCCTTCTTAGGAGTAACCTTTTTCTTTGATACAGATGAATTAATGATAGTTTTCAGATGAGGTTTAGTTTTAGGTTTTTCGCTTTTTCTATGAGATAATTTGCCACCCTTCTTTATCTTCAATGATTTAATCAGCAACGACCCATTCACTGTGTCAGATGGTGAAGATTCGTGCAAGTCTTGCTGCTTTGATTTCTTTCCAGAATCACCCATATTGATCTCTCATGTGTGAGAACTGAAAATATCATTACAGATGTATAAGCAATCGTTTAGCTGTATAGTTATTGCTCATAAATAAAGAAGAAGCTCAAGATCTACTGCAAAGATAATTCTACATTTTCCACAACTTTTCAATTCTAGTTTCAAGCATGACCTAACATGAAATATTACCACCATTGAATTCCATAAAAGTCAGCTTTTTCACCATGTTTCATCTAATATAACTAACCATGCGTTGACTTTTTGGAAAATGAGCAAAATTTGGAAATATTTCTTCATAGACAAAGAAAATGTAACGTCCAATGTTAAGAGTAAAATTAAAGAACACTCAATTTTCTTTAATCATCTTTAAGATTCAAACATCCACGGAAAACGAAATCAACATGGAACCCTAAACAACTTTGACAATTAAAGCCAAAAAATATTCCATGCATTTCACATCCAAGACTATCAAACCCATGGTCATTCATTAACAATAATATCCTTCAAGGTGATCACTGGATTACATTCTCAACTCTAATTCCAGCACGTTTAAGCTGCAAGAAACAAATTCTTAGATTCATAAACCACAATCATCCATGATCACCAACAAAACTATCACAAGGAAATCACCCCACGGCAAACATCATTAGCATTGAAACCAATCTATAATCACCAAAAACAACAATTTCAGAAGAACCCAGATGACAAATCAAAACCAAGACCTCAAAAAATATTCACATTGAAACTAAACATAAAAAGAATGACAACCCAAGAAAGCAAGCTCAAAATCAATAACGAAGAAAAGGGTACCTCAGAAACTCAAGAATGAGACATCTCCACCTCCTGCACTATACTATGAAATACAAAGAGCATGTATTTAAAGGATACAGAGAGAGGTTTTCTGGAGTGATTTGTGGCCTAAAAAAGGCTCCAAAGTTTTGAAATTGGAAATTTGAAATCTGGGATTTGGTGTCTAAATAGAAGTGAAGTGGAAGATATTTAATCTGATGATTGAATGAATGATTTGGCAAAGGGGTGGCTGTTTCTCGAAAAGCGCCACTCAACGGTTTTCGCCTTCCAAGTCCCTGTTTCTTTCCGTCTCGTAAAGGAAAGGGACTAATTGAAATTACTTGCCAAAAGGTACCAAAATCAATACTAATTATCTTTTAAAAATATAAGAATATTTTGGAACCAATTTTGGAACATGAATATTTAAGCATGCTTATCAGCCCGATTCAAAGTTTGAGCAGTGGGTTTCTCAAATGATATTTTGGAATAAAAAAAAATTAAAATGATCTTATTTGAAATTGAAAATAAAAATAAAAATGAAGTTACCAATTATTTCAACAAGATCACATGTATTACACACAAGGATACCAGAATTTGATTGAATTAATTTCTTAAACAATTTGAAAGGAAACTTGGCTTGAATTGTTATTTTTATTAGCAAATTATCGAGTCAATCCATCAACTAAGCTGGTTATAATAAGCAGTTTAAGTATGATAAATATTTTTTTAGTTTTGAATTTGTGATGATAATGCAAGGAACAAATTCAGTACCATCGAAAGCCAATATAACCCTTTGAATTATGTTTATTATGTTGTTGCTCGTTTTACTTTAATTTGGGTGTGTTGCAGTAATGTGTGCAGCATTGGACTATTTTGCTTTGTGTAAAAACAGGGAAATGAAACTTTCAAACCCTTTTTGTGATTATATGTGAACTACTAATTAGTGTTTGTAACAGCTAATTCTGTGATGGGATGGATTATCCTTGTTTTTATGGTGTGAAACTACTTTTCTAGTCTTGTAAAGGCTTATTTTACATGAGTTAGTTTACTTGGTGAAGTTATAGAAGTATAGTTGCAAGGATTAGCTAGTTAGGTGGATCCAAGAAAATGTGTGATCATTTCAAGCCCCCTAGCCCATGCATCAATGATCCCATTTGACCAGGCTAGGGATTTGGGTCTTGTTTTTCAGTTATTGGCAAGGTTATTAATAATGAAATGTTATTGAAATTGCATTTTAAGAGGTTGCTTTGGCAAAGTGTTTATCCTTCATTAGGGTTTTTGCTAAGGCGAGTTGTTAGCTAGCCTTGCATGATGCATCCACTGCTCTACGAATTTAGATCAGGCAATCTCTTAAAACACTGGCAGATTTTAGCTAAAAAAAGATCATAGAAGAAAGAGATCAGGATCGCCAAGAATCCATTTTTCTTGTTTCAGAAAGAGAAATAGAGGCTCGTACAAGAAGGGGCCAGTTCAATGGCTGAGCTATAAGGGCGTGTTGCCTCAACACCATAAAATTCCTTGGGCCAGAATTAGCTCTAGGAAAAAAGGGGAAATCCACACATTAAGGCATAGCACTCTGCCCGATTTCACATAGAAAATCAACATTCTAAAATGGAAATTAAAATGAACCCATCATTGATCTTTGGTAAGAACGTTGTCATCAATAACAAAAACACAGTTGTTTCTCTTGTAACCATTCATTTTAACAGTGGATCACAAAAGTAATAAGTTCAACCAGTCAAAAGTATTTTATTTCATCATTTCAGACTGCAAACCATTGGCAAAGACAGTATCTTCCAGTCTACAATATCCAGAAATACCAAAAAAACACCAAGCAAATAAATGGTCACCAAAGCAACTTCCAGAAGGTTCACCGAGTCCTGCAAAGAGAAACAGTCGTGTCAAAACCATAAAATATGATTACCTTCACAAACAGAGACATGGACCCGCAAGCACATGTGCAGCAATAATCCATATTGAGTTATATCTAGTTAAGAGTTAAGGTTCAGGTTGTAAGCAACACAACATTGCTGATCTCAAGCCACCCAAAATTATCAGGAAATGTAGCACAGATGAGAACACCAAGACTCGGTTCCAAAATTATTTGAAAACTCACAATAGATATACACACATGCATGAGGAATTTCATAAAACATGAGCTTTCTTCTAATAGAGAGGTATGGCAACACTCATTACAAAACACATACTAATTTGGCTGTCAAAAAGAAATGTAATGGATCTGAGTAAAGATTTATTTAGTAGACATGAGAGAGAGAGAGAGAGAGCAACTCATATAATGCAAATTGAGTGTGAAGTTGTTTGCGATATGTTTTTAGCATACACTTTTTTCTCTTTGAACTTGTATCACCCATCAAAAAAACTACAGAGCGTTGTGTTTCCATCAAACATAAACAAGGAAAGAACAGGCACCAAAATACTCCTATTCCAAGAAAAAAACAAAGAAAGAAAAACTCCTATCCCCACAGTTTAAGTTTCATTACCCCCATTCAGAAATTTTCAATCAATTTAAAGGAGAGAAAGTATGCCAAGGCACTCAAGATTCCATTCCAAGAAATAAACTGCTACCATAAGGTAGGCTTGAGTTTAGGCAAAGGGATGATGCCTAAGGGAACCCCTACAACTTCATACACAATTCTTATTAGCAAAGAGCATCAATAACAAAACCTGTAAATACAAATGTCAATCCCTTTTTCCTATGCATTAATAAAAAACTACTTGGTATCTATATGAATAGACCATAAAAAAAATTCTTTATTTTCATAAACTCCGGAAAAAAAAATAATACTGTGTGCCATGCATGCATCAGATGACCACATAACTTAAGCATGTGGCACAGCAGAGAACATAATATTAGTTAATGCTTCAGTGGTATGGTTGTCAAATGCACAATGGTGTGAATGCACATAACAAATGTATACATCCAGGGATACAAACATATGTATCAATTCAGAAACACCAATTTGCAAAGTTGGGCGCTTTATTATGGGCGGGGTGGTAAAGAGAAAGGAAGGCCAATGAGATGTCCAAATGTACATTGGCTCAACAGTGACGAAAGGGAAAATAGATTGTGTACACTAACAATGTCCTTTAAACTATTGGTTCATGAAAGTACACATCCATGAAATTAAGCCGTGAAGAGGACAGATAGCATAAGATGATCCAGGAAGACTTAGGCATAACACAAACAGAATTTTAATTCCCCTCATACTCGATCCCTTTTCAGTTCTTCCAGCCTTCTGATTCTAGCAAGTAATATAAGCAGAGCATAAAGCGGGTTTAGAAGAAAATTAAGGAAAAAACGCAAAGGTTCTCTTAGGAAACTACATAGCCAATACTCTAACAATAGGATACGGCAAGTATCTAACAGAGCAAGAGGAAAACAGTACAGAGGAATCTACAACACATTCATAAAAAATCTAATTATCAATACTCCGGGCGTTATGAACTTCAAAACTGTCAAGTTTTAGCAAAGAAAACGTAGATAAAACCAATAAACAATACAGTCAACCACATAACTTGCAACCAAATATTGTATAGTCAAGTATTTCCCACCACGCTCCTTTTCACCAAACCCCCACCCCACCTCCCTGACCCCATCCTTCTTGAACACATCCCTTCAATCATCCAAACAAACAAACATTTGTTAAATGGTATTCTGCATCCACTCAAACAACTCCTCCCAGTCAAATCACTTCTTTTTATTTTACCATACTACACCTGAAATGAATAAAATGAAATCCAAGACCAAAGCACTAAATCACATTAACCCACAACCAATTACCCTATAAATCCACCTGGGAAATAAAAGCGAAAACATGAATGTAACTGTAATCACTAAGGATAACCACTCAACATGCTCATGTGCCAACCAAAAGAAATGAACAAAATGAAAAATAAAGCTCTAGTAAAATCCATTAAACCCAGATTCATTAATCAGGGGGAAATGGGGGGGGGGGGGGGAACCAGCAACACAATCCAATCACACATTACAGTTCTCCCACCAAATGAAAATTCCAAACATATGCTTCTACGTTCTCTCACATCAAACCCAACAAAGAAATCCCCTAGACAAACGACAATCAAACCCAAAAAACACTGATGTATAATTACATAAAATCAAAACCAAACAAAAACCACCAATAAAATCACTAATCACACCACAAAAAAACCCAACCACCTACAATTCAGAGACATGTCAAAATCAACTACCTAAACGTGCCTTAACACATGAGAGTAATAAAAAAAACAAACAAAACCTACCAATAAAACTATCCAAAAAATCTACTCAATCCTTTTGAGCTTCCAAACCCATCAACAAAGCCCAACAATAAAAAACAAGACTAGAAGGAAACTGTCCAAAAAAACCGATCGATCAATCAAATCCCATCAAAATACACAAAACCCACAAAAAAATCATCAATAAATACCAAAAGCGCTACCTTTAATAAAAAGACCGATAAAAACGTCACTCCCTAGTGCCCACCATGCTCCTTAGCATGTTGCTGGTGCTCAAGATGACGGCGTTCCTCAGGAAGAGCAATAAGGTAAGACAAAATCATGCCACCATAGCAAACATGAAGAAGTGGATCGATTGAGCTTGTTTCTATATACTTCGCATGGTAATTATCCATTCCTCTTTGCACTGCTTTCTTCACATAGCCAATTGACAGCATCGGCTTCACGTGGTCGGGCAATTCCTTAACTTTCAAGCCCTTAATTTCGCTGTAGAGCTTCCTTAATGCCATTTGATCGAGTGGGATCGATGAAACCCTAAACCTATTTTTTTTTAATTTGGGGATCAGGTTCTCGTTGATGAGCGGAGAGAAATGTATAGAGAGAGGCGAGAGGGGTGGGGAGTGGGGAGCGAGAGGGGTGGGAGTGGTACGGTTAATTCGATGTGTTTGTAACATCATGGACCGTCAATATTGGTGATATCCATCTCAATGAAAATTTTGATTTTTTTTTAATTTAACTCTTTTTTTAATAGGTAAAATAACACAATTTAAAAATGTTTATACATGGCTAGAAAATACGAGATTTAAAGTTATCAATGTTTGGAAATGCAAAGAATTTCTAACGAATTGGCATAAATTACAATAAAAATATAGAAGACAAAAAAAAAAAAGAAGAAAGAGGTTTAGAAGGCGTATAAAAGCTCCAATTACAATATAACTGGTATTATAAAAAATATTTTAACAAGACGAATCCCATGACAAAAAAAAATCACCAACAATACCAGAGTAGACCACACTTTTCGCACGAAGAAGGCAGGTGGCTCATTTACTTTTGGTAGTAAATGTAGCTCACTCTAGTTATAGTTAGTGAGTTTCTTGGTGTCGTTAGATTTATTTCGTCGATATATTTCTAATAGTACTAGTGAAGTTATAATCAGAGCTTCGATGTGCCTTCAAAGCCTCTTTTTTTTTTCTCTTTTCTTTGTCTTCATTGTAATTTGTGCTAACTCACTTGAGATTTTTCTAAAATGTCAAGTTTCTAAACAGTGACAACTTTAAATATTGTGTTTTTCAATCGTAGTATATACAAATCGTGTTATTTCATCAATTCTCTTTTCAAATTGTGTTAGTTTGACAATTAAAGAAAAACAAATCATGCTAATAAGCAAAACTGCCCGAAAATTGATATTTTTTCCATGAAAAACAATGGATACCCATGGATCAAGTTTTGTACTATCCATACCCAAACCCGACCTAATAGGGTTTTAGATACCCATAACTTGAACACGAACTCAAATGGTATGATATACAACTATTTAGCACATAATGAACTTGAAAAACATTTAATTTTTTTAAATTTTAAGGTTATTTATTTATTTTAGGTCATGTAGATTAGTATCCGTAACTAGCTCAAAACCTGACTTTTTTGGATTTTACCCAAACCCAAGTAAAAAGTTTGGGATAAAACCCAATTAAAACCCGAGTAAAAAACTCGTACGTCATTTTGATCACTTTTAAAAAAAAAAATTGGGGTTTACTTTTATTGATTTGTGATTAGAGCCTTACCCCGAGTCGATCAATTATGATAATAATTATTGTTATCCTTATATGTCTTAGTTTAACACATTTGAAATGAAGAATTTCTTAAAGGGATATTTTAGGGATAAAAAATAATGAATATTATATCTAAGGACATGTGTCCCCTCTATACTTCTTGTTTTAAAAGTGTAGAAATTCATTCCAAAATTATCTTAAATCATATTTATTTTCATGTCTCTGTCTTTTTAGTTATATATATTTTTATCTTCTTTGTCTCCATCTTTTTTGTTTAATAACCAAATGCTACCATTATAATATGAGTTTTCTTAACCATTCCATCCCAAGAATGCTAATAAAATATAATCAAATTATAAAAAAATAAAATGGAATATTATCTTAAGTGGCAATTTTGCCACTAAAATTAAGAAATTAAAATCTTCAAAACTAAAGAAAAAAAATATTTAAAACTTATCTAAAAACATGAAATTATAGAGTACCATATTAGTGCAAGTCCTTTTTAATTATCTTATTTAATTTTAGTTTACCATAATTATAGATAATGTAAGATAAAAAAAAACTTTGAAAATTCTGAAACTTAAAGTAAATCATTAGACCAACTACTTCAAGAAAAATGATTTATAATTAATATTTTGTTTCATATGTGGTGGCTTCTATTAAAAAAAATATCAAATTGATATTTTTTTAAGTATTTTTTTATGGTTTTGATATGCTAATATAAAAAATAAAACAAAGATGAAAAAATCATTTTAATACATTTTTAAATGAAAAGTATTTTTCAAAAAACACACCACAACACATTAACAAACACATAAAATTCAACTTGAGGGGGACAATTCAAAATTGAATGTTTAAAGACTCAATTAGAATTTTTCAAGGTTTATTTGAATTTATTGAGGGCTTAATTGCAAGAAATATTAATTTTTAAAAGTCAATTTAGGTTTTAATTGGAAGAAATTAAAGTCTGAGGTCAAATTGTAATTTTTAAGAGTTAATTTGGTCAAATCAGGGGCTTAATTGCATAAATATTAAACTTTGATGGGCAATTAAGGACTTGATTACAGAAATTCAAAATCATTGATCAAACTGGAAAATGTATGTGAATATAAGGGTTGAAATTGATCAAATCAGAGACCAAATTAAAAAAAATAGAAATTTGTTGTCAATTAAGAGTCAAAATACACAAATTTAGAACTAGAACCAAAATGAAAAAGACGGCCAACTTAAAGGCTAATATTTGAGTTTGGAAATTGGAACTATGGTGGGAGTTAAATTGCATGCAATTAAAAAAAAAATTGTTAATTAAGGGTGTATATGCTATAATTGGAAAAACAATGACTAAATTGAGACCTTTTCAAATCTCAAATTAAAAACCTTAATTTCTAAGGTTTTAACCCAAACGATGCGTCATTTAGCTTCCATTTATTTTCTTTCTTGGCAGTTCATGATGATTAGGTTTGCACTTTCCAAGAGCTTATTTTAAAGTTCTAGACCTCCAAATGGCATGAGATTTTTTGCAAATAAAAGAGGAACATCCCCTCTACAACCCTATTTTCATAAATTTAGACGTTTACATCCCAATCATGAAAGTCCCTAACATCTTGTTCATAATTAGCCATCATTCAATTTTTAGATTTAAGATTGATCAGGTTGGCACATTGAACAAATGAATGTGGAGTTACAACCTCCAAATTGAGTAAGAATGGATCCAAATAAAAGGTGTGCACCCTTTCTACTAGATCTAGGTGGTCTCAGGTGACGATGACATCGGAATTACTTCGATGGAGCTTTAAAAGTGGAAAACTTAATCAACCCCAACAATGCAACTATCTTGTAAAAAACGACTCATGTTTTATGTTTTTTGTTAGTTTTTTAGATTTAAACATCTTTGTATATGATATTGTGACTTGTTGGATAAGAAAAAAAATGCTTTAGAAGCCAAAAATCCCATTTTTCTGGGTTTGATAGAGGCTGCCTTTTCTGGAAATTTTCTTGGCTTTCTAGGCATGTTTTTTATGTTCTTGGAAAGAACATTTCCTTTGCCCTTAGATTTAGACCATGTTTGGTCCATTTCTTTGCACATAACCCTTTCTTCTCCATGACTAACTAATAATCTAGTGTTTATTTACACCAATAATATGTCTATAATGATTTATAATCTTAGGGTTTTGGTTTTGAACTGAAATCTATTTTTTCCAAATCGTGATGATTTGATGAAAATTGAAGTGAATGAACCTTTAATTATTGATCATTTAATGATTTGCAACCTTTCTATGCTTCTGATTTCATGAAATCTAGAGTGAATTTGAGTTCATGTTATTGGGTTTATTTTGGGTGTTCTTCGTGTACTTTATTTTTTATGTGGTTGATCCATTTTGTTCAAAAAAGTTTTAAGTTTTTATGTTTTTTAGGTGTTTAATCTGTTTTGTTTTACTTTAATTTTGTTTTTGGGTTGTTTTTTGGGTCAAACCAGAATTTTTTATTCTATTTATGGTCGGGCCAAAGATTTTTGGTTAACTCGGT
>Ga0325404_1004636_pt1 | contig 14582 bp, 16 predicted proteins | sample PopdelMetagenome_18_FD_205664 | JGI IMG/M metagenome (GOLD analysis project Ga0325404, IMG submission 205664) | Populus deltoides microbial communities from Bellville, Georgia, United States - Xylem-Control-R1 | ecosystem: Host-associated > Plants > Phyllosphere > Stem > Wood/Secondary xylem... | reverse complement strand
AAGATTTGAACCTTCAACGTGACCTGTTTAAGTAGATCACTTTATAATCTACATTAATTGAATGCTATAAAAATTTAAATTTAAGCGTCCATCTTCTCTCAATTGTTAATTTCTTTTTAATTCCACTCCTATCAATGCTATTATTTTCGAGCCTCGGGAGGCTTTTGCACTTATGAAAAGCTTTTCATGATTTGTTTTTTTATATTCATAAAATTGAAAGTAAACCCATTTATTACATAACATAAAAAAACAAAAAAAAATAGTATTATTTTTAAAAACAATCATCATTTATTTTTGTTTGTTTTTGCATTTCAAAAACACTTTTTAAAAAATTTTATTTTTTTATATTTTTCTTCTCTTCAAATTAATTTTTTTTGGTATTTTTAGATTATTTTGATGCATTAATATCAAAAATAATTTAAAAAAATAAAAAAAAATATTATTTTAATACATTTCTGAGTGAAAAATATTTTAAAAAATAACCGCAACTATATTTCTAAATAGAGTAATAAACTAAAATCATTCATATATATATATATATATATATATATATATATATATCATATATATATTCTCAAAATAAGTGGAAAGTGAATTGTATTCCACAAAATTTAGAACGTAAATTCTCAATGGATAGTCTTCCACATTTAAATCTTTTTGTCTGCACAAACAGCAATCCCTATCTACTAACTTCTTAGATTGATAATCAATATTTTTTTAACAGCATAAAATAATTAGCTAATAAAAGATAATCAATCTTGATAAGCACTAATCTTTCGAGAAAATACCTTTTTAACACACAGAGAGAGAAAAAAAAAAGGCAAAGAGAGAGATGTCTGATTTCTATAGTTGTAAAAGAAATCTAAGTGAAAAACGGCTGGTCCCCCCGCCTTAAACCTGAGTAGAAGGGCAGAGAATCCAAGAAGGGCTTTTCTTTCCCCTGGCAAACCTTTACCCACCTGCCACCTTAACAATGGCGACTCACTTCCATTCAATATTATAGCGTAGCATATATAGTTTTTACACAGAGAAAGAGAGGGAAAGAGCTACTTGTCTCCTTTCCATGTGAAGAGAGAGAAAAGAGCGAGCCTCACTTGCTTGTAAAGAATACTCTAAATATATTAAACAAATACAATAAAAAGCTATCTTTTTCCCTGGTTAAGGAGAGGGAGAGATGGCGGAGAGAAAGGGAGAGGATGGCCAAACTTGATGAAACAAGATTCACAGTAATCTCTCTATCTCTTCCCCTCTTCTGTGTTCAGTGTATCTTCTTCGTCCTCCAGGCTTTTGTAGTTCTACAGAGAAACATCTACTCAAGAATTCTGTAAGGTTTCTATTTGATTTCTTTCTCTTCTCTTTCTGCTTTGATTTTATTTCTTGTTTTCTGATTTGGGCATTCGATGAATATGTTTTTCTTCTCTGTTGCTTTATTTGACTACACACAAGTGCTTAACTTTATCTGTTAATTAATTGTAACGGTTCTTTCTGATTAAGTACTTAAATCAAGGTATCAGGCATAAAGTTTTTTCCTTTACCGCCAAAAACAGTGTTCATATTCCATATCCTGGGAAAAAGGTGTACTGGGTGGCCCTGAGATCTGGACTTGGTTCATGAAGTATTGATCTGGCTTGCACCCAACCATAAATTATGGTCTCAACTTGTGTAAAAATTGGGATTTTCTAAATGTTAGAAAATCATTTTGCTATGTTTTATACTTGCAATTCCAAAATATTTTAGTGTCGTAGTATGTAGATTTCTGGACTGAATATAGGTTGCTTGCCTCTGATTGAGAGGAGTACAAAGTAGAGATGGTAATGAACTATAATTATCTTATCCTGTTTGGTCGCCAGGAGAAGAATTGAGGGGAAATGCACACATGGGATGCAAGGGATTAATTGGTTTCTCTACTAGAAATCCTGAAAGCTCAAGAGCTGTTGTCTTTACTTTACATGACAATCAAATGATTATGAATTCCTTCACTTATCTTATTTTCCGTCCCTTTCCTTTTGTTCTTCTGTACCTGCTTCTTCAAAAAGTAAATTGAAAGACTCCTAAGTTTGATGCATCTGGTAATTTCAATGATAATGAACTTATGGTCTTAATTCAATGCAGTTCATTTCAGACATGGAAACTCTTTCACCTGATAGTGGAAGCATGGACTCGGATATCTATCGAACCTTGGGACTTGAGGAATTAAGAAAAGGAGTTTTAAGATCTCCTAGGGTTTTAATGCTTCTTTCTTCTCTTCTTGATAGATCTGTTCAAAAAAATGAAATGCTACTGGAGACAACGCAGATCAAAGATGTTGTTACCATATTTCATGGCTTAAGACCACCTACTGTAAGTATCCGGAACTATGTTGATCGAATCTTCAAGTACTCTGCCTGCAGCCCGTCTTGCTTTGTTGTTGCACACATTTATATGGATAGATTTCTCCAGCAAACAGATATTCATTTAACTGCCCTTAATGTTCACCGTCTCCTGATTACAAGTGTAATGATAGCAGCAAAGTTTGTAGATGATGCGTAAGTTCCATTTCCCTAAATTTATTTTTGTTAGATTAGACTCCAACAGGCTGTGTACATCCTGCCACGTTATAGCAAGTACACATGACTTTCGAGTCGGGTACTGTATATACGAAATTTCTGTGGTGTTTAGAATGATGTCGATTATCTGCTAACATTTGTAAGGTAGTCTGATAGCAAACCTGTTAGTCAACAAGGAAAATATTCGTTACATGGGAATGGGGCTCGATTTGCATCTTTTGTTGCTTTGGGTTCTTAAACCTAATGTTCCCTTTGCTTTTGCAGATTCTTTAACAATGCCTACTATGCCAAAGTTGGAGGAGTAAGCACAGAAGAATTGAACAGGTTGGAGATGAAGTTTTTGTTTAGTATAAATTTCAGACTTCAAGTAAATGTCAATACATTTGGAAAACACTGTTATCAGCTGGAAAAAGAATCTGCCGGTGGGCTTCAGATTGAACGCCCAATCCAAGCATGTAGAATTAAAGAAAATTGGTCAAGCAAAGATGATTCAACTGCTTGTTCTTCCACGATTGCAAGATGAAGATGCCAAATCATCTCGATGTATCATTGTAATCTCACTCATGTCTGAATACAGTCAAGTCAGAAATTCTGGATATTGAATTTCGGTGTAGGTGCTTTAATTGATTATTAGAGAGACAGCATTCTTGCGTGCTCGTTTTCAGATTGCCATTACCTCGTGAAAGTTGTCCCATATTCTCAATATTGGGATTTATGATAACATAGTTTTTTCCTCTACAGTTTGTAGGCATTTGCCTGCAAAAGTTCCCCTGTACATATCAAACAACTTTTTTTTCCAGTAAGGAGTTCTGTCCACAAAGCTCGCACAGGAGCTTCGAGGCTGCTGTGCACCCTCAAGCAGCAACTCAGAGCAGCATGTCAGCCAGCCTGTCTCAAAGAAAATGTCGAGCACTGTGTCGTCACATCATTCAAAGTTCACGCTGCAGTCCCTCGACTTCTGAACCAGAAAAGGCAAATAAGCAACGAAGAACAGCTAGAAATACAACAAACAGAAAGATGCATTAGTATTAACTGCCATGTGTCATGTACACTAAAATGGCTCTTTGAGATTGAAATCCCAAAAACTAGAAATTACTACTACATGCTATTGCCAAGTTTAGCTGCTTGGCAAGCCTTTTAATCAGGGTGCAATTTATAAGCACTTGCAATATTTTAATTTTGATTCACAACCTAATGCTGCAAAAGGTTTAAATAGCACGTTGTCTGCAGACAACAATTGTCAAGCATTAGATATAACCAAGTAGATTACAACACAAGGCTGGAGATTTTCCTTTTCTATACAACTCCAGTTTTTTTTTTTTTCTCTGCCAAATATTCTGAGTTGTGCTATTTGATTTCCGCAGAAGAGATTTACAGTAAATCTTTAGTTATCCCTTCACTCAAAGTCGAGATCAATTTCCACAATATCCGAGTGCTGCTCAAGCTACCTTTTGGCACTCTCGAGGCATTAGCCACAGACTGAAGTATTAGCGGACATTCAAAACAAAGCTACCATCATCATCACCTGGGAGGTCTCTCCAGAGCCACCCAACCAAACTTCCCTTTTCGAAAATCAGACAAGATGCGAAAAGCTGCTTGATGGGTGTCCCCATTGAACAAGTGAACTGAAAGCTTCTGGACAAATCTGCATTCAAAAATTTACAGCAACAAAACCGATCAGGAATATTTATGCAATGGAATGCCCGGCTACTTGCCTTGGCAACCAGCAAATAAAAAACCACTGTTTATGGGATATGAGTAGAGTTTCATCTGCCTAAATTGCAATTGGTTTGTGGTGTTTCGGGTTATTTGTAAGTACGCAATAAAAAGGTCTGGTAATTTAAGTTTCCTAACTGAGCTTTCTAGGCCCTTCGAGTCTCTTAGCTGCGCACTTAGGTCATATCGCAAATATAGAAAAGGATGGGCTGTGTAAGACATACATTTTACCACAGAAGTCATCAGCATCCATCTTGTAGCGGTTATTAAGAGCTTTTGCACCTGACAGGCAACAAAAGATCGTATTAGAAGCCATCGTTTCTTTTCTTTTCTTTCTTTTTGTAGGCGTTTATAGCAAGCAGGAAGTTGGAACTGTGAACAATGCAATCATACCCACTGTTGGGAGCTTTATCAGAATTTGGACAAGAATTGCAGCAACATCAGTGACATTATAGGATCTCTCTCCAATATCATCACAAATAGCAAGCTTTATAGCAGCTGATTGATCACTGATCCGCATTGGGATTATTCCAGGAGAGTCTAGCAGCTCAAGGTCATTCCCGAATCGAACCCATCTTCCAAGGAGCAAGGAAGAAATACAAAGAGAACATAACATGTCAAGCATATAACTACAGCCATTATTTCTTTTTCATGTCACACCCAAAAGAGCAGGTAAATTATAAGCTTGAAGGTCTCTTTTCTGTTAGATTTATAAAATCTTCAAACCTTGCAATGCTAAATCTGTTGTCATCAAGGATGCTGAGGTTCTAATTTTCCAAACACTATTATGTCTACAAGATTCTCAGTACATTAGAGATCTGTAAATTCCTCAAGGACTGCATCTGATTCAAGACTTATAAGTTTAGACTTTCCCTTGAGTCTGCCGTTTTAGTTTATGTTTGCTTCTATTTCACATTTTCCACAATACTGATGCAAATTAAATGAATATGTAGTCACATACTTAAACTTGTTTATAACTCCAGGTTAAAACTTATGCTTTTGATGGTTCCATTTTAAATACCTTTTATTTATAATTTAACATCCTTCACGATATTTAAGCAAAATAAATAAATGCATACCTCAACTCTCTTGTAACTCCAGGTCTGGGAGCTGCTGGACACATTCGACGCTTCAGTAAACGGTTGATCAAGGAAGACTTCCCAACATTTGGGTACCCGACTATTCCAGCTCGAACCTGTACAATAGTGAAATAAATTTCATCAAAGTTAATGATATTCTTTTGCCAGGCTTCAGAAAATTAGGTTTCATGGATACTAAGAAGATAGCTATGACTGACAACAATGGTAATAAAGGATCAATGTCTCCCAAAAAATATTGTTTTTTACACTGACTACGATCTATTCCTCTAGAGAGCATCCGCAAATACAAAGTTTACCTCTACAATACAACGGGATGAAAACAAATCCTTACTATGACATTTCAACTATATTTGTCAAGATTTGCTTTGGAAATCAAAGAATCAAAAAGAAGGTGGTCAAATGGCATATTCCTTTTCGGATAGTAGTTTTAATGATATAGTTAAAATGATTTCACGACATCTATAATGGTCATACATTATATGACATGGGCCTAACAGCATTTTTCTAATTCAAGTGAAAAGAACAGCAATGAGACTGACATTTCAAACTAAAGCTGGCAAGGGGCCCAATTCATATAACAAGCACGTGAACTTAGCAGCAAATTTAAGAACAAAAGATTGGTACTGGCTTGACTGAGCTAGGAAACCCACGGGACGAGGAAGGAGTCCTTTTTCTCTGCGTTTGACATTTACACTTGCTGCTAATGACTTTGCAAACCTGCTCAGCTTCATAGTTCCCTGTATTTCCCACATAAAAAATTACTCTATGACAAAATGTTAAGACTAAAGAAGCTGAACGAGAATTTCTAGCTTATACATACCATTCCAAGTTGGCCATTGGAAAGGACTACTTTTATTCCCTGTCTTGCAAAATAAGCAGCCCAGGCATTCCGGTCTGCCTTAGATATCATATCTTCTCTATTCAAGACCAAAATCCTTTTCCTATTTCCAAGCCACACGTCCATCTACCCACACACACAAATGAAAAAAAGGAAAGGAAAAGGGAAGAAAGAAAATTCAGAGCCAAGAACTACACAGTCCTAAAGCATCAGCGTACTGGATCGTTGAGAAACATCAAAAGCAAGGAAGGGAATTGAATAAAACTATCTTCAGTGATGATATATATATATATATATACATGTATAAAAATATTACTTCATGTATCACAAGGACCAAAATCTCAAAAACCATCTATCACAATTACTTTCAATTGGACCAAACAAAACAAAAACATGATACTTGAAGAAAAACACGATAAACCCAACAAACAAATGACACAAGCAGACTTAAAACTTGGTTTTGTATTACAGCATTGGCTTGTAAGTGGTTAGCCTAACCTGTGGATGGGTAGTGGACAAGGGAATTCTGGCATCTCGAACTTCAATGACAACATCCATCAACTTGAGTTGCTCTTTAAGTTCTTTTTCCGTTTTCGCTATATGACCTGGATACCACTGCCCCCATTTCCAGCATTCATTTTTCTTTTCTCTTAAAAAAACTAAGCACTTAATTAACACAATACTCCATGGCTAAAATTGAAAAAAAAAACCCTGTACCTGAACAGGACGCAGTGGTTTGGTCCAATGATAAAGATCAGTTTCAAAATCGTACCAGTCGGTCTCTTCTCCTCCTCCTCCACAAACATCATTTCCACTTCCTTGCCAACTTGGAGTACTTTTTCCACCAACAATCTGCTCCAAGTCTTTTAATTAATAAAAAGAAAGGAAAAACTTTAAATAGAAGAGGAAAAGACGGGAAGGTGAGTTAAGAGATTGTTGCCTGGATGGTGGGGGGTGGAGAAGAGAGAGAAGCTGGTGTAACAAGTGATGCTCTAGTTGGAGGTGATAAGTGAAGAAATGGCGGCCTGTTGAACCGGACTGCTGGATTAGGTAACCATAGTCCCAGGACCTCTACACCCATGCCTGCCTCCCTTGTCTTCTGCTACTAATAAAATGAACCTCTGTGTTTGTTTCTTATCTTGTGCTTTCTTTTTTAGTTATCCTCCTCTGCTTTCTTTCCTCGAGACGAGTTATCGTGGATTGGACTGGGCTTTCTTTTTTAACTTGACTGGTCCATAATTTTAATTCCAACAGACAATGGGCCGCGTTAACGAGCATAGTACAATCTTAAGCACAGCAGTGGTGTGTTAGGTTTTGTTTTTAAGAGTTTTATTTATTTAAAAAAATAAAAAATAATAATTTAAAATAAAAAAATAATTTTTTAAAAAAATACTTCGGCATCGCCAAACACATTTGTAAGCTTGATTGAGTGAGTAACAATCCAAAACCCTTTTGATTTCCATTACGGTTGAAAACTAATGTCCATTATGGTTGTCGTAGTGACCAAATTAACCGAAAGGTCCAAGTGTAACAGACGCACTCGAAGGTCAGGGGCCAAGGACTTGTCGTGAGACCGAAGCGGCACGAAACTGGAGATTCAAAAGAAAGAAGGTAGAATTTACATAAATTGAGAGAAAATATTAAAACTAGAAACCATGAACTACAAGGTATTTTCATCAGTATATTCATTTTTTTCCAATGCTTTCTAAACCATTCACGTTAATATTACATGTTGTGATAACCGCATGATTTATTATAAAATAATTTATTTTCACATTAATAAAAAAAAATTATAACAAAAAAAAATATGAGTTAAAAGTAAAGTAATAATTAGGATTGTTAATTTAATTCTATAAGTATTCCAAATAATACAATTAAATTCAATTATATGATTTAGTAATTTATTTTAAGCATAAAACTGTAATAAATTATTAATTTAATTTTATATATAATTTGGTTTTAAACAAAATCATTTGATATTGTAGTAGCTTTACTTTTTATTAAACCATAGCAGAAAAACCTATTTATTTAGTAAAATAGTTTCTATTTTTTACACTAGATTCTATATGTAATTGCATTTTAAACTAGAATAATTTATTTTTTACATATAAAAATCTATCTCATAAAAGTTTATAGCAAACATGTATTTTTTAAAATCATTTCTTAAAACAACATTTTTTAAAATCATAATTAAATCTATTTCTTAAAACTACCTCTTTTTTTTTGTTTGTTTTAAAACAATTCTACACACAAATTTCTTGGTCATTTATTGTTCAGTGATAGAAAATCCACACGAATAAGTTGCCATTCAAAATGTAAACAGTAAGGAGTGAAAACTGAAAAAAAGACCTTTCGAGGCAAATAAATGCTACCGATAAAAGAGACATTACTACGCCTACAGATACAATTGCTATGTGCGGGCACATCATAGACGCCTGCTTTAATGCCAAATTAGGCTGACAGAAGATCTACGTGTGACCCAAACCACCCCGATTATTTCATGATGAATGAATGATCAAAGGAAACGTAATAGAACGAAAAGGAGGGATTTGCGAGAACATGGGACTTCACTGACTGCTTATGCAAAGAAGACAATAGCCAACTTCCCCCACATTAGCTCGACAATTTGAAGATTTATGTACACTCGTTGCCTTCCATCTTAATGGTTAGTTGAGATATCAAAACCCAAGCTGAATCAATCTACAGTTGGTCCCCTCAGGATAGATTGGTAGGCTTGCTTAGTGCTTTCTCAAAGTAATTGCGTATCTCAGGCATAATGCGTTGGATCAAACTAGATGACCTGCATGTTTCACAATCGAACCTGCCCATTAACCTTTCGAAAAAGATGGCCTTATTTGTAGGAAAAGAAGAAACTTAGAAACTTATTTATAACTTAACCGGGATATGTTTGAAATATATGTTGAAAAGATACTCAAGACACCACTTCAGATGTCAAAATACGCATTTTAAAGAGGTGTGAATTCCAAATCAGAGCCTTTTGTTCTTAAGAATGCTTTTCACAATTGCTATCCATTGCTTGCCCGATCCAATTAAAACAAACCCAAGACCTCAGTCTGCTTAACACCATGCAAATTCCCAAATACTAGAAACTCATAACAAATCTTGGGGAAGGATATGCATTGAGAAGATAACATACCATGGCTTGGTACATAACTTGTCGAATTGTTCCAGTATGAACAGAATGCATGCTTCCCTTAATGACATAGCATTGAAGCCCTCGGACAACTCGTACATGAGAGAGACGTTTTCCACAGAAATATCCTATTGTGAGACAATAAGAATTCGTCAGAGAACCTCTCAAGCCATCATGTGCTAATAGTGTTTACTCATAGCAACCATTGACATAGTAAATCAGTTAACCTGTGCAATGGTACATTCACAGAGACGCTTGAGGCCATCCAAAAGATATTGGTCAGCAGCTCTAAGCAGATCCTGAGCAATATTTACATTGACTTCCACTGATCCTGTATATATGAACCTAGAAGTGCACGAGGAAGCTATCAGAATTCTAAAGCACATTTGCTTTAATATCGAAGAAAGAAAGCTTAGAATTCACACCTCATCATCAATTCAAAAACATCCCATCTAATATTTGGGATCTCCACATCTTTAGCATTCCTTTCCTGTGATTAAATCAAACATCCGTTTACCATCTTCTACTACAAAATTCTTTTCAACTGGAATATATTAACTGAATACAAAAGTGCAAAATATTGCACGGATCAGTTTAATCAGTCTAATGATAGTCCTTAACAACCTGAGCAGCTCATCAATAACAAAGAAACACTTCTGTGAAGAAATCTGATGAATTACGAACTCTCAGAGATAATACATGACAGTTGGGTAAAGGTGAATAGAGCATGCGTCAGTGGAGAAGGCAAAATGACAGAGGGGAGCAAAGCTATTTGTAACTAAAAGCCAAAAGAAAGTTCTTAAATAAGTCAATTCTCACTCTATAACCCCCGTCAAACATCGCACGGAAAGCATCCGAAGAAGCAAGCAGACAAATTCGGTGAGCATAGAACCGTTTGCCTGATAACAGCAAAATTACACTCAATATTAATGTTAGCAAAAATCCATAAACATACAAACCATAATTTATCATGACATAAAAAGACATTTTATCAAACATAAACTTGCTGCACAAGAGAAAATTTTGGTACCTTCAACTAAGAATGTAACATCAGACAATGTAGGATTGTTAACGTATTGCTCACCCAAATACACCTAAGGAAAAATAATAAGTAAGAACATTATTTTGCTGCTGTTGTTTATAACCTCAAAATATGGGCTTAACAATGTACTCAAAGAACAGGCTAATAACTGTCAAACTGAATTATAAAAATTTAACAATTGCTCACGAAGAGATTAAAAAATGTTTTTGAATTAATGGGATTAAAATAAAAACAGAAAGTGGCATGGACCAAAGCTCAGTGAAATGGAATTCCAAGTCAGAACCAACAATCTATAAAATGATGAATAATTAGAGGTCGACCACACAATCTGTTGCTGGAGATGTACATCCTGCTGGTCAAACCTTACAAACATGGTAGAGGAGTCCATACATGTGGAAAGAAATCAACATGAAAAGGAGTTTTACCAGTGGGGTAGGAGATAGAGGAGCTGAATCCACAGGAGAGACTGATGTGGCTTTGGTAGCCAGCTTGTACAAGGCCACTGAGCCCTCACGTTGCTGCTTCAAGCTTCCAGACTCGAGAAGCCCCAACAGCAAATCTAACCCTGTAGGACGCATTTAGAAACAAACCATGAGAAACTTGTCCCGTATAAATATAACCATTACATATAGAAAGAGCATACAATTTGGCAGATCGAAAAGCTGTACCATTTTTATGAAGAAAAATTACTTTTCGGTCATTAGGAGTACAAAGATGAGCAAGAGCCAAAGCAATTCGTCTTTGAACATTCCTTTCTGAAACCCGCATCAAATATAAGAGATGGTTCAATACCTGTTCATAAAACCACAATCAGTGCACTGCTTGTACTCGGAACTTCTTTCTAAGTTAACATATCGGGCAAGAAAGACAATTTTAAGAACTAACATAGGAAAACAGTGATGAAAAATATCATTTACATATATGAGAACTTACTCGTCCATGAATCTTCTCCTCTAGCCTTTTCATTGTTTTCGCAACACAGTCCTTTGTTTGCTGCAAAGTATCAGATTATAACAATAAGAGCTAGAAAAGAGTACTGCAATAAACTGAATAAGATTGGGAAGAAAGTAATAATCTACCAGCTCCATCAGTGTGAGAGGTTATTCAATTTTTTAGCACAAAAAAAAGTACCCAAGGAAGATCAGATATAACACCATGAAACATACTTGTACAATGAATTCTCCATCTTGGAGTTTCTGGAAACCCCCGACCTTGATAAGATCTGCAACGTTATCCTACGGAAGAATCCAAATAAGTTTCAGTAGATTCCAGTGTTGGATAAGGACGTAGGGACTAGCAGTACCAGACTATTCTTTAAGCAACGAAGACACAAACTTAATCATACCTCATTATCAACAAGACCATATAGGGTAAATGCAGCATTATGTTGGAGTGGTCCACTCTTCGAATCAAGGAGCCTAAGTAATGGGACGATACCACCATTACGGGCAATGCCTGCTTGGTTGTGCGTTTCCTGATATTGAGAGGAAATAAGGTAGCTGAGAATATGTTTTTAGAAAGCCCAGAAAGTAAATAACCCTTGCAAATCATACTGCATTGTTTATGATATTTAATCATACACAAGCAGTTACCATTCCATGGAGACAAAAGTTTGTCTTCCAGTTGATTAGGGTGTCATTATTTTTACTTCTAGACTTCCTTTTCTTTACCTAGGGACTACAGAGGTGCATTGAGGATCAAATTCTAAACCAAAATTTCCTGTTTGTGTATTATGGTTTGCACAAAGCCTGTTTCAGGATAGAAGCAAGCAGTCAAAAACAGGAAGAGGATGTGTCAAAAAGAGTGAAGAAGTCCATTTCTTGATAAAATAAAACAGAAATGTCGGCCAAAATAATGAGTCCCTTAGCTGATTTGATGCTTAGAGCTGCTTTTTGTGCAGTCTATACTACAAGCACACATGCACACGCAGCATGCTCAACAGACAACAAGAGGTATATGTATGCATGTTTTAAATAAAGCATGACTCCACGGACAGGATCAAACAATAACCTGTGCCAACCTCCCAAGTGCAAAGGCTGACATTTCTTTGAGCTGCACATCTGAGGACTCAAGCATATCAATCAATGGCTTCACAGCTCCTCTCTGAACAATGTGCACCTGCATGAACCTTGTTCTAGTTAACTTTTAAAAAGAAATGAGTATCAAACACATAGATGCACACGTAAGGTCAAATCCTTTAGGCCTTGAAACAAGAATGGTATTCAGTCTACCTTGCAATCTGAATCAGCAGCTGCAAATTGACCCAATAACAAAGCTGCTTCTCTTTGGCTTTCTGAACAGGAAGAACTGCACAATATATAAATTAAGAGGGATATCCGGAGGACCTTCCAGCAGACAATTATATTATGAAAAGAGTGACTGAGCAAGAACAGGCAACAATGTCCAGGTCAGCAATACCTTAGCAATCCAATTACAGGTTGTAAAGCACCAGCAAGAAGAACTGCTTTCTTTATGTGTGGGGAAGAGTGAACTAGGTTTCCGATCACACCAACCTGACAACGAGCCCTTGCACGGTCAGTTAGCACATAAAACTATACAATCAGAATGCAAATCCAGCTAAAAAGTTGAGTTGAGAATTAACCGCTTCATAATGTATAGCAGTATCCTCTGATCGAAGCATTATTACAAGAGTGGGTAAGGCATTACATTCTACAATCTGCAAATTTGCTCTTCAAGTCAACAATAGAACCCATAACACGAAATAATACTAGTGGATGAAGAAAAAAAGAATCCCCTCTACCAGATTTTTGTTCTCGTCATTTTTAAACGCAAGGGTCCGCAAGGCACCTGCAGCTGCTCTCTGTACCTTATTATCAGCATGCTCAAGCAATTCAACAAGAAAGGGAATGGCACCTTCAATCCTGAATACATAACCAAAGATGCCATAAAATATGTATAATAACAATTGAAACCATACCCAGGAAAAAAAGAGAGCTATCCATATAAGCAAACCTGACACGTGTTTTAATGCCACTATTCTCATGGGCAAGGTTAGTGATTGCATCAGCTGCTCTCTTAACAACACCATTGACTGCTCGAGAGTTATCAGCACTCTTATGTCTCTTCAACAATTCCACGAGGTGGGTCAGAGCTCCAGCATCTACTATTAGTTGTTGATGCTCCGACTGATGAACGGCAGATAAAGGAATCATAAAATCAGGAACAAATTAAGGAAAGGGTAACATTTTCATGTAGTAAACAGAAAGTCTGTATCTGTAATCATGTTCAAGCAGAATAAAGTTAATGATATACATTGTAAAAGAAAATATGATTTGCTAATTACAATAAATTTTATTATTATATTCTATTCATTGCAAATTTATTTGTTTTATTCACCATTGTGTGTTCCGCTAGCTGATTGCCTGATTAATGCGTAAGAAATAAACAGCAAGCTCAAGAAACCTTTGAAATCATGCGGCACTAAACAATGAGAATAAGAAAAGATCTAGCTGTAAAACAATCAAATTAACTTTACTTTTACTGCAAGAAGTCCAAGAGCGTAAGCACTTCCTTTCTCCACTTCATGTTCATACAGTTTTGGGCCATTTTCTCCTCTCAAAGGCGGTGGTGTTTGAAGGTGCACCACCAACGCAGGTACCGCACCACAATCCACTATCGTATCCACTACTTCCTCTACGAAAAAAGCACCCAATAGTTTCATATTAAATATGGAAAAAGAAAATGATAATGATAATAATAAGAATAATTCACTATATTGAACAATTGTTTTATAAAAAAATCCAAAAAAATAAACAAGGTACCGTTCTTGGCAATTTGAGAGAGGGCGCTAGTGGCGCGCTTGGCGGCGGCGCGATCGGCTTCAAGAGAAGAGAAGGTGGAATTGAGGATATCAACTAGCGATTGAATACTGGACGTAAGTTTTTGGTGAGTCTCAAAGCCGTCGGTGGCGGGAATCTTGTGGCGGCTTTGATTTTCGTGCTCGAAATCGTGCTCTAATTTTCGCTTCGAGCTTTTCCTTGTTGGGCGATCCATGGAGAGAAATGGATGGTGGTTTGGGGATGAAAAGAAAGGCGTGTTTGCTAGGGTTCTATGATTCTTTGTTGAGACGAAGAAAGGAATGGGGAAATGGGGATGGATTAAATAAAATAAATATAATTCTGTTTATTTATTCGGTGAGGTGTAATGAAGACAGGACCCGCGAAAT
>Ga0325404_1004635_pt1 | contig 14582 bp, 9 predicted proteins | sample PopdelMetagenome_18_FD_205664 | JGI IMG/M metagenome (GOLD analysis project Ga0325404, IMG submission 205664) | Populus deltoides microbial communities from Bellville, Georgia, United States - Xylem-Control-R1 | ecosystem: Host-associated > Plants > Phyllosphere > Stem > Wood/Secondary xylem... | reverse complement strand
GTTTGGTGACCTCATTGATAATAGAAGGTTTTCTGAAAACGAGCAAAATATTTATATAAGGATGGCTGCATCAGAACTAGGTATGAATTTATCCTCAGACTACAAAATTCAAAATTTCTTAATTGTACAGAGTCATTTATTGACCTGGCTAACTGCCTAAATGATTGGTTCTAATACTAAATTTGCTCAAGCAAAAGGTAACATAGAAATCAAATGGCATTAAAAGCAAATTTTCTGCCTCCTCTTCTTTCAGGCCATCCTATTGTGGTTTTACGGAACATCACATGACATGAAACATTAAAATTTACGAATCTGTTATCACTTTCTAACATCATAGACTGATTTGATAACTGAAGTGGAAGGATTCCATCACCTGAAGAAAATTTCCCATCCATTCTAATTAGTAATTACTAACCAAAAACATACAATGGCCATTTTGCATTTCCTGTTATAGTTTTATAACTTCAGTTTCTCTCTGTTATGGTAGATAATGGTGACGGTGCAGAGATCAATGCTAAGTCCAATGTGAAGAAAATAATCATAATAAGCACTTTGTCTACAGGAATTTTTCTGCTTGGACTGGTTTTGGTCTTGTATGTTTGGAGAAGGAAGCATCAGAAAAAAGGTATATATCTGCACAGCATGAATATCTAACCACTTTTATCGCCCCATCCCTCCATTTACATAAAGGAGCTTTACCTTATTGAGAATTTGATTTCGAGTATTCCAAGGTGCTCGCAAATTGTTATGCTTTGTCTTCAAGAAATTTGATTATAACAAAAAATAGAGATCTCCTGCTTCTTTTTTATTTACACACCAGTTCTGCTTGCAGGAAAAAGTACTGATGCTTTGGAAAGAAGGTCAAACAACGAGCACAAAAAGGAAGATCTAAAATTACCATTGTTTGATTTGGATACTTTAGCTTGTGCAACAGATAATTTTTCTGTTGACAATAAACTCGGAGAAGGGGGTTTTGGGTCTGTTTACAAGGTACTAATCTGTAAACAATTTCTTGATGGTTTCCAAATTCATGATTAAACTTCTATCACCACATGACTGAAAAAAGCTTTCCGTTTGGAAAGAGTTCCAACAGATGCGGTTTGCTAGTAATATGCAACATCCCATCATGATTCCCAACTTTCACAAGACAAAGTATGATTTACTTTTGATAGCGAGTGATTTTTGGCAGGGAACATTAACAGATGGGCGAGAAATTGCTGTGAAGAGGCTCTCTAAGAACTCGAGACAAGGAAGTGGCGAGTTCAAGACTGAGGTTGAGTATATTGTGAAATTTCAGCACCGGAATCTAGTGCAGCTTCTAGGATGCTGCTTTGAGGGAGATGAAAAGATGTTAATCTATGAGTTCCTGCCAAACAAAAGTTTGGACTTCTACATTTTCAGTAAGAATCTCTCAAAACCTGTACAAATCCATGCTAATAATCATACTTTTTTATTACCGACTTTGCACTAATACCAAAAACAAGTCTCTGTGTACTGCTTTGAGAAACGACCTAAAATTAAGTTTGGTAGTTCTGAGGAAAAGGAGGCTGCCATCAGCACCAAAAACAACCATTTGTTGAGCTTCCTTTATAGCCTTTATGACAAAAGATTGGTGGGAAGAATGTCCTCCACTTTCTTTGTCACACCTGCCACTTTATTTATTTGAGATTATAACTTCAAATTTTTCAAGTGTTAATCATCGCAAGCTGTTTTGTTTTCTTTCATACATATTTATGGACCATAATGTACTGACCTGAGAAAAAAATTGTGCAGATGAAACAGAGGACACGCTACTAGATTGGCCAACACGCTACAACATCATCAATGGAATAGCTCGTGGACTTCTTTATCTTCATCAAGATTCACGTCTAAGAGTAATTCATAGGGACCTGAAAGCCAGCAATATTCTACTGGATTATGAATTGAACCCAAAGATTTCAGACTTTGGCCTGGCTAGAAGTTTTGGAGGAAATGAAATTGAAGCCAATACCATTAAAGTGGCTGGAACATAGTAAGTGATATGATTTTACCTTCATTTTCTGCAAATGCAACCTTAACATTCGTTGAATACATGCAGTGGCTACATTTCCCCGGAGTATGCAATTGAAGGGCTCTACTCGGTAAAATCGGATGTCTTCAGCTTTGGTGTATTGGTGCTAGAGATAGTGAGTGGATATAAGAACAGGGGGTTCAATCATCCAGAACACAATCTCAACCTTCTAGGGCATGTAAGTGTCAAAACTATATTACTTCGACTCATCATTTCTCTTTACTCTCAAACCTGTGTCAGGTTTTCATAGGCTTGGTCATGTCTACTGATAGTACGCCTTAAATTGATAAAAGAAATGAAGAAATATTGAAAAGAAAACGATTCTGAGAAGGTTGAGCATGTCGGACCCACATCTCCTTTTGGATTAGGATCTCAGAGTCTAGAGAACATTGTGTCAATGGAAACATTTCTTAGTTCTAGATACCAAATCTGCTATTGGTAACATGGTTTTGTTTATTAGGCTTGGAGACTATTCCAAGATGGGAGGCCTATGGAACTGGTTAGGCAATCAATAATTGAAGCATGCAATCTATCTCAAGTGCTACGTTCAATTCACGTGGCTCTACTCTGTGTTCAAGATAATCGAGAAGATAGGCCAGACATGTCATATGTGGTTTTGATGTTGAGTAATGACAATACATTACCTCAGCCTAAACATCCAGGATTTTTTATTGAAAGGGATCCAGCTGAAGCAAGTTCAACAAGCGAGGGCACAGCAGATTCAGCTAACAAATGCTCGATTACAGTATTACAAGCTAGGTAGATCCCATTTTGTGTTCATATCTTTTGTTTCGTCTTGATGGGTTTTATTTTGTATCTTAGAAGCTGTAATTCCAATGTAGTGTGGTGAAGGCACTTTGCTCTGCCAATGCAACCAGAATCTTTTTTTTCCCTGAACGGGAATTTATTTTTGCACTACTATTATTTGTTTTAACCTTGTGTTAAAAGAAGTCATAGTTTTTCTGTCGGTGTTTATATATATATATATATATATATATATATATATATATATATATATAAACAAGATTCTTTATTGAAAGAGGCCATTAAGTGAATGACCCAACTAACCAAAGTTACACCATACTATTGCGAAGAAAAGAGCACAAGCTTAATGTTGATGGGTCGGGCAGATTATTAGATCTATATATGTTTGGGCTCAACATTTAGTTGAGCCTAAAAATAATAAGTTAGAAAATTTGCTAGACCCACAAACAATTCAGCTCAGTGCTTGGCTGAGCCTAGAGATGATCAACAGCTCACTAAATTCATAAATATTTAGGTTCAATGCTTAGCTAAGACAATCCCTTTTATGGTCATCCTTTTGAAGGACAATTTCAAAAAATAATAATCCTAATCCATCAATAGCCCCCCACATATTTGGGTATTGTATGCAAAGATTTTGAAAAGCCTTTGCCAGCATCAGATTAGACCCCTTTTGTCTTTTGGATAAGATTTTATGCATCCCTCATGTTACTATCATGATCCTTATGTCTAGGTGATTTCTTTTTACAAGGAGAAGATTTGTGTTGGAGAATGAAATGACGACTAGCTTTCAATTCTGTATTTGAGTAATCTTTTTGAGATATGTGATGACATAAAAAGTTTTTCATCTGATAGTGGGGATGAAGAGATTTTTATATATATATAACAATAGTCATTCTTGCTTTTAGAACGAATGAATCATAGAAACATAAAATTTATCTCTAAAGATAGTTCAGGTTTCAAACAAAACTTAAAAGAAAAGGCAGGGGACAGGGTCCCTAGACTAGGCTTTAAGACGAAAAGGGTGCCATATTGGCGCCCTCCTTTGATAAAGAGGATAGAAGATCTTCTCGTAGGAGTCCATCTTCTGCCCCTACCAAAGAGGCTTAGGAGAGAAGGTCTCGTAGGAGTCCATCTTCTGCCCCTACCAAAGAGGCTTAGGAGAGAAGGTCTCGTAGGAGTCCTTCTCATGTGCTTGATAAAGACGTTCATGAGAGAGAGAGAAAAAAAAAAGAGAGAGAGGTTGCCCTAAAATCCTAAGGATGATGTCCCAGTAGTGTATGTGCTATGGACATGGAATTTATGGCTCGTCATCAACCTAGCGAGTACATGGCTCAAATCCCCTCCTTGCTAAGTGTATTAATAAGCAAATCTTGAGCTCCACCTAAGGTTATTTTAAAATCACCACCCCCATATATATGTATTCAATGGGATACTCCTTCCTTCTTCAATAGTTCATGGGGGAAGTGTTCAACTATAATTAGGTTGGTTTGGACTAGCTGCATCCCAACAGGTGGACAATATCGTCCTTTTTTGAAAAATTCTGCATAATCATGGAGCTTGATTCCATGGTCAATATTTTGAGGAGTTGCTATCAACTAGTCACCGACACCGATGGTGGTAATGGCATGCAATGGTTCCTTACCTTCACTAATAGAAACGATGACACTATGAAGAACATGTTGCCTAAGAAGCCAACACATATTAAGAAGTGAAGGGGAAGATGATTAGACATAAGATACATTGGGACAATTGTTCCTATAGAAGGACTACAACCAATATGGGATTACTTCCACTATTGGAGGGTCCCCCTTACGAAGTAAACAACAAGCCTCATCTAAGCTCGAATGAAGAGAAGAACTGTGCCGTATTGGATTCGACTTTAACTGATTATGAAGTCAATAGAATGGACAAATGATATTATCAGGCTATTTTGCAAGGTATGTTGCCACCCTGCTTTTCCTCTCTTTTTTTCACTTTATTACAAACAAAAATCTGATCCTTGTTTGTCCCTACATGACTAATAGCTGAAGGAGAAGGAGAAGCTTTAGGACAACCTTCTAACAAAGGGTTTGACTGAGGGTCCTTGTCTTATGAAACTAGTTGAGGCAGGGGTGAAGAGGTGATGGGATACTTCACTTTCATTGTCAGGGATCTCTCTGCTCCTTAGGGCTCTACCTCTATGGAGATAGTGGTGAGGGTCATAACCTCTATAGAAGTTCGGGGTCATGATCTTCCCTTATTCAGGAAAATAGTAAATTTGACTCTTTCTATGATAATTACAGGGTTGCCACCCATTTTAAGAGGAGAAGAGTCTCTACCCTAGTGGTTACTCGTGCTCTTGTCTCACCAATAAAGGCTTATATGATGATATTTCATCTGCCTCAACTTCCTACCTTATCAACTGATGAAACGGTAATTGGGACTTCTACTGGGGTGGGCACCGAAGAGTTTAAGGATGTTTTCTCTGATTTGGCTCTTGGCCATTTTCGCACCGATATCGCGACGACCTTTTAAAAATTAATCTTCACGAAAAGAATAGGTTTCTGACATCTTATTCTTTGATGAGAAAGGTCTAGTTTAAGGAGTCGTCACCTAGTATTATGGTAACTAAGAACCCTTATTGATTAACAAAGATTCTATGATACAAGACTGATTACGCAAAAGAAAAGATATTATCACCCTTTAAACGTCCTACTTGAGGTAGACTGTATTGCTGATTTTGTCTTAAATTGCTAAAGGTTTGTTATACTATGCTACCGATTGTATGCTTGTAATATTCTTGACTCTGATGTCAGTAAATATTCAATTACAAATGCTTCCAACTCTAGCATTGGTAAATATTACGTAACTTAAAAAAGTATGGTATTCCTGACTCTAGTGTTAGTGAATAAATCCATAAAATTTAGATTAAAAGAAAAGGAAACTATTTTTTTTATTATCTTTATCTTTCTTTTAGAGAAAAAAATGTATTGCATATTAGATTCACATCCCACGGTGAAAGTCTGTAAATCAAATATACTGCAAAAGTTATCAAAACAACACAAAACAAATGCGAGGGACCCATAAATATACCAACGAAGATCCCTAAATTTTTTTGGAATTTTCTGATATCAAAAAATAACTCGTTTGGTCAAATATCAAAATAAAAAGGAATAAAATAAAGAGGATCGGCATAAGGGTGTGTTTTGTCAAACACACACTTGGCTGCGTACAGGCTGGACTAGACCTAGTGGCCCAGCCTAGTCACCGGCCCAAATCAATGACCTGGCTGGCCAACAGGCACGCCCATCGCATGCGTGCACAATGAAGGGTTAATTAAAATTCAAGCTACATAGTGCCTATGTATAAATGGTAAGGGAGGGAACGAAAAGCTAACCTAATCCGCAGGTGTTGCTGGGCGAAGGCTTTCCTGAGCTCATCTCTGGAATTCCATGAAGAACCTAGGATGCCACTCCCTGCGTCTGGCTTCCTTTCCGTTCTTTCTTCTCCCTTTTGTTCTTTTATGTTTAGCTCCTCGAGTCTTTCTCTTTGTTTCTCTGTTTTATCTCTGTTCTTGCGTCCTTTCCCTCCTTTTTGTTCTCTCTGTCGTCCTGGTTTTCCTCCTTCGTGTCTCTGTTTCCTTGTTGTGTTTTGTGTGTGTTTCCCTCTGTATACTCTCTAGGTCTGTATTCTCTATTTTTTTCGTCCTTCCCGTCTTCCTTTTCAGTTCCTCCTCTCTGGTCATGGTCTTTCTCTGCCTTTTATAAAGCCAGAGAATACCATGTGTTCGTGTCTCAGTAATGGCATGCATCGTGAGGGCATGGGCAGCTGGCGTCCGTTTTTTTTTCTTCCTGCTGAGGAAGAAGAATAGTGAATCTTCAGCACCATGAAGAAGAAACGACGCTGTTTTCAGGATAGGAATGGCGGTTCGCAGTTTGGTCACTGAAGCTCGGAGATTTTGTAATCAAACCCCTAGTAAATTGTAATTAGACCCTACGTTTCAGCACCATTTACAAAAATGGTCCTTTTACTTTAATTTCTTGCAAAGTTGACCCAAATCAGCCCTAAACTTTGGTATTTCTTCAATTAAGCCCCTGATTTCATTAATTAAACTATTTCTAAGTTCAATTAAGTCCTCAAACTTATCAATTCTACAATTAAGTTCCCAAACTTTCAATTTATTCTTCATTCATTTCATATGTTTTTTTTTTTAATTTCATTCATTTTTTCATTTTTTTCATCATTTTTTATTATTATAAAAAAATAAAATAAAAATAAAATAAGTCAAAGTTTGGGTTATGACAAGTGCCCCCTTTTTATAATATTTACGATGCAAAGACATTGAAAAATTTTGTTTTCTCTTGGCTTTGCGTTGAAAATTTATAAAGAAAAGTAAACACAAAAAAAGAATTTGTGCTTCTTTGAGAGTCTTGAAAACTTTTAAAACATTAGTTTGACAGATGATCTTTACTAAGAGATGTTGAAATCAAGAAATTAGTCATTTGAAAGAAAAACATACCTTGTCAATGAAAAATCCATTTTAAAAAAAAAAAATACAAAAGTTTTTCAGAAATAGTCTCATTGTTAAAGGTGACCTATCTAGATGAAAAAAATATGAAAAGCGGTTTCATTGTAATGGATGACCTACCTAGGTAGAAAAATATATGAAAAATAGTCTCATTATAATCAAGAAATTAGTCATTTGAAAGAAAAACATACCTTGTCAATGAAAAATCCATTTTTTTTTTGAAAAATACAAAGGTTTTTCCAGAAATAGTCTCATTGTTATGAGTGACCTACCCAGATGAGAAAAATATGAAAAGTAGTCTCATTGTAATGGGTGACCTATCTAGGTGAAAAAAATAAAAAGTGATCTCATTTTATAAGTGACCTATCCAGATGGGGGAAAAAATAAAAAATAGTCTCATTGTTATAGGTGACCTACCCATGACAAAGATGAAAAGTCTTAAAGGTACATTATGATAAGGCTCGAAAGCGCACTGAAGAATCATCCCAAAAAAAAGAAGCTCTACCACAATGAAAATGAGTGAAAGACTAAAAGGCCTGCTAAAAGAAAGGCTAGAAAAAGAGAAGGAAAGGATAAAGCAAAAGGAAGACCTAAAAGAAATAAATGGAGGAAAGAAGAAATGGGAAGATAAGGGAGTATAAAGAAAACCGAAACCTAGATTTGGCCTACAATAACCCTGTAAAAAAAAAATACAAGAGGCACTATAGAGAAAAACTAGTTTACAAGTTTGTGTTATATATAAAATTATTTGAAATTGTTATTAAACTTGGTCTAGTAGATTAACCTTAAAATTTTCTTATTCAACTCCTTATTTAGCTCGGATTTAAAATCAAATTCTATAAGAGTTGTCCTGATATGACCCAGCCGACTTAGTCGGTCTAGAGATAACTTAGATAACCAATAAAAAAAATTTCAGGACAAAATTGAGAAAAAAAATGATGAAATTGACATAAAAACCTCACAACCTAACTTTTTCCTAGCCAAGTTTAAAATTAAACAATATGAGAGATGTCTCGATGTGATTTAGTCGACTTAGAAGATTTAAAAGCAACCCGAATAATTGCTAAAAAAAGTATGAGAATGAAATTGAAAAAATAAAGGATGAAATTGAAAGGAAAAAAAGGAGAGAGAGAGAGAGAGAGAAGAGTGGGGGGTTTGAATTGAAAAAAATAAAAAGAAGGGTAGCTTCACTTTTCATAATGTTTTCAAGTTCTTTTAAGTTGTATTATGTAATAGGTTTAGGAAATTTTTATTAATAAAAAAAATATTAACTTCATTTTTTGCCATTTATTTTATAGTGGGGATATAACCTCTCGTACCATATTCTTAAACTGGTTAGATAATTGAACTATTAACATATAGACTATTTAATAATATATATATATATATATATATATATTACGTCTTAATAAAAAATATAATTATTTTTGAATTGGTTTTGATATAATAGTTAGTTTACATGGCAATTCCATCGGATAACTTTGTATTAAAAGGGGGTTGAATTAAAAGAATACTTCAAAAAAGCTTAAGTTATAAAAATAAAAGGAGGGTTAAATTAAAAGAGAATCCTAATTTTATGGATTATTTAACATAAAAAAATAGTAATAAAAAATAAATATCAAATCTAAAAGAAACAGAACGAAGAACTATTTTGAAAATATATAAGGGAAGGTTTTTAAATCGAGGAGGAGGAAAAAAAGAATGATGCTATACACACCGAATAAAGATCGTGAGAGAATTAACATGTGTCTTTGTGAATGTCATGAACAATTAACTTTTAAAAATTAATTTATATTTTATACATGCCTAAATACTAAGTTGCTCCCGGATCAGACTTGACAATAATAATAAAAAAACCAAATGGAAAAGACGTAAAACCCCTTGACCTAAGGCACAGATAACTTTAATTCAATGGTATTTTGGTAATTTTATTGTGCATTTGAAATGAAAAAAATAAAAAAACACCCCTCCCCGCCAGCCCATGATTTTTGGTTTTTAAAGGTATATTACTAATTTTCTGTGTACAAAACAACAAAAAAACCACATTACCCTCCCGCTTCCAAGGCTATTTATGTTTTGTTGTCAAGGGCAAAATCATAATTTTATTGTTCCAATTAACAATGACTACTGGTATAGAGTAAAGATAAAAAAAAATAAAAAAAAGCTATAGTAAATGTTCTACCCCTTTTAGATAACATTTTCCATTTAGATCCTATAAATTCTTATTATTTTGCACTATGGTTATTGAATTTTTTTTTTAATTTTATTATTTGAAGTTATGTTGATATGATTTTATGTGTTGAGTTTTATTTCAATTTGTTTTTTCTCACTTATTTAGTATGTCATAAAATATTTCAAATTTAAACTAGAATTTTATTTTACAAAATATAATTTTCGTTTATTACTGGAACAATTTGAAACTATAAGGACCAAAATTAATGTCAATAAAAAACACAGCTATTTTTCAATTTAACTATTCACATGCATAGAAACTTCAAATTAGCCCTATAATTTCAAGTTATGCACATTAGATCCTTATTGTTTGAGGTTTTATATTTTAATTTTTTATCACAGTCTTTGAATATTGAGGGATTAAGTCAATAAAATAAGAGTATATTAGTCAAATCAAATGTTTTGATATATAATTCGTATTTTTATATATAGTTATGAATATATAATTATTATCTTAGAACTCCTGTTTCCTTAAATAAAATGTTGTAAGAAGTTAATTTGTAATAAAGAGTTTAGGCTGAGGCAAAGCATCTTCTGACGTCACAATGTTTCATCAGAAATTTCTCTCTGGAACAAAGAGAGAAGATTGCAATATTGGAGTGTCATTCTGACTCTACATCGTCTTTTCAGTAACAGAACTCATTACAAGTTTTTCGTGTGGATTTATAGATGACTCTGTGGAATGATGACGTGTAAATCTTTAAATTCATCAAATTAGTCCTTAAAGTTCTGTTCACAGAAAGCCAAAGTAGAAAAAAGGAATCCTAGGCCAAAAAAGACTCATACTAGATGTTCATAAGTTTTCAAGCTATACACATTAAATCTTTAAATTCTGTGGATTTGTGACGTGTAAATCTTTAAATTCATCAAATCAAATGTTATGACTTGTAAAAGTAATAATACACCAATCCCTCCTGAAAGGTACATCAACTAATTGGGTTTTAGATTTGTTTTCCAATGATTATAAGTTTGAGTTCTTTTAAGGTCATTGAAGGTTTACATGGTCATTAATTTTAAAACCCGTAAAATTAGTTAAAATACGAGAAAGAGGCACGAGAGGAAGATTAGTCAATACCCATAGCAGTAATAATAATAATAATAAAACACCATCCAAAAAAAATAAATAAATGCAAGTACAGAGAGGTCTAAGAGGAAGAGTAGTCAATACCACAAGTTGAGTTGCAGGTAGTTGAAAGATGTGAGAGAAGGAGAGTTTTGAGAGAGGTTTGTCACTAAGCTTCTATAAATACAGTGAAGTTGATATTTAATTATATATATGGTAGGAGGATCTCATTAATTCATAGGATCATGCCATTATACCTTGTTAGATAGTTAGATAATATTTTGGATTATTTAAAAAAATAAAATAAAAGGTTTTAAATTATTTTTGAAATACAAAAAACAAACGGGCTATTTAAATAAAAGGAATTAAGACTTATTTCTCTTTTAAGCTAAATTGCTTACACTGGTTATGAAAGGCTAAAAGAAGTAACAGTTAGACCTTCCTCTCGGAAACCCTGCTTCGAAGTCTACCTCTGTAATCATCTCAAAGAAAAGGCATAGACATTAGTCCTGTCAGTGTCACAATACTCGTATCTATCCATACGCATACGCAGTAGAATAAAGCCCATCGGGGATCCATTTGATATGCAACTTGAATCAATGCTAAGCCAAGAAAACGACTTCGTTTAATACATAATAAATTAATTTCGTAGGGACATCGAGCATATACAGATTATATATATCAAGAACCAGACTAGCAAGTTTTGATGTCGATTTCAAAGGTGGGGGGCTGTCTTTTTAAACTTGGTAAAAAGTCTCGGACAGAGTAAACGGAAGAATATTAACGCTGTTTCCTTCAGCTTTCTGTCAGTTTCTTCTGGATAACATCTTCATTGTGCACATCATCCCAATCAAAAAGCACATCAAGATAACAAGAACATTACACTTTGATTCCTTAATACTATTGACATCAAAACCTGGAAATCAAGATCTAAAATTATAACATGATAAAATAAATTAAAATATATAGAAAAAAAATAGTATTTTACCATCAAAGTAACTTTTGAACTAATTAGCATCCGTTGCTAAATGTAGCTTTCCACCAAATTCTACAAAATAAAAAATTAAACATGTTAGATGATTGCAAACAATTTAATTAATAAATCACAAAATAAAATATGCAAGTTTATAAAAAAAAATTACCTGACTCAAGGTTTTCATATGTTTCAAGATCATTTATCAAGCTTCTAATATCAGTTGGAATTGATCCATGATGCAACCAATTTTGACAACAAATGAGTGCTTGAACCATTGCTGGAGATAGAGAACTTCGAAATTGATCGAGTACACGACCACCTATTCTAAATGCTGATTCAGAAGCCACTGTGGATATAGGAATAGCCAGAACATGTTGTGCAACCTTTGAAAGTGTCTTATATCTCAAAGCATTACTATTCCACCAACCCAAAATATCTAACTTATCATCATTAGGATCCTCACAACTATCAATCAAATACCTCTCAACCTCATTTTTATTTTCCACTCTATCCATCTCCTGTAAATGTCTTTTAAATCGAGCCAAAATGTTAACATCTACCTCCACATCATCAATAACATTAACATCTTGTTTATGCTTATTATTATCCTTTACTTCATCAATTTTCAAATAAAACTCATACAAGCTCACCAAAGTATCTTTCACCTTATTTGTTAGCAATTGTGCTTTGTCATAATCATACAACTCACAAAAACAAAATTTTACATATTTCAACTTGAAACGTGGATCTAAGACATTAGCCACATATAACAAAAAATTCTGATTTACTTCACAACCCCAATACTTCTCAAACTTTAACATCATATTCATCGCCATTCCACTTAAAATATTCTCTTTATTTTTACACAATTGCAACAAGTTTGTATGAATGTAAATCAATTCATTGAAGAAAGAATTTGATGTGACATGCAATGACTCAGAAAATCTCAATGTAACCATGTAAAAGATCTTTAAGAACTTCACCAAAGTTCTAGCATTTTCCCAATCCTCCAAACTAGGTGGCCCTATATTTTTTTTATTCCCCTTTGAATCAACCTCCAAAAAGGAACTCATATACCTAGGTTCTTTTTCACCTAACATCACAAACACCTTTTCAAACTTTTCAGCAGCTTCTAGCATAAGATAAGTTGAATTCCATCGAGTTGCAACATCTAAACACAATGATTTCTTACACTCTATATGCAACTTTTCTGCACACTTCTTAAATGCAAGTTGCCTCGACGGTGAAGATCTCACAAACCTAATTGCATTTCGAATCTTAACAATTGAAACATTAATCTCTTTCAAGCCATCACACACAATGAGGTTTACAATGTGTGCACAACATCTAACATGCAAATGCTCATTTGCCAATATATATTAGTTGGCCAATCTTTCATCACATTTTTCAAAAATGAAATAGTCACATTATTAGAGCTTGCATTATCTACTGTAACAGTCAAAACTTTATCAATCCCCCACTCTAACATACAATTCTCAATAACTTGACCAATTGTCTCACCCATATGATTGGAAACTTGACAAAAATTGAGAATTTTTTTATGCAAATTCCACTCATTATCAATCCAATGAGCTGTTAAACACATATAGTTAATATTTTGGATTGATGTCCATGTATCTGTTGTTAAGCACAATCGTCGACCCCTAAGAGCTGTTCTCAATCTATCCTTCTCTTCAACATAAAGTTTCAAACAATCTCTCATAATAGTGAAACAAGAAGGAATGTCAAATCTAGGTTGCATAGTCCTAGCAAACAATTTAACTCTCCACAAAATTAAAAGGCAACTCATCAATTATAACCATCTTTGCTAGTGCTTGTCTACATTCATCATAATTATAACCTATTGCCTTAAGAGTTCCCACATTTTGTTCTCCCAATTCACACTTCTCTATCTTAGGTTCTAATACCAAAACCTTTTGTTTCTTATCAACCACAAAAGGAAACTTTTTGCACGCTTTTAAATGACTCCACATATTACATGTGCCATTAACAACAGTATGACATGCATAATGTTTTCCACAATAATTACATTCAGCTCTAGGGGCTTTAGGATCAACATCAAGTTTTGTAAAGTGATCCCAAATTTGTGACTTCTTTTTATCATCAGCATTTCTTTTCCTTGATGTAAGGACTTGAGGTTGTTTACCTTTTGTATCCGTGGTGGATCCTGCAGTGGTTGATTCTGCGTTAGTTTTTGAAGTAGGAGAATTGGTTGATGTTGGTGTAGTGCCTGTGGATGAAGCATTTTGAATTTGAGGATTTTCCATCTGTTATTACATAATGAAAACATGTTAATAACCATAATTTATAATAGACTTAAATGTACTAAAATTCAAAGAAACATGCATAATGTTTTACAGTCAAAACTAAAATTCTGGACACGGTTAAGCTAACACATCATTTACATCCAAAAATTGGACTGCAGTCACTAATACCCTACCTATTTTTCTTACATTTCAAAGAAACTAATAGAAACTTAAATGTACTAAAATTCAATCCATGAATGATTGTATGCAGCCGCTGGAAAATCCACCCACCTTCTCTTTTCTCACCCCTCAAGTTTGATTCTTAGCCTTTTTGACTGCCAATGATTCTGTGTTGAGGTCTCAGTCTCAAGTTATGGTTCGAAATTGACCTTAGTACATGAGGACAGGGTGGTTTGCATGTAATGGTAAATTATTCAACTAGAAAAAAAAAAATCAGATTTCAGAATTGATAAATTACAGAGTCCACCAAACCCCCCTCTTTTTCTTTGGAGCTGAGAACAATGTTAAACCATATTCTGCGTAATTTGTGAGAATTAGAGAAATTTTTCATTAACTACCATCCTTTAACAAACTGACCTTCTCTTTTCTCACCCCTCAAGTTTGATTCTTAGCCTTTTTGACTGCCAATGATTCTGTGTTGAGGTCTCAGTCTCAAGTTATGGTTCGAAATTGACCTTAGTACATGTGGACAGGGTGGTTTG
>Ga0325404_1004633_pt1 | contig 14586 bp, 6 predicted proteins | sample PopdelMetagenome_18_FD_205664 | JGI IMG/M metagenome (GOLD analysis project Ga0325404, IMG submission 205664) | Populus deltoides microbial communities from Bellville, Georgia, United States - Xylem-Control-R1 | ecosystem: Host-associated > Plants > Phyllosphere > Stem > Wood/Secondary xylem... | reverse complement strand
AACATAAAAATATGTGGCTGCGGTGAAGAGTCTAGATGCATCTTAGGCAAGTCACATGACGTTTAGCAATCCCTAGAAGAGTCTAGATGCATCTTAGCCGTCCAGAATTATCTTGTGGATCCCTATTCCTGTCAACGGCGACGAAACTGTTGCCGCGTGTTCCCCTCGCCGCGCCAAAGCGTCTCCCACTGTAATTTCAGGGACGCCCGCGTCTAAAATTTACCCTTTTATTTGAAATCTATTAGATTTCCAAGTATGACTCTATCGGACTGCTAATTAATCCGATTAAGATTTTAATTCGACAAAACTTATTTTCTAGTAATTTGAATAATTAAACTAAACCTAGTTTAAATTCAATCGGATGAACTATAAATCAAAAGTATTCCTCCCTTAAACATGTAAGAATGAAGGTTTGTGTTTTTTTAACCATGAATTGTGGTTGTTATAATCTGGATATTAAAAACTTTAGGTTTAATTTGTATTTTAGATATGTAAATCATACTTTTTAATTCAAAATTCAATTTTTCTAACTTTTTTATTAATTAAAAGATATATTAAAATTGAGGCTAGTAGTTGAAATTGAAACTTGTTTAAATTTAATATTCTACATCATTTTAAATATATTACATAGTTGAGTTGACTTAATAACTTGACTCATATCCTTTTCTAAGTTGATTATCCATCAAGGATTAACTATCTAGTAAAAATCTATCTTATAATAATTTTAATAAAACATATATTTTTTAAAATTATAATTAAAATATTTTTTACAACCTATTTTTAACCTAACAGTAAAAATTACCTAAATGTCAAACAAACAGTCAGAAAAACTTCTTTTCCCCAGTGACCGCTCAGCACGCTACACCCCCTCCCCCCGTAGAAGGACGATACAGTCATGGCAATGACACGCGTCAACCTAATAACAGTCACGTGTTAATGAAGCTACTCGATTAGCGTGTGAAAACAACGGTCCCTTAAGATCCCATGGTTTAAAAACGCACACGTGTCCAATTACCGAACTTAAGTAACCTGTAGCCACCGGTCATCGCTCTCTTAAAAATAAAGAAGTCCTGAATCAGTTATACCTATATATACGCCTATTGTTGAAGCCAGTTAAGTTTCAAAATTTGACCACTCAGAAAATAAAAAATTAAAATCATTATTACCAGCGAAAGAGAAGAGAAGAGAAGAGTAGAGAAAGGGATTTGAAGTTGGAATCTTTGGAAAACGGAAAATTAATTGATTTTATTATCATTATTTTTTCGGTGAATGAAATATGATAGTTGAATCAGAGGTAGTAAGCGTGCCGGTGTTGGATGTTCAATATTTTGCTGCTGAAGAAAAGAGCCCTGCTCATGAGATTGAAGATGTTGTTACTGTTTCTTCTTCCCCTAGAAGGTTAAATCAAGCTCGAGTCTCCGATTTGATCTCCGCCGAGCTATCCGCCGACCAATTGGTCAGTTTTCTTCATCATCCTTTTCTTTTTTGCTAGGGTTTGCTTCGTTTGAGAATCTTGAATATTTATTAGTTAAAATTGAGTATTTTCTACTGGTTGTGTGTTGAATTACTGTTTTTTTTTTTATTATTATTCATAATGGGTTGTTTAGTCTTGTTTGTAGTCCAGCTGAATCTGAATGAATTTTTCTGCCTTTTTTTAATTTATTTGTAGGGTACAGAAAAATTAATAAAAAAATTATAGAAATTCACTTCTGGGTGTTTCCAATGCTATATAGCAATTTTAATTGAAAGAATAATTTTAATTATGCATTTGATGGCGAGAACTGTAAAAATAGATTTTGTCAATGATGATTGAAAGATTTTTAGATTTTGATTAGTTGTGCTGTAGGTGAAAAACTTAATGGAAAATCAACTCCTTTTGCAGGATATTACATGTTCAGAAAAAGTTTCAGATGCGGAAACTATCGAGTCCGCCATCCTGGAGTTTGTTCCTAGTATTCGTTCTGGTAGCTTTGCTGACATGGGGAATCGAGGATACATGGAAGATGAGCATATACGCATAGATGATCTATCCGCTGAATTGGGCTCGGCCTTTAAGTTTCCAAAGCCCAGTGCTTTCTATGGGGTAATTGTTGATCAAACCTATGGTTGTTGAATATTTATTTATTTGATAGGTGGAAGGAATTTATAACTGACTGAGATTGAATTTATTTGCAGGTTTTTGATGGTCATGAAGGACCGGAAGCAGCAGCTTATATCAGAAGAAATGCGATGAGAATCTTTTTTGAAGATGTAAATTTCCCTCAAACATCTGAAGTTGACAATATATTCTTGAAGGAGGTTGAGAACTCCTTACGGAAAGCATTTCACCAGGCTGATCTGGCTTTGGAAAATGACTGCAGTGTGAGCACTTTTTCAGGGACAACTGCACTTACTGCTCTTGTATTTGGAAGGTATATCCGTGCTCTTGAACATGATAATATAACCATGTGTATGTGAATGCTTTGTTTTACCTCACCGGAGTTATGTTTTTAGGTATATTTGTGGATGTGATGTTGGTCAATCACCACTCAGTTTATCTATTATAAATGTTTTATGAAATCCAATATTCTATATCAATCTTCGCATCTAGTCTATGATGTTATGCTAACTATGGTTGTCTTGTTTTTGTCCTCGAACATGATGTTCTACTTGAGTTAACTTCTGATGTCCGATGCGCTGGCTCCACATTGCATGTTACCATTAATGGTTAAGATGGCTCAATACCAGCCTTCCTACATCATCTTTTAAGTGCATTACTCTAGTTGACTTTGAAAAAATAGAAACTTCTAAGTGCCTTTTTTTTTGTGCTTCATGTTGATAGTTTTTCAGTATTTCCTGGAAATGATTTTTTTTCTTAGCAAGCATCCTGATCATGCTTCCATATTCCAGGCTATTAATGGTTGCTAATGCTGGTGATTGCCGAGCAGTTCTATGTCGTAAAGGAAAGGCAATCGACATGTCCCAAGACCATAGGCCTATTTATCCATCAGAGCGAAGGCGGGTTGAAGAATTGGGTGCGGATATTGATAAGTATGGATTTCTTAATGGTGCTCTGTCAGTTTCCCGAGCACTTGGTGACTGGGACAAGAAACACTCTTGGGGTTCTCCTTCACCTCTCATTTCTGAGCCAGAATTCCAGCACCTTTTTCTAACAGAGGAAGATGAATTTCTCATAATTGGTTGTGATGGGATTTGGGATTTCATTCCAAGTCAGCATGCGGTCAGCCTTGTCCGCCGTGGGCTGCGGCAGCATGATGACCCTGAGAAGTGTGCTAAGGACCTTGTCATGGAAGCCTTGGATTGTAATGCAGTTGACAATCTCACTGCACTTATTGTGTGCTTCTCTTCACGACTTGCACCTAAACAGAAACGAGGGTGTAGGCTCTCTGAAGAGGCATTTTGTAGCTTGAGGAACAATTTGGAACGCCGTGCCAACCGCTGAATATTATAGAATAATTTTCTAATTTCTCTTGCTGATTAAACAAGCTGTTTTTGGCTTCTTCAGTTTCATGATAGAAAAAGCCGCTTGCAGTTTTGCAGATGATGATTTTCAAACAGCAAGAATTGAGTATGTGTTAATGGGTTGATGTACATAATGGGGGGGTGGATGCTGGTGGTGTTAGATCGATTCAGATGTGTGCTTTATTAAAATACGTTCTTGATGGATGGATTGGTTTTGGCCTAGCTGCCAAATCTGATATATTCCATTTTTAATCTTGATATGTATCTGGACAGTTCGAATAAAATTTTCTTATTATGGTCTATTCTTTCTCTCTCCTTTTCAGCTACTATATGTGCTCTGCATTCCTATGAGACCTTTGTTTAAACATGTACCCAATGCATAGGTTTAAAAACTGTTTTGTATTTTAGAATGAAACATTAATTCCATGTTTCACTTTTACGAACCCTTGATTCATGAAGTGCCTAGCATACTCAATTCAACTTGCTTTGTAATTTTAATATGCCAACCTACCCCCTAGGAGCTTTGACTGGTGAGTATAAATTTTCAGCAAATATTAATATATATATATATTTTTATTAATATGGATGTCCGAGTTAGTTTGCGTGTACCTCGATTAATCTCACGGGTCCTGAAATTAACGACTATATAAACATTCAATAATTATTATATTACCAACTACATGACTCGAATCTAAAACCAGAAATAAATTTTTTAATTTCAAATTCTTAATCTAAAACCAGAAATAAATTTTTTAATTTCGAATTCTTACCACTGATTTGCTCGTTTTGATTTCTTGATATAAATGTTGTTTTAAAATACTTTAAAATACAATTATAGAATATAAGGGCGTTTTCAAGGAAAGACGTACACAGTAAAGCGAGTTCAAACTTAAAAAGGCTGATATCATCTGTGGGCTCTCAAACGACTCCTTCAGCGATAAGACTTGAGAGTATTCAGATCCTTCAGCGATAAGACTTGAGAGTATTCAGATGTTTAACACGTTCGTTGACATAACCTGACTCGAAACTCTCAAACAGGAAATCAGAATGACTTTGCTCTTTTTTTTTCCTCGTCTGAGCGAGAAACACTGAAGATCACCGCGAGAATTCCAAGTTCCAACCACAGCAGGGTTGTCACTGTCACTATATTCATATCAACAACTTTTTCCCAAAGCCAACAGCTAAATCAAAATGGAAGTGGTTCATAAACATGGAAAGCTACCAGTGCTGATGGAGATAAGAATTTCGGAATTTTGGTTAGAGCAATAGAAGGGCTATACTGGAGATAAGAGCTGCATAAGAAACAAGGGAGAGCAATTAAACTGACCAATTCAGTTTTCTGTTGATACTATCAAAATCAACAGAAGCATCATATGAAAAGTTCCTGTAGGGTTAGTCTTAAGTTAGCCACCTTTCCATGATCCCCTACAATGAACCCTAATGCAGGTGTGTCAAAACTATTTTTGAAAAACAGAATAAAAAATGGGACAACAAGTTGTCTTTTCTTTTGTTCTTACATACGTCAGAGTGATAAATTTAGCAGTTCAGCAACATGGGTAAGAAGAGAGCAAGAAACAGAAGTGTTATTTAAATAACCTGCTCTTATTGAAATTAGGGAGTGCTGCCAACGGAAGGAAAACTCATGCCTATAACACGAACTTTTCATTATTTGTGGAACTGATCAATCATCCAAAGTAAGGTTGTGAATACAATCAATGGCAAATTAATAAGATAACTTTTCCCTTCTACAGGGAACTATGCTGCCAGTGAAAGAGAATCATATTGTTTCTGAAAATATTCCATCTGAAAAAATTGTCGATGATCATTAAACATGAGTTCCAGTTACCCCATTGGGAGCAAAGGTTTCAGTCAGCCAAAGTGTTTTTTGCAAGTTTCGCAAACCTTTCCAAACCCCCTCTGAGTAAGCTCTCAAGCAAAGGTTGCAGTGCCTGCAAAAATCACAATAAAGTAAAACAGACTAATCCCTCACTGCATTGCAAGTGTAAGGACATATCCTTAAATAAGACAATTTTCCATCTTCTTCTCGGCTGAAAACAAGCAGCACGGACACACAAGCATGCAACCGCACACCCACTTAAAATGCATGTTACCGTTCATTGTATACTTTTTTTGCAGGCTAAGCATGTGGTGCTCCTTTCAGAGTAAAAAAATAGCATCTAAATGGAAGTAAGAATGCTTACCGTTGCCACAGGAACCAAAAGTTCAGGAACTTCATATGAAACCGTTAGCTGAAAAGGAAAAATACAATTATAAGGGACTGAGCTAAGTTTTAATTGCAAGAAAAATGAAACATCATGTTCTTTTCCTTGTCATAGACTCACAGAGCCACATATTACTATCCCAAGCATGAGAACATATGAATTGTCAGAGACTAGAAGGGGTAAATCTTATCAGATTTATTTTTCTTTCTCATTCTAAGGTTCTACTTAGAAGTGAAATTACATAAGCCTACTGTGGCAAGTTTTAGAAACCATGCAGAAATGCCAATCTTATCAGAATTATCTAGTAGATCTCTTAAGCAAATTAACAATCCAATTGATCCACTAAACTGATGGTGATGAACTGTGATTATAATAGTTGATAATTAATAACCGTGAATGGTGTATTCATGAAGATTGAACTGAATGCTGTATATGGGAGCTCACTTCTACTAGACATGATGAACGACCTTTAGGAAAAAATCGAACGATGCCTCTGCGAAGTAAGAAAAATGTTAATTAACATTCTGCTATCATGCTCAGGAAAATGAAATGACATTGCATTTTACAAGGCACTCAAATATGAACAAAACAGTATGATAACTCTTTGATGACATGAATCCTAAGTTATATGGGCATGGATTAGTTCAACAGTGTCAACAATCACACACATTCCTTACAAGCAATCTGACACCCAAATAGTCAATGCAAATGAGATATTCTTCCCAGCTAAATTCGTGAAAACCCCACCAAAATTGGTGTTTTCTAACAGCATCAGGTACAGCACTAAAAATCATCAACATGTAGCAATGAGAATTTGAAAGACAGATACAAGCAAATCCCCAGAAAAAATATATGACCTGAGCAGGTAATAGAGAAAGCAAATTGATATGATGAACCGACTTCAATAAATTAGATCTACTAATCTATGTCCATAACAGTCCAATTGGTCACCATTCCCTCTCTTTAATACATTTAGGGAGAGTTTCCTAATAGAAAGCCCCAAAAAAAGTGCTTGCTTCAGCATCACTAAGCATCTACTAGACATTTACAAAGATTAATGGCGCCAATGCAGATTCTATATATTGTTTTCATCCAATAATTTAGTCCCAGATGAATTTTTATCTTTTCATGAAATACACACACACACACACTTGATAATTAGCTATTTACTGCAAGTTATTCAATTTCAAGTCATGTTAGTGTATCAACAAGATTACTTTAACCACAGGCAGCAAATACAACAGGCGAGAGCTTTTCCATAATCTTGTGATGGTGGTATATTTCTGTGGAATAAATTCTTGGACGTCTTGTGCTGAAAATTTAGCCAAGGAAATCTCATATTCTCATTAACTAATCATACAATGGCTAGAAGGTGTGTTCTTGATTTTCGAGATAACGAGGTAATCGTGAACTTTTGTTACCTGCTCTTTGCAGTTACCTGTTAGGAAGACCTTCCAGAGATCTCCAATGAATTTTCTGATTCGGAGTTGGCTGCAACAAGTTGAACAGAGATAATAATGAAGGGAACATAGCAAGGAGACCTCGATTTCACCTCTGATAACGTAGCGAAAGCATCATGCGTCCATGAACAATTAGTGAAAATGTTTCCATACAATACAAAGGATCATTACCTGCATATTTCTAGCAAGCCAAGAGTATTCAATATTCTGACCAAGTGCTTCATACTTCAGTGACCACCGTGATAGGTCGGGTTTGTCTTTGAGTACCTATTAAATAGAATCAAACACCAACTTATCCTAAATGCACACTTTTATGGCTATAACACGTTCAAGACAGATCAAGATTTTATCTAGATCATTATACAATAAAATGAAAATTCTTGATTCAAGATGAAATAATGAAGCATCAAAATTGTTGCACACCTGCACAGATGAAATGAAGGGCATCCAACGAGGAATTGATTCACGATCTGAATAAAGATTATAAGCCACCCCAACAGGCACGTCAATCTCCATCTTAACCCTGCATTTAAACTACAGTGTGTTCACAATAATCATTGAAGAACCACTTTCAAGTTTCAACAACAACATACTCCAGTTCCCAATTATTCCTACAGTTTCACAGCCCAACAAAATTGGAAACAATTAGTTAAAAGCAAAGTACAATGAAATACTGTTGGTATTTTACTTGCAATCTTGCCACTCCATGACTGGAGAAGAAAAGGGCTTGAACCCAGTAAGAACCGAGTTTCTCTTCGAGTAACCATATCCATATTGGACTTTACTGATAGATGACGATGATGGTGATGTGATTTTGCAAGTGGGTATGGAGTTTGATAAGATTGCCGCGCTTTTGTTTTTAGTGGTTGAGAATTGGCTGTGGCCGAGAGAAGTTGGGGTTGAAAAATGTGCAATGGCCGTTGCGGCAGCAGCAGACATGGTCATTGGCTGATCAGCTGGATTTATTTATTTAATTCTTTTTTTTTTTTTTTTTGCTGCTGTTTTTATTATTACCAGAAAACAGACTCTGAAGGATAGAAGAAGTGCACTTGCCTGTCCGAACACCATATCCACAGAGTTTATTATAGGGTGAATTGTTCTTTAGTCCCTAGATGTTGACTTTAATTATAATGTAGTCCTTCATTTTATAAACCTCATCACGTCATCCCTTGATTCTTGCTATTCTGACAGTAGCTTTAATAACAGACATGGGTATTTTTTTTGTAAATCCAATTATTTTCAAACATGAAATGGTAATATAAAATAACGTTCATGAATCAGGGACTAAAGAGCAATTAATAATATTTCATATTTGTTAGATTTCTCGGCCTGAAGATATTCTGCCACGGCTGTTTTTCTTGGAGACCGATAGATCATGGGCCAGCCTGTGAATGTGTTGTCATCCAATCACAATTCACAAAGTTAGAGGAAGCCTTCAACTGTTGGCCCAGGTAGCATTGATGTACGAGCAAAATTTAATAAACGGTGGATAAATTTTGATTTTTTTAAAAAAAATTATTTTTTTTTATGTTTTTAGATTATTTTAATTTATTTATATTAAAAATAATTTTAAAAAATAAAAAATATATTATTTTTATATATTTTTAAGTGAAAAACACTTTAAAAAACAATAATTACCATACTCTCAAACACATTTAAAATTTAAATAAATTGACAAAACTAATTTATCTTACAGTAACATCACAAGAGTTATCTAGAATGGACATGATATTATAGGGTTAATTTTATTGATATTTATATTTTGTTTGTTATTTATCAAGTAAAAAAATTAGATATTTATAAACTATTCAATTTTGGATATAGATATTCATAACTATTACTTATTATTCAATAAAAAATGAAATAGTTAATATATGTATGTATGTGTGTGTGTGTCAATATTAAGATATGTATATATTATATTATATTGAAAAAAATATAAATGTTTTGAAAATATATCTATGTAAGATATATATATATATTGAATACGGTAACTATCCAAAAAATACTCATATATTCTAGCTAGCACCCATTTAAGTTTGAATAAAATTATCATCGCTGGAGTTAGCAAGGGTGTTTTTCTTTATAACACTTGTTAGAAAGTCTTAAAGAGATAGCATGGGTGAAAAACAAGATTTTGAGAGTTTGAAAATTTTAAAAAATAAAGAGAGGGGAGAGAGAAAATATAAAAAAATTAAAAAAAAACTAGATCTCGAAGTCATATTGAAACTCTAATGAAGACATCCCAGGATCATTGAAAAAAGCTTAATGAGAAGAATTCACAAATATCAAAGAAAACTTCCAATAATGGTCGGTGTGAAACACATGTACCCCCAAAAGCTCAAAATATTTTTTTCACCAATTTTGCCCCCAAAGCACATGATAAACATCCTTAGAATCCTAGAAAAATTATCAAGCCAACATAAAAAAAAAAAAAGCTCAAAAACACAAAATAAAATAGAGAAATTTTTTTCTCTTCTGACCCAGATATGTTTTTCTAGGCAAGATGAAGGTTTAAAAAAACCACAATCAAACTCTCCTTGTTGAATGAGATTTGTTGACACTAAGAACGATGAGTGTTGTTGTTATATTAATGATTTCTCTCTCCTTGGTATTTTTTAGGTGAATTTCTCTCTTTTTTCTCAAGTTTAAGAACTGAAAAATAAATATAATAAATTTTTGGATCAAAATAAAATTTTTTATGAATTTGCTGTGAGAAATGTATTTCTTTATGATTTACTTTTCAGTTCTCTATCTTTCAATTTCATATTTTTTTTTCCATAATTACATGCCTAATCCTATCTAATTAGGTTAGAGAAGGATATAATTACAAAAAAAAATAAAAAATAAAATAACTCATTCACTATTTATATAAACAATAAAGAACATGGGAAAATAGATCTTCTAGTTCATGGCATTGAAATCTTCAATTTACATTCTTGAATGCACATTAAGATGAAATAAAGACATTTAACTACTATATCAATCTTCTTCTTATTTACATGCTTAAAATGTATATACCATGACAAAAGCAATATTTGCAAGTACTTCAGGTTGGGGTGAGCTTTAAATTTTTCTAGACAATTTGAATTTTGTGCAAGTAGGATACATGAATCTAATTTCCTCTTTTGTTTGTATGGGTACATAAAAACTGAAGGAGAATTTTAACATCTTTCATTTTAGACGATACTAACTTTTACAACATATTTGAAACCTTTTGAATTAAATTTAATTAAGAGGTTTTAATGAGATCTCATGTTTGAAATTATTTTTAGTGTTAATTATTCCAAATAAAGTTCAATCTTTAAAAATAGTATATAATTAAATTAGAAATCAACCCCTCTAATTTACTATACTAAAAAGGATAAATTAATGTTAAAATTAACTTCCCAAAAATACCTATTTATTTTTTTGAGAGACCTTTAAAGGAAAAAAAAATGAAGATGATGAGAGTAAAATATAGAAGCAGAATGAATTGAATTCTATATCTTCCAAACATATGAATTCAACTTATTTATCAATTGAATTCAAATTAAATAATATAATTTAATTTAATTACAATAAAAAATTGGTGCCAAATATCATGATAACTCTTAGACGTTACCTAGCTTAATATAAACAAATAAAGAATGATCAATATCACACAATCTGTTTAGATCGATTTTTTATCTGATTTCACTATGATCAAAACAATCAGGTAAAGATTCAACTTAGTTTTACTCGAATCAAATATAGGTGGAGGGTTCATCAAATGTATTTTTATAAAACCTATATAAAAAAAATAATTATCCAACTTAGCTAAATTTTACTTAATAAATAATAAAAATTATTTATTTGATTTTTTAAATTTTATATAATTGTTATCATTACAATATTATAAAAATCAATTTAAGTTTCTAACTTTATAGTTGATGTGTTAATTTATATTTATGAAAGGATGATTAATTAAGAATATATGAAACTAGTATGTTAGTGTAACTTAGTATTATATAATATTTTTATATTATATAAAAAACTAAGCCAAGTGGCATTTTTATTATAGCGTTTTTACTATGCATTTTCTCACAAATCATTGTGGATTAGAATAGTTAATGTTTTCTAATTGTCAATCTGGTCCTCAAACCTTTTGAGCCAAGCTCAAATTAGCATCCAATTGCATAATTTTTGGAAGGAAGGGTTGAATTAAAAGTTAGAGGATCAAAGTTAAAATGATAGGTAAAATAGGTGGTGACTTCAAATCTTAGTAAAAAAAGGTTTATTTTAGTCTCCCATCTTTTTCAGTTTATCGATGATCATCATTTTAGTTTTTAGAATTTTAATTTTGATACCAAAGTTTATTTCTCTTATTTTTCAATCTTTTTTTGTGAGAGGAAAGAGAGAGGACTGACAGATTCTTATATATAGAGAGAAAGTTATATTTTACTCTTGTTTCGACCACTAAAATGGTTGAGATTGGTGTCAATGGACCCATTCGGTGAGGGGAGTCTTATAAAGGTTATTTTGAGCCTTTATCTTGCCTAAGAAAATTTATTTGATTTGAGTTGTTTTTTTTTATTGTTAATTTGGTTTCTACATGCTATAGGACTCTCTTTGTTTTTTGGGTGTTTTTAGCTTTAAATGGATTGAAAAATGGTTGTCGGGTTAAAAAACTATAGCCTAGATTTTTCGATCACCATAGTGGTAGCCAGAATCTGAATTGGAAGACGACGTGTCGTTTGCCTTGGTAGACAATGCAACGTGTTTCTATTTAAAAAAACAAAAAAAAAGGGATAGACGACATGTTGCTCGCTCTTTTAAATAAGAAAAAAATAGGCTTAGGCGTGCGACCTTAAGCTTAAAGGCCCACATGTTGTTCCTTCCAAAGGCCTAATGTGCTAGGCTCTTTCTAGTCCTTTTGTTTAGATACAGTTTTATGTAAAAAGAAATAACCTGGTTGATTCCATGACTCGGATCGCAAGTTTGACAAATTAAGCTGCAACATATAGTCTATTTTTTTGTTTAATGCTTTTTCCTTTCCTCAATTTAAAAAAAATATAATTTCATCATTTGTTATCGATGATTTTTTTTATTTAACTTAAAATTAAAAAAAATACAGTTTCACCCTTTGTTACCAACGATTTGCTTTTGTTATCCCAGTCCCACACACTTGTTATTTTATTATTATTTTAAAAAAATATTTCAAACAAAAAAAATCACTTGCGCTTTATTGTCATATAAATATATTAAATAAAAAATAATCCAAGAATAAGAAATTTATTAAATCCGATGGCATGCATAACTTGCATCGAGAGTTTGACTCAAGTTCACTTGTTTTTTTTTAAAACAAAATTGGGTTTTTTTTGTCAATTTTATCTTTCAACATTGAATTAATTTGAATTTAACTTCTCAGCTTGTTTCTTTAAAGATTATCCCCGTAATTTTCGCGTGTCGACCTGGAATGACCTAGGTTGATATAATGTGTTTCTTTCTCAATTTTAGATAAAAATATTGTCAGATATGTAGTTGATTTTAAATTCATGGTTAAAGTCTTTTCTTTTTTAAAAGACACATTAAAATACCTATGTTTTTTCTATTGAAGAAAAATTTTACTCCAACTCGTGGCGTGGCATAGCGTAGACCAATGGGCTAGTCAAGTACTGAGTCGTATATGATGTAACATAAGGTGTCAATGTATTCTTTTAAAATATTTTATATAAGTTCATGTAACATATAATTCAACTAAGTTCACGTAACATATAATTCAACCATACATACATTACAAAATAAACTAAATGAAAAGGGAAAAAAACAGTTTCTTTTGGTCCATAAAAAATTATTTGTTTAGGTTATAAAACTTTTTTTATTCAATTTTATCCTCTCTTGTTATGTTCACCTGATTTTAAACTTAATAATTTGCTTCAGATTGTTTGCTACATTATATTCGTGAAGTAAAAAAAAACATCGGTGTTAAATTGATGCTCAATTTTGTAAAATAAAATTTTATTTTATCAATTAAAAATATAAAATAATAGGAACCAAATTTAACACAGAAAAAAACCATAACTCATTTTTTTATTTTTCACCAGTCATCAACGCATAAAACTACATTTTTTTATCTTTTAAAACCTCTAGACATGTTTTCGCATGCTCATGTGAAAATCATAACTTTTGATGAAATGAGTTTTTTTTAGTAATTATGCACTTTCAATGACCTACTAGCCAAGGTTTTAAATATTTTTTTTTCTTATTATTGTTGCATTCTATTAAATGAACTATGCTACTAGTAAAAAACCATTTTGTTGTAAACCATAATTACATTAATTATAACAAACAGGTTAAAGAAGAAAATAACATTTCTCATCTATAATTTTATTTGTTATCTTTCTTGTGAATGTCTATTTTTATTATCGTATAATCAAATAAAAATATATCTAAAAAGCAAAGTTATTAAACTCGATTGGGCCTATGATCTAAGTCACAGGTTCGGTAAGTCAATCTAAAATGTCATCATTTTAATATTTTTCAAATAAAAGTTAAAATGATGTCTTTCAGAATTGTTTTTTTTAAGTCAAACTAGATTTTGATTGGGTTAACTGAGTCGATGGTTAGCTTGCTAGGCTGATCAACTCACATCAAGTCAACTTCCACCCGATTTAATTTTAAGCCTAGGCTGATCTAGGTGGAGAGGTTTCTAAGTTAACCTTTATATCAAATTTAATAACATTGCCAAAACATTTCTCGTTATAACGTGCGACCAACTAACTAGTGATTTCTAAATATAAAAAAAAATATTAAATGATTTATACATATACAACCATACTAATCACTAATGATCTATTACTCACTGTAGATCACCAATATTCTTAATGACATGATTAATTTTATATGGAAAAACTAACTTGGTCCTCCATAGTTTTGTTATCATTATGCTTCTCCTCTATAATTTTCTGAATTATAGTTTATATTTTACAATTTATAAGTTGTGTAATAATTTATATCCTGAATGACACATGCTATAAAAAGTTAAAAAAATATTTAAATTATTTACATGATTGCAATTATATTCCAAATAATGACCAAAGCATATATTGCATTAAAATAATGAAATTGATGTGGATCAGCCCAACACTAAGCGTAATCATGTCAATGACCCATTGGAGGTGCCAATTGGGCCAATCACAAGATCTAGGGCAAAGAAACTTAAAGAAGCATTGAATGGGCTTGTTCAGAACATATGAAGCAAAATGGACCTAGAGGGGCTTGGGAAATTTAAGGAGCATGAAGGGCAGCCTTTAATTCATCTAGTTCAGGTCCAAGAAGAGCCCAATTCATGTGAAACAAGGGGTTGATGTGTCCGGCCCAATACCAGCCTTGTTAGGCTTGTTTTTCTAATGCTACAAGGATAAAAAGTCAGCAATTTATTCTCCTAATTAAGTAAGGAAGTTGGCCATATCTTATTCCTA
>Ga0325404_1004631_pt1 | contig 14587 bp, 8 predicted proteins | sample PopdelMetagenome_18_FD_205664 | JGI IMG/M metagenome (GOLD analysis project Ga0325404, IMG submission 205664) | Populus deltoides microbial communities from Bellville, Georgia, United States - Xylem-Control-R1 | ecosystem: Host-associated > Plants > Phyllosphere > Stem > Wood/Secondary xylem... | reverse complement strand
TCACACATGCCTGGAACAGGTAAAAGCACTTTTGCAAAGAAACGTCGTGCAAAACGACTGAAAGTCTGTCACAGATGTGCCAGATGGACTTGTAATGCAACATGTCGTTCTTTAGGAATGGTATCTATAAACCGTGAAGATAAAATACAATTCATTAAGGATGGCCTGAGTAAGGGGTCTTTAGATAATCTTCTATTGACCCTTGAGACGCATCCTAGTGGAGATGTGCATCGTGCAATTCATGATTTATGGCCCCATTTTCATAAAGAACATGATCGACTTAGTCTTGGGAATCTGACTAAAAAAGACCCTGTTTGCCAGTTTTTAAGAAAACTGGATGGGAAGCCTATCCCCGACCCATAGAGGGCATTTAAGCCGTTCTTGGACGTAAAACCAAGGGAAGATGTGAGCCACAATCACAACTACCTGTACATACACATGCTTTTCAAAATAAGTAAATAAATAAATAGAGAGAGTGTGTGAGACTCCAGCTAGCCTACATATAGGTGGTATGATTGCATTTTTAATTTCTCATCTATAAAATCTTTTCTTTCTTCCCTTCATTTCTACTTAACCCATACATTCAACTCTTATTAGGATGGCAGAGTAAGGAGGAATTTTATTGACTCTTGAGACGCATCTTAGTAAATAGTTTTATCAAGGCCTATCAGAATACTTCTTGAAATATTCATGTTTACAAACTCTCGCATTGTTATCACTTGATTCTGCTCATATACTCATTTAACAAGTATTCTTAAACCTTTATTTTCACACACACACTCTAACATATGATTGTGGGTTGCACATTGGATTATTACATTATTTATGTTCTTTTGTTAAAGGTAATAACTAAGGGAAAGGGATAGTATATAATTTGGAAAAAAAAACAAATTGATAATATCGATGATAATAAAAACGTAGATAAGTTTGGTTTCGTAGCCTCCCTAACCTAAGCAATTAAGCCCGAAGAGGTGTTTTAACACCTAATACCCTAAAGTCAACTGACTTGGGAGCTATTGGTCCAAAGCTTGTTACATGGGTTAAGGAGAAAAGCTTAAGAAAATCAAACATTGCACTATCTACGTATCAATATCTGCAACCCGAGTTACTAAGCTCGTAGGGGTGTCTCAACACCTAATGCCCTAAGACCAATTGGGTTAAGGAGCCATTAGCCGAAAGCTCATTACATGGGTTAAAGATGCATTGTGTTTTAAGTTATATGTATATATATTTAAAAGAAAAAAAAGATAAAAAAGAAGATAATAATCTCAACCCAAGAAAGTTAACCTTAAACATTAAAATAGAATATTGTTTTCTTCCAATAAAAGCCCCATCATCTATGTTTTCATACATTAAGCATATAAAAAGGAAGATTTATTAATATTTTGTTTAAGAGGTATTGAGCAGATATATAAATTTAATGAGAGTTTGTTTATCTGGATAGATTAATGGAAGTTGAATGGTGAATGCCTTGCTTTGTGGAATTTGCAAATTGTTTTTCTATTTTAACGCTTTGATTACTAGGGACTAGTAATAAGCTGGTTGGGGGGGTGATTAGTACTTAAAAATGCATTTTTATCAAGGTTTTATATCATCATTTTGCACTTGAAGTATCTATAACTCCTTAACTAAAGCATGTTTTATAATAACAAGTCTGATACCATAAGATACCTTTAATTTATGGTAAATGTTTATCTTAAATGCAGGCCTATCACATAAATGAAAGGATTGATTGATGAGTTTAAGTACAGAAATTGAAAGGACAAAGAGAAGGCCAAACTTAGAAAAGAGATGCTGGTTTAGTCCAAACTGGAACACTGTTCGGTCATCGGGTCATATCTGAAGCTGTAGATCTTGGATTTAAATCTGCCTTATATGGATGGAAAGCTAAGACATAGGCCTAAAACTTTCAGAAGTCCAAGATTTAAAAAGGTCGTTTTCAAGTCCAAATTGTAGCAACAATAGAGAAGTCTGAATCTGTCTTGCAGCCCAGACACTGTTCAGTGTTCAGCCCATATCTCGAGTTCTAGAAGTCCAAATGACCTTAAATTTTTAGCCTGGAAATCTGAGACAATTTCATGAACTTTTATGATTTAAGTCTGTTCAAATTATGACGTTATCAATGACCTTTTTAGCAAACAAGAAGATAAGAATTGTCACCAAGTCAAGATGTGGCCACCCACTCAACAATTAGTCAACAAATCAATAGTTCCGAATTTTAGCCTACAAAAGGAGGTATTTGCCATGTATTTAGGCATCTTGGTTTTCAGATCAAGATCATGCTCTTGCTCTCTTTTTATATTTTGTAATGCTTAAGTTTTACTTATATTAATCTCTTACTTATGCTTTTCATTTCATTTCCTTGTTTATTTATGTTTCTCTCTTTCATTATGTTTAGCTAAGTTTATCATGTCAAGGTGAAAAAGTTATACTAATGGTGTAAGAATAAGTATAATATAAACTCAATATGGACCTCAATATTTGATACTAACATGTTTTATATTTGTTATCTTGTTCACTTTTAATACTTTGCTTGTTAAATGATTAATCTAGATTTATGTTGTATAACCCTTGATACAACAAATACTTGGCACTTTCATAGCCCAACCATATGGTATAACCAACACTTGTGCTATGAAAGGAATTTGATTTGTTGTTAACATAAGTTATAATCATGAATGCCTGACAACATTTACAAGCATTAGCATTATTCGAATAAGATAACTAATGTAATCATGTTAACAATTTATAATCCGATTGGAACCTTCTTTGTGTGTGGTTTTCAGTTGAGTAATAAAAAGAGTTTATACTATACTTGTTTGAAATACCATTAGTGGATCCTCTAACCTTGACAATTATTTTATCCTTGTTTAATCCTTATATCAATATCACATCTCAAAGCTCTCTTTGTTATTATTATTATTGTTGTTGTTGTTGTTATTGTTGTTTATAATTTATACAATTAACCTCCCTGTGGTTCGACCCCGGTCTTGCCGGGTTATTTATTACTTCGACACTCCTGCACTTGGAAGAAGACATCAATCTTTTGGTCGTGTCAATTATGATTTATGGTTATCTATAGAGAATAGACCTTATAAACCTACCAGAACCGAAAATGGTGTTACAATTCCTAAGGCTATGAGTGAGTATATGATGAAAATGGTGTTACATTATCCATTGCATGACAAGTGTTAAAGACTCTTTATGGTACTCACACACAAGATCGTATTCAACAAATCAATGGCGAGTTACAATCCTTGAATAAATGCACTTATTCTTTAAAAGATTATTTACACAAAGCAAAATCTTTGGATGTCTCTCTATGGTGCAGGAAAACCAATGGATGACAATGAGTTCATCATTTGCATTTTTTAAGGATTAGGATCTGAATTTGATCTTATAGTAGCAACATTGAATGTAAGAGATATTTTTCCATCTCTTGAAGGATTTATTGGCAAACTCCATGAATTTGAAATTCGACTTCAAGGAGCACAAGCAACTACTTCCAACATTGGTTTTTATACAAATCGTGGCTGAAAAAACTCAAAGCTATGGGTGAACCCCGGCACTCAAGGCTGCAATAATCACAATTTCACTAGAAGAAATTCCACGGATAGTACTTCATCATCACGAGCTAAAAAGACTTGATTCCCTCACTTTAATATAGGCTCATCTAGAACTCGTTAGAAATAATTCTCACATCATGGTGGTCGTGGATATGGTGGCATCACTTGTTTTCAATGTAGGGGGCTTAATCACAAAGCAGACAGATGTTTTGCTTCTGATGAAGATCAATAAAAAGCTTTTGCTAATATCAAAATTGGAGAAACTACAGAAGAGATCTGGTATTCTATCACTGGTACAAACCAATTTATGACCTCTAACACAAATGAAGTTCAAGGTATTAACTCTTATCTTGGCAACGATTCTTTCATGGTTGGTAATGGTCATGACTTGACTATCACTAGCACTTGACACGTTATTTTTCTTACCACTAATTTTAAGTTAAATGATGTTTATGTGGTTCCTTCAATTAAGAAGAAACTACCATCTATCTCTCAATGTATAAGAGAAATTAATTGTTATTTTTTGTTTTATCCATGGGGATTTGTTTTCAAGGACATGAAGATGAAGTAGGTAGTCCTTAAAGGCTCCATAAAGGATGGTTGTATCCAATCAACCTGCAACAACTTTCAACATCTCCAGTCAGTTTTTTAGCCAATAAAGTATCTAGCAACTTGTGGCATGCATGACTTGACCATCCTCAAGCCCAGATTCTTATAAAGTTATGTTTACCATCTATAAATAAACAAAATGCTTTCTATAAAGGCTATGTTTTGGGAAAATCAACAAAGTTACCATTTGAATCTCATAAATCCTATGCTACTTCTTTTCTGTATACACTTCACACAGATGTATGAGGTCCTGCATCTGTTTCTTCTTATGATGGCTATTAGTTTTATTTAATCATTGTTGATGAATATTCTTGATGTATATGGTTCTTTCTTATAAATCATAAATCTGACGTAGCAACAATATTTTCTACATTCCTCAAGCAAATGTAAAAACAATTTGATGTTTATGTTAAAATAACTCAAAGTGATGGGGGTGGTGAGTTTGTTAATCAAAGCCTGCATAATCTTTTCAAAACTAATGGTATCATTCATAGATTCTTATATCCATAAAAATCAGAACAAAATGAATTGGCTGAACGTCGTCAATGGCATATTGTGGAATATGGATTAACATTGTTATCACATGCTTCTATTACGATACAATTCTGAATAGCAGCCTTTTGTACTGTAATATTTCTAATAAATCGTCTACCTACTTCAGTTCTTGGTTACAACTCACCGCATAAAGTTATTTTCGGTTATGCTTCTGCTTATAATTCCCTACAAGTTTTTGGGTGCTCCTGCTACCCATTACTTGCACAATTTGGTTGATCAAAATTGGACTTTAAATCCACATGGTGTGTGTTTCTTGGTTATTCAAATAATAATAAAGGATATCTTTGTCTTGAACCTTAGACAAGTCGCCTCTACATATCTCATCATGTGAAATTTAATGAATCTCAGTTTCCCTACAGATGCATGCAAAAACGTGACACACATGTTTCTCAGTTATTTAAAGTTAGAGCACTTCATCGACTACTCAAGACCACGACTGAAAAAACAACTGTCTCAGCTCAATAAATAATACATCATGTTTCAGCAAAAAATGTCCAAAGTGTATGAGTATCTCAGTTTCCAATTCCTGAACCAATTCCTCAATTCACTGCACTAGAATTCAATACTTTAGCACCAGAGGCTTCTCCCATACTTGCTCCACAACGACATCATCATATGGTTACATGGGCTCAAATATGGAAACTAAAACCCAAGGTATTTTTCTCTTCACAACATCCAATACTTGCTTGTTTTGTTGTTGACCTTATCACTCAACAACAAGAGCTAGCGTACTTCAACATCTGCAATGGCATCAAGTAATGCAAGCTGAAATGGATGCTCTTCACACCAACAACACCTGGACTTTGGTACCTAATAGCCAAACATGAATGTTATCAGCAGTAAATGGGTGTTCAAAATCAAAACACGATCTGATAGCTCTATTGAAAGGTATAAAGCTCAACTAGTGACTCGTGGATTTACACAACAACCAAGCCTAGATTATGATGAAACCTTTAGTCCAGTTATCAAACCAAGTACTATTTAGTTAATCTTTACCATTGGGCTATCTCAAGGCTTGTCTGTCAGACAACTAGATGTTAGTAATGCCTTTCTTCATGGTGACCTACACGAACAAGTATATTTGGCTCAACCCCAGGTTTTGAGGATTTCTCCCATCCAAATCATGTTTATCATCTCCATAAAGCTTTGTAAGGTTTAAAGCAGCCCCTCGCGCCTAGTACCTAAAATTCAGTACTTATATCTAGTAAATGAGATTCACATAATGTCCCTATGATCAATCTTTATTCTATCGCACTCAGGGATCATGCATTCTTCTTTTACTCATTTATGTTGATGACATTCTTTTAATAGGAAGTTCCTCTTCACAAATTGACAATTTTATTGCACACCTATCTTTCATCTTTCATATGAAAGATCTTGGTGATATTCATTACTTCTTAAGTCTTCAAATCATTTGTGATGCGTCCACTGTCACTCATACAAGGTATTTACTGTCTCTTCTTCAAATGTTTGGTCTTGATGGCACCAAACTTGTAAGCACTCCACTAGTATCGGGGCCTTCTATGTATGCTGTTGATGGTGCTCCCTTAGTTAATCCTTTCCTTTATCGCCGTTTGGTTGGCTCATTATAATATCTCACTCTAACCAGACTCGACATCTCCTATGTTGTTCATCAAGTCTGTCAATTCATGCAAACACCCCATGATATTCACCTCATTGTTGTTAAGAGGATTTTTTTGGTATATGAAGGGTACTCTCAATGTTGATCTTCACTACGTCTGTACCCCTATTCATAAACTTCGTGGTTTTTGTGATGTCGATTGGGCTAGTTTCAGGGATGATAAACATTTCATTATTGGTTTTGCTATCTTTTTAGGCGATAATTTGATATCTTAAGGCGCTAAGAAACAAGCTATTGTGTCTCGATCGACAACTGAAGCTAAATACTGTGTCTTAGCCTTAACTACAAGTGAGCTTATGTGGTTTGTGCATTTACTAAAGAATATTGGCTATTGTGTCCCTCCTTCTACGTTGTATAGTGACAATATTAGTGCCATTCATATGGCCAAGAATCCAATGTTCCATCACCGTATAAAACACATCAAAATTGATGTTCACTTTGTTCATGAATGGGTTGCGTGTAGTGTTCTCTCTTTGGTATACATTCCAGGATCGGATCAAATTGCAGATATTTTTACCAAATCCCTTTGTGCTATAAAATTTATTCCAAATCATGGCAAGCTCTGTCTCAGTCCAGCCCCGCCTTGAGCTTGAGGGGGGATGATGAGATATAGAGATATGCAGATGCAGAGATCCAGCTGAGATCTCTTTACTGAGAGATCCTCTACTGGGATCTCTATGTCAGGATCCTCCCTATTTATTCACTCCATGGTCTCCACAATATTTGTAATTCATTATGTTTCTATAATCTCTGTAGACAAATTATATATATATATATATATATATATATATATATATATATATATATATATATATCAAGTATCAATCCTGCATAAATGTCCTGTAATGCCTATTTAAAGGTAATAACAATACATAGAAATATAAGTTCACCATTTCCTATAAGCATCATCTTTTTTATTTTTCAATAATAATGTGCTATAAGTAATTGGTAGGTTGAGAGACCTTTTGAGAAGGAGCCCTTATAGATTATGATGCTAAAAAATAAGAAACTATATTAGAAGACAAGTTATCCAATAAGGTATAATGAATAACTAAAGTATAAAGATTTCTCACCAAAAGTTTGTTTTGCTTAATTTTCTAGCTGATCTACTAGCTAAATTTTTAGTAAGCCTTCTTTTACCATCTTTTGTAAAAGGTTCTTCATCATATAAAAGTTTCTTAGCCATCTTTTTTAAAGAAAGGTTTAAGATGACATATTATAGTTTTCTTGTACAATATAAATTACCTTAATTAATTTCCTAATATTAGCATAAAGTCTCTCACACTATAGAATCCAAAATTATGTTTTGTTAACTATGTTACATTTTTCACTTCCTTTAGCATTTTGAAAATTATTGTCTAGATTAGAACTATTAATGGTATAGTACATTAGAAATGGAACACATTATACAAACTTCGATTGTCTTGCCACGAAATAGAGGTTATAGGGCTCATAAGAACAATAGTTTCCTTTATAATAAATATATCACTAAACTAAACTGTAGATCCTTTTAGGTTAGAATAATTTTTCACACTACAATGTTCTCCTCCCCCTTACAATTTATACTTTGATGTTTAAGAATCAATAGCCATCTAGGGCATGTTCTCATAGACATTAAAATGATCATGGATCGGTCACTCCTCCTTGTCATGGATAGAAAAATATCTAGGTATCTCTTGAAAGGAAAGTTGTGGAAATGGATCATTTTATCCTCTACAAATTAATAGGGAGTTCAAATTTGACTACACGACACTAGATTCATGGAAATTTATTGTTTCCTATGCTTAAATCCACCATAAAATTCAATAAAAGTTTCCTTTTATCATGAAAGGTTGGTTGGTCTTCACCTCTCACTTGGCATTCCTCTAATACCATATATGTGTGTGTGTGTGTGTGTGTGTGTGTGTGTGTGTGTGATTTAACATAAAAGGTCTTAGGATAATTTACATTATCAAAAAATTGATGTCTTATCCCAAGTGCAGGAGTGTCAAAGTAATAAATAACCTGGCAAGATCAAGGTTGAATCACAGGGAGGTGAACTATATAAAATTATAAACAACAAATGAAAAGGAGTTGAAGAGAACTTTTGAAATGTGATATTGATGTGAGTATTAATCAAAGATAAAAGCAATTGTCAAGGTTAGAGGATCCACTAATAGTATTAGAAATAAGTATAGTATAAACTCTTTTTATTAATCAACTGGAAACCACACACAAAGAAGGTTCCAATCAGATGATTTATCCTTAATAGTTCATTATAAATTTTTAACATGATCATATTGATTATCTTATTTTAGTAACACCATACTTTTAAATATTATCAGGAATTCATGATGTTAACTTATGTTAACAACAAATCAAGTTCCTTTCATAGCACAGGTGTCGATTATACCATACAGTAGGCTATGAAAGTGTCAAGTATTTGTTGTACCAAGGGTTGTACAATACAAATCTAGATTAATTATTTAACAAGCAAGGTATTAAGAATTAGTAAGATAAAAAGATAAGACATGTTAATAACAAACGTTCTTGGATATAAACATTGAAGTCCATGTTGAGTTCATATTATACCTATTCTAACACCATTGGTGAAATCTTTTCACCTTGACATAAACTTAGCTAAACATTGTGAAGAAGAGAAAACATAAATAAACTAGATAAGAACATAGTTATGATGAAAAACATAAACAAGAGATTAATGAAAGCAAAACTTAAACATTACAAAAATACAAAGAAAGAAAGCAAGAAGATGATCTTGATCTGGAAACCAAGATGCCTAAATGCATGAAAAATGCCTCCTTTTATAGGCCAAAATTCAAAACTATTGATTTGATGACTAATTGTTGAGTGGGTGGCCACCTCTTCACTTGGTAACAATCCTTATCTTCTTGTCTGCAGAAAACATCATTGCTAACATCATAATTTGAACAAATAGTCTCATGAAAGTTCTCGAAAATTGTCTCAGCTTTCCAACAAAACAAGAATGAGGTCATGTGAACTTCTAGAACTCGAGATATGGGCTGAACACTGAACAATGTCTGGGCTGCAGGACAGATTCTGACTTTTCTGTTGTTGCTACAATTTGAACTTGAAAATGGTCCTTTTGAATCTTGGACTCTCATGAAAGTTTTAGGCCTATGTCTTAGCTTTCTATCCATATAAACCAGACCTAAATCCAAGTTCTACAACTCTAGTTATGATCCAATAACCGAATGGTGTTTCAATTTGAATTCAACCAACATCTCTTTTCTAAGCTTAGCCCTCTCTTTGTCTTCTCAATTTCAGTAGTTAAACTCATCAATCAATCTTTTGATTTATGTGATAGGTTTGCATTTAAAATGAATATTTACCATAAATTAAATGTATCTTATATTATCAGACTTGTTATTATAAAACATGCTCTAGTTAAGGAGTTATTGATACTTCAAGTGCAAAATGATGATATAAAACCTTGATAAAAATACACTTTTAAGTACTAATCAACAATGGTCCTACCATTATCCAAGGTCACAACTATATTTAACTAGGCCTTATTTAATTTATAAGACTAGGAAAAAATTAAATATCTATATACCCAAAAGAGAAAGGAAAAAAAAAGCCACATGTTCTATCTAGAAGGAAAATTTGGTTCCTTTCTTCTTCTTTTTAAAAATAACACTATATTTAGGAGTACTTACCAATAAGTCTTCAAATTAACCTATAATAAATTATATGGATGCACAAAGCTAACCTTTTGAGTATAGGCTCCTATCAAAGCCAAATCATATAGAAATATAATTTGCATCCTATACCTAAATACAAAGATGTTATTTGATTTGACTAAAAAATGATAAAGTTGTAACATTTCCTTGCTAGGCTTAGTGGTAATCCTATATAGTTGGATTACGTCAAAGATCTATTAACATTTTCATTCTTCATCAAAGTGTGGTTTTATTCTCTCTGTATATTAAGGTTCACTTGATTTTTCTAGAGTGAAAGCCTTTCTCTATATATCTAAGGCAAACAAGTTATATCTTTCTTATAGAATTTCTTCTTGATATTGTCCAAAGACATTCTTGAATCAATATTTTTAGGGAAATGCTGATGATAGATCAGTGTAAATTAGTGATACAATCTATGTAATGCTAGAAGTGGGTGATAAAAGAAGGGTTTTATTTTGCAGAGCTTGAAGATGTCATTTATGTGTTTAAAGAGAGAAGTAAGGTTAAGGTTTATCCTTTTTCTTAGAAATCTTTGGTTTCTTCATATAAGGATTGGGGGCTTTTTAAAGAAGATGAAAGGATAGGATGTTAATTGATTGAATTGATAAATTAACTATAAATCAAAATTATAGTTATTGTAACGGTAATATCATGCCAAAAAGCTAGAAAACATTTTATTTTGAAATTTCTTAAATGTCTAACATGTTAGACAATGAAATATGGTGGATATTTTGGAAAAACAATTCTTGATTTTCCATGTCATTCATGGTTAATTTTATGATTGATTGAAATATAAAAGGTAAATCAATATTCTTTCATTTATATTAAATAAAGAAATATGGATGCATTATTTATATTACATTTAAATCATTTATGTATCATGTGATTAAGAACAATATAGTTTATTGTTAGTTTTTTAAAAAAATAACGAAGAAAAATAAAATTAAATATCAACTAATAAAAAAGGTTAAGCTCGAAAATCATCTAAGAGATTAAGTTTCACATTAAGTAATTGATTAATCCTATATAAAAAAGAACTTAACTTATGAATATTATAAATTGATATAAGCATATGTTATTATAAAGCTGTCTGCCAGAAAAATATGTGCAAGTAAATAAGTGCAAGTTATGCTAGGATTAATATTGTACAATCTTTATATGTTATAAATTGTTTGTTTAAGATTAAAATTTTATATTTATGTGAGATTTTTATCTCTATAAAAATATAAATATATCATTTAATAGCTTAAAACAATGGTTAGTGTTATATACATAATTTATTATACAATTTACTCATAATTCTATGCTACTTATTGTTTTCTTTTATGTATGACAATATATTTCTTTTTTTTATACATTTTACTAGTCATCTTACACGTGCTTGAATTCAGGTCGAATCAAAAGTTAATTTTTAACATAAAAGAATGTTCAAGCGTAGCGTTTTTTAAGTGTGTTTTTTAGAATATACAAATAGAAAAGACCATAAACCAAAGTTGCAAATATAATCCAAAAGAAAATGTAAAGGTGAATTAGAAGGAGTTGAGCAGTGGAGCACGTTATAGTGAAAATCATCGCGTCTATTAGTACTTCCTGCAATTATAATTTACGAATTCAAGTTATAGTGAAATCAAAGCTTTTTTTTTCTTTTTCTTTTTTTTCTTAACATTTTGAAGTCAAGTTACGAATTCTTTGATCAAGATTAAGTGTCTAATTATAATTTTTCTTTGTTGGATAATCAATGATCACTTTATTTATTAGATCAACAAATGAAAATAATTAAATAAGGCATTTAAATGAGAAAAAATGGATTGACATTACTCTTTATTTATTAAATCATATACTTTACCATCAAAGAATAATAATATCTTACAACCATGAAACAGGCAGTCAATTCACCATTACATCTTACGTGTCCTCTAAGGAATTTGTTTTTTTTCACAATACGTAGGGAATTAATGAAGAAAATGCCTACAATGCTACATCAAAAAGAAAGCTTCACAGCCGTCCAATAAATAAACCCAAATGAGAGGGGAAAGAACACAAAAGATTAGCTTTGAACAGTCGTTCAACAAAAAGCTCCAAGGTGCTTCATCTTTCACCAAAGAGATTGGAAATGACAAAGCACATAATGATCTTGAATAGACTGATCATGTTAAAGTTTTAAAGCAGCAGAAGAATGGTGATGAGCATAGCCAAATTGGACAGGAAGATGCACGCACCAATCTTGGGCAGCCCATTTGGAGCTCCTGGTGGTCCTGCTGTAGCTCCACCACCTGGAACTGGGGGGGGACTTGCTGTATGAGAGGGCAAGGGTCCCTCCTTAACATCAGTTGCAGTTAACACTGGGTTTGGAGGCTCAGCTGGGGGCAAGGCAAAAAGTGAGATTAGCTGCATGAGACCGCCAGGCTGAGCAGGGCTCATGTAAGAAGGTAATTCCTTGCCCAAGCATCGGTTCCCTGCAATAAAATGGAGCAATGTGTTACTAAATGGCAAACAGATATCACTACATGTCTGGTGGATAAATTTATTATGGAATTTCCCTAAAATCTGAAATGAGACTAACACAAATAATGGCAGTTAAATATACTCTCAAGTCATATTGTATGATCCTAACCTGATTTCAACACATAACATGTAATATGCGAACCTAGTTTTCTCAGCCTAGTACGGTATGAAATTAAACTGACATTTTCATGAGAACAAGATCATCTAAGGAATAATTTGTCCACAACATACAACTTCGTCCAGGATTCACTCTGTATTGTTGCATATAAACTAGAAACATCAGTGACTTACTCTTGTATCTGGCAGAAGTCAGAGGGAATTCTGTGATAACACCGCTGATGTTGGCTCCCATGACGTAGGAGTTAATTTCAACTGTTGAATCTGAGAAGAAGTCCCATGCCTGAGATACAAACTCATTGCTGAAAGTTTCCACATAAACTGAGAGCCCATGCGATTGCAGCTTTGGCACAACATTTGTGACACCAGTGAGGAATAAAGAACTTTCAGGAAAGACAGAGATCTTGCTGATGACCACAGAATTAGCAAAGTCTTTGATGTCCTTCAGTGCTGCATCTTCAGCATCTTGAATATCCTCTTCAATCTGGTACACAAGCTCATAATTGTTTTTGTCCCTAAATTTCATTAGAACTGAGCTGTTGGTGGACTCAATCATAACTTTCTTGGAAGTTGGATCATCATAACCAGCTTTGCTCAAGACATCAAGTACTTTGTCAGTAACGGGTAATCCCTCTTTCTCTATAAGATAGGCTGCATTCTGAAACGAACAGAACAGACAACAAAAATCAGTCAGGGGGGGAACAACCTTCATTTTTTCTACTGAGCTGCATGAAATGTGGACAAAAAAAAAATCACATATTCTTCTTTTTTTTGGCTGCTGTTGAAGACCTTCTTCTATTATTCTATGAGAGAAATCCTCAGGCGTGCAATTATAGCTCAAATGTCTGTACCAAGCATGTGAGCTACTCATGAGACTAGAAGCATGGCAGGGAAGTTACGCCAAAGGATGCGGTTAATACAACCACAGGAACCAATGTCATCTTTATTGCTACCAAAGAAATGAAAATGCAGATTGCTAGCAGATGAGATATCTGAAATGAGCAACCATTGAATATGATGGTCTCTTAAGTTTCATCAAACATGGAAACTAATACCATGTGTAAAATGGTTTCCAAGTTGGGGAAGAAACATAAAAGAGATAATACGTTCCACTGACAGAACTAACCAATTAAGCACTGCTTTTGTTTACTGATAAGGTGTAGTGTGATGATAAATTTGATTTTGATAACATGTTTTGCATCCAACAGGAAAAAATGTAAAATTTCCACAAACAATCAAAGGAATATTAAGTGCAAGCAGTTTATGCAAGTTCAGAGTAAAAATGCAGCAAACGCTATAGCAGGAATCAGATGATTCAAATGAAGGATCATGTACGAGTAATGTGAGCTTAGCAAAAACTCACCTCAATGCTAATCAAGACACCAGAAAGCGAGCTAGTGTTCTTCGCCAATGCTAAGAAATCAGACAATGTTAGAAACTTCCCTGAAATTCTGAATTTGGGATTCCGTAACAATTCATATTTTGAATATGGATTGGTAATCACCGCTACAATGAAAAAAGAAAAAGATCAATACAAGATCATTATCTTCAATGAAAACATTTGGACAATCATACATCCACAAAGAAACTACATATGGAATTCAAACAACAACAACTAGATTACAAAGCAGAATTTAGAGTTGGGCAGGAGTCAAAAAACAAAAAGAGCAGAGGTATATTTCTGTTCCTTTTCTCACAAAATTCTACCTTTTAAAATGTAAAGAGAGCAAAATCAAAAGAATGGTGCCAGGCAAAGGACATTTGGGTTTAGTATTGTTCCAAGAATTGTAATCTCTGTAATTCTTTTCATGTATTTATTCTCAAATCTCAAGTGGTGGGAATAGCTGGTTATGAGATCTTGTCTTGTGACTCCCACGACCAAGACATTATTT
>Ga0325404_1004630_pt1 | contig 14588 bp, 11 predicted proteins | sample PopdelMetagenome_18_FD_205664 | JGI IMG/M metagenome (GOLD analysis project Ga0325404, IMG submission 205664) | Populus deltoides microbial communities from Bellville, Georgia, United States - Xylem-Control-R1 | ecosystem: Host-associated > Plants > Phyllosphere > Stem > Wood/Secondary xylem... | reverse complement strand
GTTAGGAAAAATAAAACTTGATGATTTTTGTGAATTAAATTTTTGGGAAAAAAATGTTTTGCTTTTATCCGGAGGAACATGTTAGATAAAAAAAAGCAAAAGAAAGTTTTTTCAAAAGTGAATGAATGGTCAATGTTAATTTTTCTTTTCAAAATCTTCAATGTAGAAAAATCTATAGAATAATAAATAATAATGGGAATATAATAATATAAAAATCTAAATTTATCTAGTTTTTGTAGTTTTAAAACTCTAAATAATAAGAATGAAAAGAAGTAGATTTTTTTTTTCAAGAGCATTTGATGTGCATCGTTATATTTAACTCCCACTCTTATCACGTTTAATTAGTATTTAAATTAAATATAAATATAGAAGTTCTTATGATTGATGCTGCTATCCACTGATGAGAGATTACTATGAAAAGAAAAGAAATTAAACCTCGTCGTATTATAGAAATACTGGGCACAACTTTTGTTACCCATAAATTATTATAGAAGCTCGACTCACCATTAACTCATATTCATCCATGTAGGCTTATGGTGAGCTGGACTCATCTAATATAGTAATATTAACATAAAATCTTACCAAGCTAAAATTTGCAATGATATTTTTTTTAAAAAAAAAATATACATTTTTTTTTCTTTTAATATTTGAATTTTTTGAGATTAAGCTTTATAATTTGTTGATGTTTTTTTATATATGGTTATTTTAATCTTATAACTTGTGTTTTTTATTTATATATTTTTATCAATTTATCCTTCACCATTGAATTGATTATGAATTAAGTTTCATGATTTATTATTTTAGTTTGTTTTGTATTTTTTTCAAAAATTATAGTTTATGATAATACTTTATATCCTCACTAACACATGTAAAAAAGTCCTACAAAAATATCTAATTATTTACAAAATTATTATTATTATTATTAAACTAATAACTATAAAGCTCTTATTTTAAATATTATAAATTTTTCATTGAATTAAAAAAAAAAAAACTTAGCCACCACCCTCTTAACCAAACCGAAAAACAAAGAGAAATCCATAAATCAACTTTAGAATCTCAAACTTCTTTGATGTTCCGATCACAAACACTAATTCCTCTCCCATTGCAATATTTCATCTCAAACCTTTGACTAGGGAGTGTTTATTATATAGTTAGACTTAATTATCTTTTTGGTCTAGCCAGCGCCAGACCCAACACGTGTCAGCTTGACACACTATCAAGTTTAATCATGGTTCGATCTAATAAGTGCTAGATTTGGGTTTGACGATAGTTAGATCTAATTATTTCTTAGGTCTAGCTAGTGCTAGATTCACCGCACCTAGGTCTGTCTAACACCAAACTTAATATGTTTGGGCTTCACGCATTGCTATTTATAAACTAAACAAGTTAAATTTTGGTGTAAATATTGATATTGATTATATATATTAATGTTTATGCATCTAAGAGAAAAGTATAGAAGTTTATTAATTAATAAAAAAATACCTTCCGAAATTCATATTCTATTTCAAAGCATGCCTACTAAAGCGACAATTTGTTAGGCTTATAAAAAAAAACTATTACTAAATTAATATTTTTGTTAGGGTATGGATATTGTGTATTCATATTTACAGGAATGTTGTGTTTGTTTAGTATTTTGAATATAAAAAAGATAAAAATTTATTTAACTAAAAAGATAAAAAGAAAATTATAGAATTCAAAACATAAATTATATTGTGATATATTTTCTGTCTTTTTTTATTGAATTTAAAAATAATGAGTGAACTTGGAGCAATCCAACCACAAAAAGAAAATGAGATAGTGGGAGGGTATGTAGTGGGAGAAGCAACTAAATATAGGGGAAGAGAAAAACATTCAGCTTATTTACAAATCATTTTCAAAAGAAGGAAAATTGAAAAACTGTTTCTGGCCTCTCAGGTAAAGGAACCTGAATGAAGAAATTAAACGAGGAAGGTTTTTTAATTGCTGTAGTCATCACTGTGGAACACAAAGGTAAAGGTAGAGTTTCTAAAAAAAAAACAGGAGTTACATTGAGGAAAGTTAGAAAAGATACTCACATCACTGTGGTCTACCAAATCAGCAAGACAGCCTCCATTACTTCATATTCTATCAACAACACTAAGTACCCTCTTATTTACACTCCATTTGGTATTCCCTAGTGTATCCTGGAAAATTAATTCAAACAAAAGAGAATCCTTGTTAAACCAGAAGCTAAGCTGGTAAAAATATGCATCAGTAACCATGCAATGCATCTAATATGTACAGACCTCAAAAACTGCTTGTAGCTGCTTCCTAGGTGCCCTCTTAACTGCTTCACGTTGCTGTTTAGCACCATGTATCCGCATGACATAGGATGGTAAGAACAAGTGAGCTCCTTTATCATAACTGCAAAGGGCATTGAGGTTATGCTCGACACGAGTAAGAGAGCTATGACACAATTATCTAAGAAGAGCTTAGAACACACCAAAAAGCTACTTAAATGCCAGGTCCTGATTTGTTACTTGAAGCAATAGTGGTGTTAAGAGTTGCTACAACTACATGGGAACCAGAATCCAACCATAAACTCATTAAATTCCAGATTAAAGTAGCATATGTAAGGAACATGTATGAAGAACTTGTATCTTCCAAATTTGTATATAAGGATCTAAAATTAATTTTAGTGGGGACTATGCTAATGTGCCTCCTGCAACTTGCATGATGATTGAGTGAAAGAGCCAAGACCCACTATAAAATTGCTAGTAAACAAAGTGCTCTTTCCCCAAAACCAATTCATGAAATGGTTTTCGTCTGATGCTCAATCTGATCAAATTAAGATATTCAGAGTGCAATCACTGGTTTAAATCTTTTCGTTTTGTAGATAGAAAGTGTGTCCAGGAATCTCAGTCCTAATGGGCAATTTACAACCAAAAGTGCTAGGGAGCTTATCAGATTTAAAGGCAATAGGTTGAATGGCAGAAGCTGCTATAGAGGCCTCTTCATATTCCAAAGCATGTGTAGTTTTTCCAATGAGGATTGTGATCACCTATTCATGAAAAACTTAACCAAAGTCCATGAAAAACATATCCTAACTAACTTGCCAAACAATAAGGTTCAAAAATCTCAGTTTGACTGCAGAGATCCGTCTGCGCCATTTCTCCCATGTAATCATCTGTTGTCTCCTTGCACTTCTGGCACATTTGAAATTTAAAATAAATACCTATATATGAATCATCACCTAAAGAAACTAAACTACTTTAATCAAGTTCTCTATGTACTATCTTAATCCTGAATTAACTACGTGTCTGACTTCACATGAAAACAACAATTCAATACTCTTATCTTTTCTTGCGCTAAAATAATCCACCACAGCATCCTTGTAGAAAACCTAACACTTTTTCTTTCTCTATATTTTATCTCTAACTGCCAATCATTCTTTTCCATGAAGTATACCTCTCCCTTTAACATCAAAAACATTATAATAAAGAATTCCATAGCAATCCCTAAATTCTCCTGCCTGTGGCAATAATGTTAATTTTCCCGTATTAGACATGGTTGTGATTAGCAAATGCTCTTCAATGTTTAAAGACACTGTTCTCCGTTTTGTTGAGAATCCATCTCATATCTCACATTCACCATGTTTTCAATAAACACCTGCAAGACAATTAGTTTCCCTTTCAATGCAGGTTACAGAAATGGAGAGGCAGAGCCTTGAAACATGCTGAAATGTTAATTTCAATTAACTGAAATTGGGATTGGAATTCCAGCCTTTATAATCAGAGATTCATCCCTTCATCTATTATACCATTTTAAGCATTTAACTTGACATGAAAATTGAAAACAGCTCCAGGCATCAAGCAGAAGTAACCAAAACACTATGTTAATATTTCTGAACTTGGAATATATCCAACTAAAAATTATAAAATTAAAACAAGACAATCGTGGCAAAACTGTAAATATAAAACAAGTTAACATACCCTCTCCATCTAAGTGGTGGCACCAGCATTGGCATATAAGGAATCACCATGTGCCTAGCCTGTTTGGAGAAACAGCATTTTTATGACTTCTTGTGCAAGAAAAAAGAATGAAAGACAAACATCTGCAACTTAAGAGGCACCATGGAAATTGCCTACAAATCTTATCTGTTTCAGCTCTAAAGTCTAGAAACTAAACTATCTGCTTTGAAAGTATATGGACCCCGACACATGTTCATGTCATAAAGGATGATAAAATATGAAAACTAGATATCACTAGAAGAACAAAATATGACAGGGTTACTCACAGTTTTCTCTAGGCCTTTGAGGACTAGTGGGTCACATTGAATAACACCATATTTTTTCGCGCCCTTCCTGTTTAAGAAAAGGCCATTGTGCATCAGTTAGGAGCAATTACAAGGAAGAAAATATAAATTGAGCTCATCGAGTCAATTAAAGAATGACTCCATACTTACTTTCATATGACACAGTTCTGAATGTATGTACAAATGCAGGTCGAGGTTCAGATGGAATAGCAGCTAACTGATCACAGGGAGGCTGTATATAAGCTGTTTGTAACAGCAATTCAATTAGACGGCTTCCAACCTGAAAGTGCAAGGACAGAAATCAAATTCATACACGATACATTTGTTCAAGAAAATTAGCCTTTATCAATGATTACAGGCACACAAACCTTAGTCCTAGCATCTGCATTCCATGGTTTTGAATCATCCTTCCCCTTCACAATCTTCCTCACAGCTGGCAGCTTTTGTTTTTTAATCAAATCAGTAACCTTTTTTCTTAGGTTTTCTTGTTCCTTCATGACAGCAGTGGATTCACCTTCTACACCATTCTTGCTATCATTAGACTTTTCCTTTTTCTTCCTTGTTTTCTCCAAGATATTGTGTATTCTAATCTGTTTCATCACAGAAACTGTTAAAGATTCAGTCCTCGGTTCAAAGAAAGAGAACAAGACTGAAGAGTTAGGAGGTCCAAAAAATGGATTAAGAATGGTACACCTAAATATCTCTTCATTGTATAGTTCTTTTTTTTAAAAAAAAAAAAAAGGAAAAGAAAAGAGGAAGCAACTCCCACAGTCAGAAGAGACAGTAGAGCAAAGTGTCACGCGTGCCTTTAAAGTCACCTCAGATGAAGGTTGTCTAAAAGTAACAAAGAAATCCAGAAAAACCCCATTCAACATTCGACAAAACTTTACGGAACGTAACTTCAAAATCTAATTTTCCAGGCACTACTAGCTCCATAGCTGATTTTTATCTCATAATTGTACTTGGTAACTTTCATCTTTCTTCCTAGTTCATCACCTCAGATGAAGGTTGTCTAAAAGTAAATTTATGAAACTCTATGTTTTCCCTTATCTTTCAATATTTTTATATGGGCACTCTTTATCCTCTGTCTACAAATCAAACCGCAAGTAAAAATAAGCAAATAAAACATTAAAAATTACTTACCTCCTGCTCAATTGCATCACCAATCGTACAAGCAGCAGTCACAACTCTTGCACATCCATGTTCCCCACCTGTCATTACCATTGCTGCGAGTTGATGCATTGCAATAACAGACATCTTGTCAGCTGGCAACAGATCAAAATACGGAGCATAACCCTGCCTACTCTTCCCCGTTCTAATCAACTCCTGCTCTTTCGCAATTGCATCTGTAAAAGGCTCAAACCAACCAAGGAACAAACTCTTCATATATGGCAAATTAGGAGCCAACTTATGCTCACACATATCCTTCTAAAGCTCCTTATATTCTTTCGTTGCCAGTTCCCAGGCTTCCGCCTCAATCTTCACTTGCCTTCTCCTTAAGACCCTATGCTTCCTTGACCCTATTCCAGGGTTAGCATGTAGCCTCCTCCTCCTAAAGTGCTCCTCTTTCTCCTCTTCTTTCCTCATTTCTGGCTGCAATTCTTGCACTTCATCGGCACCAGACACATTATCTTCAACATCTGTTGATGACAATGCCTCAGCTACACTCACATACCCTCTTGGGAAAAATCCACCACACCGATTCCCATTAGTACTATCAATATTTCTCAAAAAAACAAAACTGGGTTTTCCCATAAAATCTTCATGGGTTGATATTTCGTCAATAGCTCGAAAACCCAGTCGTGGACTTGTGTTATTAAGCGAATGGAACTTGAGTTTCTCAAAAAAGATGGGTTCTCTAGAGGCTCCTAAAAAGCTGTACATTCTTGGAAATGAAGGGAAATCGAGGGACTTTGATTGGGATTTCAAAGTGGCTTGTTTTGCGACGTTTCTCCACATAACTGTGGATGGTTTAGAGACAGAATTGTGGGTTTCTTATCAAAAGTAATCAAAGGATCAAAATTTTTGGTAGAAAATATATGGGAGTTGGCACTCTAATTAAAGGAAATGAAAAAGAAAAGAAATGGAATTGAAATGATTGAGAGATGAATTAAAATGCGCGGGTAATGCAAGTTGAGAAAGGAAATGAGTTCATAGAGAGGGTATGGTAATGGTATTAGCATACCGGCCGCCCTAAACCCTGCATAAACCTTCTTTGGGGTTTTTGGCCAAATCGTCTTGTTTGTTTCTCTTTTCACTACTTGTGTTGCCATGAATCCAGGACCAGAAGGGGCATTTGTATAATCTCAAAAGTTTCCAAGGGCTTGGGGTTATAAATTGCAAGTCGTGGGTGGATTCCTAAGATAAAGTTGGGCCAATTTGAAATAACAAAGAAAAATAATTTTGGCATATAATTTTATTAATCTTTATTGTTTGTAATTTGCAGAGCATTAACCCAATTTTAACTTTTGGCTTTTAATTTAATTTTTATAGAATTTAAAATTAAAAATTAAAAAATCAAAAATTTATTTTGATGAAAAATATAATTTATTAAATTTCTGTAAAAATTAAAAACTACAATATGTTTTTATCATTCTATCTTTTTCTTTAAGATAATTCATATTTTAAGATAATTTTCATCTTTGAGGTAATTTTTATTTTTAAAATAATGATAGTTATTTGATTTTAAATTTAATTTTTAATTAAATTTAAATTAAAAAAAATTAATTAAAACTAAGTTTACCGCACGAAAAAATTTTATCACTGTAAATACAGATCTCAGGTATAAAAAAGGAGGGAGAAGACGATTAGAGAGGAACCTAAACGACACAAGGAAAAAACCCAAAAAAAATACAGGGAAAGGCAGAGCACGAATTGAAACAGAAGAAAAATACAAGAGACAATAAAAAAAGACAGACACACAGACAACGAGCAGGAGGATGAAACAGAACCAGGAGGGGGTTTGAGCGAAAAACCAAGGCAGAAAACGCAAGCAAAAATCCTCCTGCTCTGCAAAAACTCAAGTAAAAACCCAGAGAAAAAACCCAGAAAACAGAGAGGGACTAACAGGCCAAGAACCGATGGGGTGAAAGACGAAAACAGGGAGGGGCAGAACTGAAGCTAAACCCAGACAAAAAACCAGAAACCGGAGAAAAGAACAGAGGAAAAACAGAGCATAAATCCAGAGAAAGAAATAATACACAGAGAGACGGAGAGAACAAGAGAGCAGCAATACACAGAGACGAGTATTGGCCCTGCCAATGCCTTCGTCCCTGCAAACAACGAAAACCCAGAATCAAAACAAATTCCCAGCAGGCTGGCCTCTTCATCATCTTCTCGGCTTCAAAAGCTGCTGAGAAAACAAAAGGAACACGCATACAAGTGAACACAGAAGGAAGATAAAGGGAAGCAATAGGCAAGAATCCATCAGCGCTGCAAGCATCTTCGCCTCCCGAAGCAGAGGAAGGCAAAAGGGAAACATCATCAGCGCTGCACGCACCTTCAGTCAACAGAAGCACGTATGCCCGTCTCTTCATCCCTTCTTGTATCTTCATTTCAAATTTAATTGTTACAAGAATACTGTGTGAAGGTAATTTAATTACCTTCACACAGTGTTCGTGCACGCGTGAACAATTCACGCGTGCTTTTAGTTTTTTTCCCAGCCGGATCACTGGCTGGGGCTAGTGAGTGGGCTGGGCTGGCTGTGTCTAACCCAGCCTAAAAATATAAATAAAAAAATAAAAAATATAAAAAATATATAATAAAAATTATGTATGTAAAAAAAATATATAAAAATAAATTTATTATTTTTTTATTTATTCATTAACGCTAGAGTTAGAATAAAAATATCAATTCAAATTTATTTCATTGTATTTTATTGGGTTATATAAAAAATGTGTGTGCAAAAAAAATAACTTAAGATAAAATAAAATAAATTTATTTGGTATATTCACTGATGTCAGAGTCAGGAATAAAAAATACTAATGTAAATTTATTTTATTTTGTTTTGTTTTGTTTTTATTTAGCTACATAAAAAATAAAAATAATGCGTATACGTAAAAAATAAATTGATTTTATTTGTTTATTCACTGACGTCAGAGTCAGGAATATAAAAAATGATGATTTAAATTTATTTATTCTGATACCTACGTAATATTTACCAGCGCCAGAGTTGGAAATATTCGTAGTAGAATATTCACTGGCGCTAGAGTCAGAAATATTACATGCAAACAATCATAGTATAAAACAAAAAAAAATGTAAGCAATTAATGACAAAGATTAGCAATATAGCCTGCCTTGGGCAGAACGTTTAAGGGGTGATAATATCTTTCCTTTTACGTAACCAGTCTCGGACCATAGAATATCTGTTGACCAGTTAGGGTTCCTAGTAACCGTAATACTAGTTAGCGACTCCTTAAACAAAGAATATCCTCATTAAAGAACAGGATGCCAGAAATCCGTTCTTTCCAAAGATTTAATTAATTTTTAAAGCCGCCGCGATGTCGGGTGCGACAAGCATAATTAGGAATGTAGAATTAAATTTTATTATTTTTGTCTCAAACCAGTTACAAAAATTGGTTCTATCTTTTAGAAATATATATTGTTTTTAATTTAAATCTAACACATACACCCAGAACCAGAGTTAAAAAAAATAGGCAGACTAGCGATTCCAAAATAATGGTTGAAATTTTCCAGAGCACGGGCTTTCCGCCATGTAAAAGTTTTAATATGGAAACAATCCTTCCATCCGCAAACATGGGATTATCCTAAATTTAAGAAGAAAATCCATACATAGTAAAATGTGAATCTAATTACCCCAAACCAAAACCATGAGCAAAAACTGACGAAGATCTTCAAGCTAAAGCAAGTTAAATCCCTAACCAAAACGCTGGGAGCTGCTGCTGCAGCTGCTGCTGCCGGAGCTGCTGCTGCAGCCGCCGCTGCCGGAGCAGCTCCTGCCGCCGCTGCTGGAGCAGCTCCTGCCGCTGCTGCCGGAGCAGCTCCTGCTGCTGGAGCAGCTCCTGGTGGAGCTCCTCGATGAGTTGCTGCTGATTGAGCATCTGCTGGACCGGCATGAGCAGCTGCTGGACCTGCCGGTCCAGCAGCTGCTGGATCAGCAGCAGCTCATCGAGCAGCTGCTGCCGCTGCTGCCGCCACACCGGCTGGAGCTCCTGCTGCTGCTGGAGCAGCTGCTCATCGACCTGCCACTGCTGGAGCAGCTGCTCATCGAGCTGCTGGAGCAGCTGCTTATCGAGCTGCTGCAGCCGCCGCTGCTGGAGCAGCTGCTTATCGAACTGCAACTGCCGCCACTTGAGCATCTCCTGCCGCTGCCGCCGCCGCTGGAGCACCTGCTTCTGCTGGAGCACCTGCTGCCACACCGGCTGGAGCAGCTGCTCATCGAGCTGCTGCTGGAGCACCTGCTGCTGGAGCTGCTGCTGATCGAGCATCAGCTTATGCTTGAGCTGCAGCAGCTGCTCCTCGAGCAGCTGCAGCTGCTCCTCGAGCAGCTGCAGCTGCTGCTCCTGCTCGAGCAGCTGCTCCTGCTCAAGTGGAAAGAAACTGTACAAGGAATCGTTGTTACATGTTTTGTTGGGTGTTATAAATTGTTTTTAATAAAAAATGTATAGATAGATTTTTTGTATTTAAAAAATTATAAGTGAAAAAAAAAATTATGCATAAATATAATCAAATACATCAAGAATTATATGTGTTAATAAATAAATAAAAAAAACAACTATAAATTATAACTAAAAATAAAAGTTGAAATCGAGAAACAAGTGTAGATTAAAATATTTAATTTTGAAAGACGAGATATTTACGCGATTGTATTTACTAAATTTATTCATTAAAACAAGTTTTTTATTCAATCAAACGATAATAAAAATAGACATATATATTAAATTGATTGAATAAAATAAAATAAAATAAATAATATGCAAAGTTGCACATATTAGAAATATTATTTTAAAATAAAAATTTTTATTTTCAAGAATAAAGTTCATCTGTATAAAAAATTAAAAACATTATAAATAAATCCGAAAAACTTTCTCAAAAATTAAATAAATAACTAAAAAATAATCATCATTTCAAAGAGAATCTCTAAACATCATAAAAAAAGAGAAGGGATGTTAATCTAAATATATTTAAAAAAAACATATAAAAGAAAAAAAAGAAGAAGAAGCAAAGGTCAAGCGTTGTTAGGACTAGTAAGTCAAGCCAGTCCAATTGCAGCATTTTGTTAGGGCCCACGCCCACTAACCTTTTTTTTTGTTGCAAAATGTTTTTACAAACCAAATATTTTTTTCTCTTAATAAAAAGTTGTGCATAAAAAAAATTAAAACTGTAAATTAAAAAGCTTACATACATGAAATAAATTGATAATTATGTGAATTAAAAATAATAAAAATATATTAACGATAACTAAAAATATAATTAAAAAATTCAAATGGGTTAATAAACGGAACATTTACCTAGTTAGATTTTTTAAATTTATTTATTAAAATTAATTTTTGTATTCAATCAAATGATATTAAAAAAACACACATATTAAATTGATTAAATAAAATAAAAATAGAAAAAATATTATGCAAGGTTGTTGTACATATTATGTTATCTGAAAATAAATATTTTATTTAATTTTTAAAATAAAGTTCTTTTATATAAAAAGATAAAAAAAATTATTGATGAATCATAATAAGTTTTTTAAAAATTAAATACGAACAACACCATAAAAAACAATATCTATCCAAAAATAAATAAATAAAAAACAATAATCACATATGAGGAATATTTATTAAAACATAAATTTAAAAATATTGTAAAAAATATATATATAAAATATCAGTGAAAAAAAAACAATATCAGGAAAAAAAATATTGTTTTATTGTTGTGGCTTAACTCGTTAAATCTGTGACCCGGAGCAAGAACTCCACCAGGTTCAATATTGTTTTCCCTTTAAATTTGTATTCAACCTTTAACAAAAAAAGAAATTAAACATGTGACCCAGACCATGAACTCAATCAGACTCTATATTGTTTTCTCTTAAATTTATATTCAACATTTAAAAACAAATACATACAACACCATCAAAACACAATTTATATTAAAAAAAGATTAAATAAACAAAACAAATCACAAATGAGTTATATTAATTGAAACATAAATTGAAAATTACTTGAAAAAAGATATATAAAAAAAGATACCAGTAAAAAAAAAAGCAACATTAGAAAAAAAATAATTATCCGGTTATTGTGGCTTAACTCGTAACTCAGTTCATGAACTCAATCGGGTTCAATATGTTTTTTCTTAAACCTTAAAAAAAATTAAATATGTGACCCGGACCATGAATTCAACGAGGTTTAATAATTGTTTTCTCTTAAATTTATATTCAACTTTAAAAAAAAATTAAAAATTAAAAATGCACAACACCATAAAAAAATCAATCTTTATAAAAAAACCTCAACCAGGTTGAATTTTTTTTTTCTTAAATTTATACTCAACCTTTAAAACAAAACTTGTGACCTAGGTTATGCACTAACCGGTTCAATATTTTTCTCCTTTTGAATTTATAACAAACCTAAAAAAAAAATAAAGTAAACAATATTGTCTACAGTAAAATATGTCGGTTTAATCCGAACCATAAACTCAACTGGGTTTAATATTAATTTTTCTTAAATCTATAATCTACCTTGAAAAAACAAATATTGTGTACTGAACCTTGCACAGTGTTTTTCCCATGAAAAAAAACCCCCTAGATTTGTTAACATTAAGCTATGAAAGTCAATATTTCAGCATTCCCAGTTTCATTTACTTGAAGTGGTTGATAAGTCGAGCTACACACACAAAAAAGAAGAAGTAATTATTACCTTTTCGATCTAGATGAAATATCAACTTTACGGAGAATATGCATCCATCTTTGTACCATCTCCTCGTTTTCCCTGAGATTTTTTCCAATCTTATCAAAGACAATTGTGTAACTCTCTGTTTGATCATCTATATTTGATTGTTCGACATCACAAGAAACTGGAAACACAGTGTCCGATCTCATCTCATCCATGAATCCGACAATCTTGACAAGTTCTTCAAAGCACCAAGGTAAAGAAGCACAATCTCTTGCAAATATAATAATTGACAGCCCTGATTCTTCAATGGCCTCAAAGAGTCTTGATCTAATTGCCATTACTTTCTCTGGTTCCTTCCCGAATGGGAAAATGAATCTCTGAGCTCGATCTGCGACTCTGATGCCAGGGAAAACATTGGCCTTCCATTGATGGTACGACGAAGAAAAAGCTAAAGAATCTTTAAATAAAAAAGCTGTTTCTTTGCTTGTAACAATAAAATGGGCAGAAGATGGTCGTGATGTAATATATACAGAAGATAACAAACAGACACCACAATTCTTCACCTTTACTCGTTGCTCGGAAGAATGAAATGACAACTCAATGTTGCTAAAGGATTCATGCTTCCATTCTTTAAGCTCTTTAAGATGATCAAAAGATAGATAGAATAGCCAAATATGATCTGACAGAACTTGGATTGAGTTACAACTAATACACATCGGCGAAGGATAATTCTCTCTTCCATTGGCTTTGAAATGACAAAAAAGAGAAGGACTTTCACCATTTGCACTGAATGCAACACACGCAACAAACCCCATGCCACAACTAGGCACTTGCACACTAATTGAAGATTCCTTTCTTTGATGGTTAAACCAGCCTGGAATTTCATTTCCTGGAACAGCGATACCAAATCCAGGTCTTGGATTAGACAAACCCTGTACCATGAAAAACAAAAATGTTAGATAGATAGAGGGAGAGGGAGAGAGATACAAAAAGGTTGGGGTATGATTAAGAGAAGACCTTGAGGTATCTTTCAAGCATGGTCAACCCCATGCTGTCTTGGCCATTATGATTGTACAATTCCCAGCAGTTAAGACATATAAACTCTGAGATTTTGGAACTGCTTAGCTTTATCGGATCTGGAATTGTTTTTAGGCTTATGCAACCATTCAAATATACCGTTTGAACTTTAGACGGAACCTCAGGCAATGATTCAAGCATCGTGCAATCCTCCAAGACAAGCTTTTCCAGTTCATAAAGCATATTTATGCTCCTAGGCAGGCTAACAAAGTTATTCCGGCTCAGATCTAAAGACGTCAATGAAGATAAGCAGCCAATATCTTCAGGAAGTGCCCCTTCTCTTAGATTGCAAGCGCGTAAACCCAGTACTTCTAAAGAACACAAACCAGACAAAGAAGGCAGCACAGCTAGTCTTTTGAATCCATCCAAAGATAATACTTTAAGATTCTTTAAAAGAAAAAGGGATGCTGGCAGTTGTCTTATTGAAGTTCCACTTACATCAAACTCCTCCAAACTTTCAACTTCCCCCAAATTCTCTGGTATATATTTAAATTCGGAGCAGCCAGAGAGATCGAGTTTTTTAAGGGATTTCAAACAAGGTATGCTACTCGGAATGCTTTCAAGGTTCTTGCAGTTGTTCATGCTCAATACTTCTAAGCCAATCAAATGATGAATTGATGAAGATAGTTTTGTAATACCAGTCTCATCCAAATGAAGCACCATCAATTTGTTCATGTTTCCCACTATATCTGGAAACTTCTCAAGTTTTGAGCATCCATCAAGAATGCAAACTTTAAGTGATTCCATTTCAAGGTTGCTAGGGAAAATCCTAATACTTACGCAATCCGTAAGATTCACATATTGAAGCTTCTTGTGACGTGCAAGTGATGGATGGACCTCAAACAAACTTGTACAACCTTCAAGAATTAGGTTCTCGAGATTCGGAATTCCTGTAAAATCTGGAGTCTTGATCAGGTTTAGAGAGTTGCTGAGATTGATGATTTTCAAATTAACTGCACTCTGCAATCAGGCAGGGGAGAAGAAATATGGATGCTACTATCATAAATATATAGAAAACGATAAAAAGAAATACAAAGGCCCTTAAATTAGGTGATCTCACCTTACACCCATACCATAATTGCTCAATACTACTGTTAGCCATGTGAAGTTCAACTAGCTCATCCACCTGTAAACCAGCTGGCAATGATTTTGAAGGGTAAGAATGCCATTCAAGAAATCGTAACTCGTTGGAAAGATCTTCAGGTCCTTCAGAAAGCTGCACGTTGTCGATTTTGAGCAATCTTAGTCTGCTCATTTTAGAGAAGGCTTCCATGTTCCATTGTGCCTCTTTTATTCCAGGCATGTCCAAGAAAATGGCTTCTATTTTTTCTTTTCCCTGTCAACCAAAAGGGAATACAAGTAAAAAACAAATAGATATTTGTAGCATAAATTAAAAT